>Ga0209597_1003036_pt1 | contig 10480 bp, 3 predicted proteins | sample M_140625_MF_Meta_FD_187316 | JGI IMG/M metagenome (GOLD analysis project Ga0209597, IMG submission 187316) | Freshwater microbial communities from Lake Montjoie, Canada to study carbon cycling - M_140625_MF_MetaG (SPAdes) (version 2) | ecosystem: Environmental > Aquatic > Freshwater > Lake...
GAATATGAAATTAATGAATAAAATAAGTCAATTTTTGAAATTGACAAAAACGATGAAAGGGGCTTGGCTGTTGCTATTCCTCTTAGGATTGCAAGGCTTTGCATGGGGGCAGGCGGTCACCTTAGATACAATTAATCCCGGTTGTTCATTAACAGACGGAAAAATTACAGTTACAATTACTAGTGGAGTTGCAAATTTCACTTATGAACTTTGGGATGGTGCTTCTAAAATTAGTAATTTAACTAATTCATCTAACACTACTCATTCTTTTACTGGATTGGATGCAAAAAAATACTTAGTTAAAGTATATGATAAAGTTTCAACTACAAATGTTCTAATTAAGAACGAATATGTTGATTTAAAGCGACTAAATTTTACATCAACTCAAACAAATGTTAATTGTTTTAATGGCACAGATGGATCAGTGACTTTAACTGGTTTGGGTGGTACTCAATATGCATCTCCAAATAGTTATGTATATACGGTCAGCAGTGGTGCGTGGCAAAATTCTGGGACATTCGGAACTTTGGCTGCAGGTACATACTCGTTTAGTGTTAAAGATAATACAGGTTGTATTGTTTCTAAGAATATTACAATTACTCAAAATAGTGTAATAAGTTCCGCAGTACAAACAAATAATGCTGTAAAATGCAAAGGTGGTAGCACTGGTTCACTTACAATAATTGCAGCTGGAGGTGTTTCACCATATGATTTTAAAGATGGAGTATCCGGAACTTATCAATTATCTAATACTCTAAGTGGACTTTCAGCTGGAAATCATACAATATATATCAAAGACTCAAAAGGATGTACAATTAATTTTTCAGTAACAATCACTGAACCCGCTGCGGCATTATCAGAAGTGTTATCAACTACCAATATTACTTGCAATACATTAACTGATGGTAAAGCAGGTTTAACTTCATCTGGTGGTACATCTCCTTATACATATTCATGGACGGGTACAGGATCAGTTAGTTCTTATACATCAACTTCTGCAAGTTTAACAGCATTGGCTGCAGGTACATACAATTACGTAGTAACAGATTTAAACAATTGTACAAAATCTGGAAGTGCTACTATAGTAGAACCAAGTGCAATATCAATTTCGTCTTCAAAAACAGATGTTGCATGTAAAGGTGGAAATACTGGTGCAATTACATTAACGATAACCGGTGGTACTGGTGCTTACACCTATTCATGGACCGGACCAAGTTCCTATACTTCAACATCTAAAAATATCACAACATTAGTAGTTGGTAGTTATTCTGTAACGGTTACAGATGCTAATGGTTGTGCAAAATCAGCTATCATTGCAATTGCAGAACCGGCGGCAATATTAGATGCTACAGCAACAACAACAAATGCAAAATGTAAAAGTTCTGCTGATGGTTCAATTAATTTAACTCCATCGGGTGGAACTACACCATACACTTATTTATGGAGTAATGCATCAACTAGTCAAAATCAAACAAACTTAGTTGCTGGAAATTATTCAGTAACCATAACCGATGCCAAAGGTTGTACATCTATTAAATCTTATACAATTACAGAACCAACCGCAATAAGCGTAGTGTTGTCAACTACAAACATTACTTGTAATGGCTTAAAAGACGGTAAAGCAAGTTTAGCTGTATCGGGTGGAACATCTGGTTACACATATTCATGGACGGGTACAGGTTCAGTTAGCTCATTTACATCAACATCTTTAAGTTTAACAGGATTGGAAGCTGGTACATATAATTATGTTGTAACAGATGCCAATAGTTGCACAAAGTCCGGAAGTGCTACCATTCAAAATCCAGATACAATAGCCATTTCAAACGTAAATACCAATGTTTCTTGTAACGGTGGTAACGATGGTAATATTAAATTAACCTTAACTGGTGGAAGTCCTATTGTATCACCCGTCTATAACTATTCATGGACAGGCCCTGGAACATTTACAGCTACAAGCAAAAATATATCAGCTTTGAAAGTAGGTACCTATGTTGTAACAGTAACGGATAATAATTCTTGTACCAAAATTAAAACAATTAAAATATCTGAACCTTCTGCAATTTGGATAAAAGATTCTACCATTCTAGTATCTTGTAAAGGATTATCTAATGGTAAAATCTTTTTGAAAGATTCTGGTGGTACTGGAACTCATACATATTCATGGGTAGGTCCGGGTACTTTTACTGCAACAAGTAAGAATATTTCTGGTTTAATTGCAGGTGATTATACAGTTACCGTAAAAGATAATTTAAATTGTACAAAAACATTAAAAGTAACAGTTACAGAACCAAACAAAATAGCACTTTCAGCAACAGCAACCAATTTGCAATGTAATGCAGATAAATCTGGTTCGATTGCTTTGACTATTTCAGGTGGTACACCAGCTTATAATTACGATTGGAAAGGACCAGGTACATACAAAAATACAGTAGATAAAGATATTACCGGAATTGGTGCAGGTAGTTACAAATTGATTTTAACAGATAACAATGGTTGTTCAGATTCAATTACCAAAGTAGTAACCGAACCAACCAAAATGAAACTAACTTATGACTCATCAAATGTACTTTGTAATGGAAGTAATGAAGGATTTATTAATGTAACTGTGTCTGGCGGTACTGTATCAGGTAGCTACATTTATAATTGGGATGGACCGAGCGGATTCAATAAATCAACTGAAGACATAACCAAATTAAAAGCTGGTGATTATATTTATACAGTATTAGACGACAATAATTGTCAGTTATTAGACACTATCACAATCTTCGAACCTGCAAAATTGCAATTGAATATTGCAACTGTTGCAGTATGTAATGGTGATGGAACTTTAACGTTTAATGCTTACGGTGGTGTAAAACCATATTTGTATTATGTAGATGGCAGTGCATCAACAAGCCCCAAGATCAATTTGCCAGATAAAATTTATACTGTTTTGACACAAGATTCAAATAACTGTTTCGATTCTGTTAAAGTAAATTTAAAGCATGTTGACGGAATATTACCTACAGTAAATGTAAATAATATTAACGCATTTTTAGACAATACTGGGAGTGTAACAATAAAAACTTCTGACATTGATAATGCATCATTTGATAATTGTGGTCTAGATACCATGTATTTGAATAAATACACCTTTAATTGTTCAGATGTTGGCGTTGATACAGTAATCTTATCTGTTAAGGATATTAATGGAAACATTAAAACCAAAAAAGCAACGGTAAATGTATTGGATACCATTTCTCCAATTATCACTGTTCAAAATACAATAATTTCAATTGATACTTCTTCTAATGCTTATTTGAAACAAGCAATGGTTGTATTAACAAGTTCTGACAACTGCTCTGTTGATACAATAGTATTAAGCAAGAATGTATTTACACTTGCCGATGTTGGAGTCAATTCAGTTTTAATTACAATAACCGACAAATCAGGTAATACAGTTAAAAAATCAGTAAATGTTACCGTAATCATTGGTGACAGTGATAAAGATAGCATACCAGATTATCTAGAAAAAAATTATGATACCGATAAAGATGGTATCATGGATTATGCCGATGTTGATTCTGACAATGATGGTATTTTAGATGTTGTTGAAAATGAGGGATTAAAAACGTTGGTAGACTTTGATGGTGACACACGTTCAAATTATGTTGATTTGGATTCTGATAATGATGGTATAAATGACGTAATCGAAGCTGATGTTACAGATGCAAATAATGATGGTGTTAAAGATGATTTGACCTATTTCGTATCTACTCCTAACAACCAAGACGGAACAGGCAAGCCAGATTATCTTGATTTAGATGCAGATGATGATGGTATGTTTGATGCTTATGAAAGCAAACAAAAATATACGGATTCAAACAATGATGGAATCATTGATGGTGTAGATTTAGACAGCGATGGAATCGTAGAATTTGCTGATGGTTCGAATTTATGGGGTGATGCATTTGATGTTAAACCGGTAGATAGCGATTCAGATTTAACAGGTGACTGGAGAGATACAGATTCTGATGGCGATAAAATTCCAGATGCAATTGAATTGATGGCCGACACTGATGGTGATGGAAATTCTAACTATTTAGATTTAGATTCTGATGGCGATAAAATTCCTGATGCTGTTGAAGCAGGTGCTACTCCTGGAACACCAGTTGATACAGACGGTGATGGCAAAGCAAACTATTTAGATTTGGATTCTGATGGAGATAAAATCCCAGATTCACTTGAAGCGGGAGCTACACCTAACACACCTGTTGATACAGATGGTAATGGTAAACCAGATTATATTGATCTAGATTCTGATGGTGATACAATTCCTGATGCTGTTGAAGCAGGTTCTAATGGAAACAGCCCAACAGATACTGATGGAGATGGTATTTATGATTTCCGTGAAACTGATTCAGATGCTGATGGTATAAATGATTCAATAGAAGTAGGATCTGATAAAAATAATCCGGTAGATACTGATGGTGATGGTAAACCTGATTATCAAGATTTAGATTCTGATGGTGATACAATTCCAGATAAAGTTGAAGGAAATATTGACACAGATGGAGATGGAAAAGCAAATTATATTGATACGGATTCAGATAATGATGAATTATTAGATATCAATGAAGCAGGACCAAATCCTAATGTTCCTCAGATTAATAAAAATAATATCCCTGATTATATTTATGCTGAAGTTACAATTCCAGAAGGATTCTCGCCAAATGGTGATGCTGACAATGATGTTCTTTACATCAAAGGATTAAAAGTGTTCCCATCTGCCGAAATTACAATAATCAATAGAAATGGTCAAGTTGTTTATGAATCAGGTCGAGGATATAAAAATAATTGGGATGGAACAAACAAAGGATCAAATCCAAGTTTTGGAACCAATCAATTGCCAGAAGGAATTTATTTCTATGTATTCAAATTTAATGGTCAAAACAGACAACCAATTTCAGGTAACATTTATATCAAACCTTAATAATTAAAACGATAATGAAAAAAATGATAAAATATACTTTCTTGTTAAGCCTTTGTATGTTGTTGTTTTCGAACAACAAACTAAATGCACAACAAGAACAAATGTATTCGCATTATGACTATAATTCATTTGCATTGAATCCTGCATACGCCGGTTCAAAACGTACATTAGTTGCAAATTCTTTAGTTAGAAAGCAATGGGTGGAATTTCCTGGTGCACCAACTTACTATAATCTTGGTGTTCATGCTCCATTAATTGGTGATTTTGCTGGGGGAATAAACATTCAAACTGGTACTATTGGTAAATTTGCAGTTGCGAGTCCAATTTCTGAAACGCAAATTGCTGCGTCAATTGCTTACAATAAGAAAATCACTAAAGATTTAAGATTGGCAGTTGGTTTAAGAGGTGGTTTATATAATTATAATTTTAGTTTGTCTAAACTTCAGAATGTTGGAAACGACAATGCGTTTAAAAACAACGATTATAACTTTAACGCTCCAATGATAGGTTTTGGTGCTTACTTATATTCTGAGAAGTTTTTTGTTGGATTATCTGCACCGAGAATGGTTTTTGTCCCTCAAAATGCGGTAAACAACATAAACATTGAATATGCTGCGAAAACACAATATAATTTTTCTGCAGGTTATGTAATAGACGTAAATGATGATATTAAGTTGAAACCAACTACACAAGTAAAAGTAGGATCTGGAATTCCAGTTCAAGTTGATATCAATTTGCATGCTATTTACAAAGACAATTATTCAATTGGTGCTTTTTATAGAACCGAAGGTGATATTGGAATTATGGCAACAGCCGCTGTAAGTCCTTCGTTTACTTTGGTTTATTCATACGACAGTAAATTAAAACCATTAAATACCTATATACAAGGTTCACATGAATTTGGATTGCAATACATGATTCCATATGTTGCAAATAACAGAGTAAGGGTTCCTAGATATTTCTAATAATTTAAAAATAAGATTCATGAAAATTATAAATAAAAATCTAAAAAGATTTGTTTTAATACTTGTTATTTTAATTTCTTTTTCTGTTGCTAATGCACAACAAAAAGAAGTTAAAAAATTAGATCAACAGCGTTATCATCAAATAATTAAAGAAAATAGCAATAAAACCACTTCGAAGAAGAATGATTATTTGGCTCAACGAGCTTTGGCTTTCTCTTTTGCTCAATCTGAGCTAACGGATAAGGCATTCGATGCCTATGCTGAGTTGTTAGATAAATATCCTTCTCAAGCCGATGCAGTTGATAAACTTAATTATGCTTTGGTGGCACGTAAAATGGAATTATATGGGTTATCAGATAGTTTAATTTTATTAGTAAAATCAACTCCTGAGTTTCAAGATAAACCACTTTTTGATGATTTAACTGCCGATTTTTACGCTGAAAATAAAGAAAAGCGAAGCGACTATTGGTCTGATTATGATTTTAACTCAAAGTATACAATCAAGCCATTTCCTAATGCTTCTGCCTTAGGCGAATACGGTGTGGTTTCAGATAATAATGGTAACTGTTATTATACGTCTCATACTGAAAAAGGATTGAGAAAAGTTTTATCTGCTTGGTTTGAGCAACCTTATTACAATGTTTTTAAGGCGAAATTTTCTGATAGTAGTATTTCTCAACCGGTTGAACTCTCTAGCAATGCAAAAGCGTTAAATCAACATGTAAGTTTTTATGATGCTAAAAACCGAATGATTTATATTACAAGAAACGCAAAAATGGCCAATACCAAAAAGGAAAAGGTGTTGCAAATTTTTGCAATTCAACAAAATATTTTCACTAAAAAATGGAAAGAAACAGCTTTTCCATTGAATAATTTAGATTTCTCTGTGGCTGATTTGATAATTTCTCCAGATGGATCTAAAGTTGTTTTTGTATCTGACATGCCAGGTGGTTATGGTAAATCAGATTTGTATGAAGCTCCTATTTTGGAAAATGACCAAAATGGATTAAAACTTGGTGAAATTAAAAATTTAGGTCCTAAAATCAATACCGCTTTAAGAGATAATTTTCCAAGATTCTCAGATTCTGGAGATTTGTACTTTTCTTCTGAGGGACATTTGGGCTTTGGTGGATTAGACGTGTTTACGGTTGATAATACTTCAGGTTCTGCAATCAATCTTGGTAAACCAGTAAACTCTAATTTAGATGATTTTGCTGCTAGTTTCCATGAAAACTGGGGTACCATGTCTTCAAATAGATCTTCAAACGGTTCTTTGGCAACTGGATACAATGATAATTTATATTACTTTAAATGGACTCAAGAAAATGATTCAAATGCAACACCTACTTCAAATGATGTTGTTGTTAAAGTAATAGATAAGGATACAAAACTGCCTGTGGCAAATGCAACTGTAGCTTTGGATAATTTGAATGACAATGAAAAGGCTATACAAGCTGTAACCGATGCTGAAGGAAATTATACTTATGAAGGAATTTCAAAAGATGTAAAGGTTCAAGTTGCATCTCATCCTTGTGGATATAGATACGCTGTTTCGGAAAAATATTCTTTAACAAATAAAGGTCAAAAAATGGTGACTTTAACTGTTGAAAAATATAAAATGGGTGATGATTTGGGAACTCTTTTTGATGTGAAACCAATTTATTACGGATCTAATCTATTTGCATTAAATGATGATAGCAAAAAAGAGCTAGACCGTGTGGCTATTGTTTTGAAAGATAACAGTGGTTTGAAAATTGCACTTGGTTCACATACAGATTCTAAAGGAAGTGATGCATTAAATTTAGAGTTGTCTAAGAATCGTGCCAAAGCAGTTTATGATTATTTAGTTTCAAGAGGTATTTCTAAGAAGCGCATGAGTTTTGAGGGATATGGTGAAACGAAAATTAAAAATCGTTGTAAAAACGGTGTAAACTGTAGAGATGAAGAGCACAAAGTAAACAGAAGAACTGAATATTTAGTAAGTGGTATTATTCCATGTGGTCAAATTCAAGTTGAAGAGGATCCAATTATTCCTGCTGTTGATTCTGCAATGATTACCAATGAAATTGCATCAAATACTAATGAAACTAAGCCTAAAAACAAAATAAAAAAACCAAAGCAAGTTGAAGTTACAGAAGATTTATCAACTGGGCCAATTAAATGTGGTGATGCTGATGGTGATGGTATTCCTGATTATTTAGATAAAGATTCTGATAATGATGGTATTCCTGATGCTGCTGAAGGTAAAGGTGATCCAGACCATGATAATTTACCAAACTTTATTGACAAAGATTCCGATAATGATGGCATTCCTGATGCAATTGAAAAATCTGTCGATTTTGATAAAGATGGCAAAATTAACTTAGTTGATTTAGATTCTGATAACGATGGAATTTTAGACGAAAATGAAGGTGCAGATGATGATGATGGTGATAATAAAGGCAATTTTATTGACTTAGATTCTGATGATGATGGAATTTTAGATAGGGTTGAAAAAGACAATGATTTTGATAACGACGGAACTCCTAACTTCTTAGATTTAGATTCAGATAATGATGGAATAACAGATAGAGAAGAAGGAAATAAAGATACAGATCGTGATGGTAAACCTAACTTTATTGATTTAGATTCTGACAACGATGACATTCCGGATAATGTTGAAGGTAAGAAAGATTCTGATAACGACGGTAAGCCTGATTACGTTGATACTGATAGCGACGAAGATGGTATTCTTGATAAAATTGAAGCACCTGTTTGCTTAAGCAACAATAAGCAAAAATCGAATTATGAAAGTCCAGCTAATAAACCTTCTGTGAAAGTTAAAAAAGTGGAACCATCTAGAGTTGATGAACCTGTAGTAGATTACACAGAGCCAAGTACTAAGGTTTCTGGTTCATCAAAAGTTGAATATCGTGTACAGTTCTTAATGTCTAAGAATAGAGTGAATTTGCAATCTCTAGAAGATAAAGGTATATCAAATGCATTTGAATACAGAGATGGTGGATATTATAAGTATGCAACTGGTTCTGGATATGCAACAGAAGATGAAGCACAAAGACAAAAAACGAAAATTCGTGGTTTAGGTTATCCCGATGCGTTTGTTGTAACTTTCCAAAACGGAAGACGAGTAAAATAAATTCTAATTAAATAATAAAAAGGGGCGCAAGCCCCTTTTTTGTTCCTATGAAAATAAAAAATTTCTTCTTTCGAAATCAACATTGGTTATTGCCTTTGTTATTTTTACTTGTTGTAGTTTACGCCACCTTAAGAAATTATTTTTTACCTGTTTCATATATGGATGGTGTTCAATGTGGCGTTACCCAATACAATAATTATATAATTTTCAAAAACTCTTTTTTTCACTTATTAGACCATTTGAATTTATATTCTTCATATTCTAAAGAACAGTACGATTTATTCAAGTATACGCCTTCATTTGCCTTGTTTTTTGGATTGTTTGCCTTGTTGCCCAATGCTCTTGGTTTGTTCTTGTGGAATTTATTAAATGTGGGGTTGCCAATTTTGGGTTTTTCTCAACTTTTGGGTTTGAATAATAAAACGAAACCTGTGTTGCTATTGTTGTTAATACCTGAAATGCTTACTTCCATTCTCAATAGCCAAAGCAATGGTTTGATATTGGGATTAATGTTATTGGCTTTGGCTGCAATTCAGCGAGAAAATACATTAAAGGCAGTTGTTTTAATTTGTATTACAGGATTCATTAAAATATTTGGGATAGCTTTATTTGCGGTTTTCTTGTTATACCCAAATCAATTAAAAAAGGCAATATTACAAGCTTTTGTTGTGATGCTGATTTTGTTTGGACTGCCATTAATTGTCACATCTTTTGATACATTGATTCAGCAATATTTCAATTATTTTGATTTGCTAAAAAATGATGGAAATACTTTTGTAAAGTATTCTGTAATGGCATGGTTAAATACTTGGTTTCACTTGAATATTGGTAAAAATATCATATTAATGGTAGGATTAGTTATTCAGCTCATTCCGTTGTTTTTTCAAAGTGATTATTTAAGAAAAAATAGAATAATTTATGGTTTCTCTTGGATGATTTGGGTTGTGATTTTTAACCATATGGCTGAATCTGCTACATTTATTATTGCAGTTGGTGCAATAATGGCTTATTTGGCAATGAAAGATAAATTGTCTATTTTTCATTTTATTGCTTTGTTTCTATTGTTCTTCTTTACAGAATTGGGTCCATCAGACCTATATCCTAAATATTTGCGAATTTGGATTGTTGATACTGCCCAATTGAAAGTATTCCCATGTATCGTATTTTGGGTATTGATGCTTTTTGAAATGATTAATGTTGATTTATTAAAGTATAAATCATTGAAATAAAGCTTGGTAATCAAAATTAATTTGTTGACAACATGTTGACAAGTTGAAATATAGAGTTAATTCTACTATATTTGAACTTTAAAAATTGCGAAATTGCATGATTTTTAGGATTGCTGTAAAGAATTAACTTTGAAAAACTTGAATTACTATTGGAAACTTCTAATTGTTGTAATCATAT
>Ga0209597_1003037_pt1 | contig 10479 bp, 7 predicted proteins | sample M_140625_MF_Meta_FD_187316 | JGI IMG/M metagenome (GOLD analysis project Ga0209597, IMG submission 187316) | Freshwater microbial communities from Lake Montjoie, Canada to study carbon cycling - M_140625_MF_MetaG (SPAdes) (version 2) | ecosystem: Environmental > Aquatic > Freshwater > Lake...
ACTTTTGGACGCTTAGTACCGTACTTAGATCTTCTTTGACCACGACCGTTTACACCGGCTGTATCTAAAGCTCCACGCACGATGTGGTAACGAACACCTGGTAAATCTTTCACACGACCACCACGAACCAATACAATACTGTGCTCTTGTAGGTTGTGTCCTTCTCCACCGATATAAGCGATGATTTCAAAACCATTCGTTAAACGAACTTTAGCAACCTTACGTAATGCTGAGTTTGGTTTCTTAGGAGTAGTGGTGTACACTTTAGTACAAACCCCACGACGCTGCGGACATGAGGTTAAGGCAGCTGATTTACTGCGATAGGTCTTTGGTGTGCGACCCTTTTTGATTAACTGTTGAACTGTTGGCATTGTTATAAAAGTTCCTTTATTTTACTATTTTTAATACGAGTACACGACTCGGAAAATTCGGGGTGCAAATGTACATCACGATTTGATATTCACAAGCACTAATTTCAATTTCTTTTTAAAAAAATCAAATTCACCTTGTAATTCATTGATTTTCAACTTAAAAAATATGAGCCGAGGGCCATTTTTTTTTCGATATAAACCTCTGCACACCCCATTTCTTCATTTTTTCTCGTCTGTGAAGCCATTAATCGTTGAAAAAAGCCAGTACACTTTCCACAATAAAATCGAGTTCCTCTGAAGTCATTTCTGTGTGAATCGGTAACGACAAAACTTCACTTGATAAGCGTTCGCTGATGGGCATTGACCCTTTTGGATAACGCATATTCTCAAAGGCTTTTTGAAAATGCAATGGAAGCGGGTAATAGATCATACTCGGCACTCCATTCTTTTCCAAATGAGATCTTAATGCATCTCTCTGCCCGTTTAAAACACGCAATGTATACTGATGAAAAACATGTGTCCCTTCCTTGATTCTTTTCGGCGTAGAAAGACCGGCTACCTGAAGGGCATTGTCATAGAAATTCGCAACGGATCTCCGAGCTTCCGCGTATTCATTTAGGTGCTTAAGCTTAATATCCAATATTGCTGCTTGCATTGTATCCAATCGAGAATTCACTCCTATTACATCGTGATAGTAACGCACTTTTTGTCCGTGATTCGCAATCATTCGCAAATTAGCTGCAAGCTCATCGTTGTTAGTGAACAACGCCCCTCCATCGCCAAAACAACCTAAGTTTTTTGACGGGAAAAAGCTTGTGCAACCAATATCTCCAATTGTCCCAAGGCATTTCGTCTCACCTGAATTCATTGTGAATGTCGCGCCTAAAGCTTGAGCCGTATCTTCAATGACAAATAAATTATGCTTCTTGGCTATGTCCATGACAGCGTTCATATCGGCTCCCTGTCCGAACAAATGCACTGGAACAATAGCCTTCGTCTTCGGTGTAATGGCCTTTTCAATTTCAGCTGGATCAATCGTGAAATCGATCTCCTTTGCCTCCACTAAAATAGGAACCAATCCCAATAACGCCATTACTTCCGCGGTGGCAACATAGGTAAAGGAGGCAGTTATCACTTCATCGCCCGGCTTTAATCCCAATCCCATCATTGCAATTTGCAATGCATCTGTGCCATTTGCGCAAGGAATGACGTGCTTCACATTTAGATAAGTTTCTAAATTAGTTTGAAAGGTCTTCACCTCTGCTCCATTGATAAAGTTAGCGTTCGTCATAACATTAATAACCGCTGCGTCTACCTCTTCTTTGATCTTCAAGTATTGTTTCTTGAGATCAACCATTTGAATATTACCTGACATGTATTGAAATTTAAGGGCAGCAAAATTAAGCTTTAGTTTCCAATGAATAACATTTACTTTCGCAATATGAAGAAACTAACTCTCCTTGCATTTCTGCAATTGGCTTGCTTCTTTTCATTTGGACAATGGCAAGTGCGTGACTCTTCGCTTTTCAATCCGCATGTAACAGTGGGATATGGATACTCCACTCCTGGCGGAGACTTGGCTAATAGGTTCGGAAATAACGGAAGTCTTGAGGTGGGATTCCATGTAAAGGACAAAAAAAATTGGTACTACGGCATTCAGTTCAACTACCTATTTGGAAATAAGGTTCATGAGCCGAATTTGCTGAGTAATCTGCTTACCTCGCGTGGTGAGATTCTTGACGAACAGGGTCAAATTGCAACAATGTTCATCCAAGAAAGAGGATTCAATGTCTTTTTGCAAGGTGGAAAATTGTTTCCAATCATTGGTCCTAATGTAAACTCAGGCCTATTGATTACCGCCGGCGTCGGATTGATTCAGCATAAAATAAGGCTTGAACATCAGGAAGCCAAAATTACACAGCTTGAGGGGGATTATTTAAAAGGATATGACCGATTAACGAATGGACTTTCGGTTAATCAGTTTATTGGTTACTATCATTTAAGTAACAACAGACTCATTAATTTTTACATCGGGGCTCAAGCAACTGAGGGATTTACCCAGAGCAGAAGAGAATGGAATTTCGATACGCAAACACAGGACACTGACAAGCGTTTGGATATGCTTTTTGGTTTGCGTGCAGGATGGATTTTGAACTTGTATCAGCGCGCACCAAACGACTTTTACCTCAATTAACATGTTTCGATTTATTTATTCTATTTTTTGGCAAATCGTTAAAGTTTTTCTTCCATTTGCTGGGCTATTCAATAAGAAAATTCGAACAGGAAATACCGGAAGAAAAAATACAATTTCTTCATTAAACAAATGGCGTAATTCCATTCCGATTGAAGCAGAAGTGATCTGGTTTCATTGCGCATCTTTGGGAGAATTCGAACAGGGGCGGCCCGTGATGGAAGCTCTTAAAAAAGAACACCCCAACTCATTGATTGCACTTACTTTTTTTTCTCCCTCTGGATACGAAGTGCGAAAAAATTATTCAGGTGCAGATTGGATTGGATATCTTCCACTTGACACCTTTTTCAACGCTCAGAATTTTGTAAAAATTCTCAACCCCTCACAAGCCTTTTTTGTGAAGTATGAATTTTGGATGAACTATTTCCTTCAACTTAAAAATAACAAAACGAAACTCTTTTGCATCTCTGTTATTCTTCGAGAAGAACAGCGTTTTTTCAAATGGCACGGGTTCGTCTGGCAACCAACACTAAAGGCGGTTACACACTTTTTTGTTCAGAATGAAAGCACCCTTCAATTATTAAAAAAAATCACGTTTAACAATGTCACTCTTTCAGGCGACACTCGCTTCGACCGTGTGATGGAAATTGCAAATTCGCCGAAAGAACTCGCTTGGATTTCTTCCTTCAAACAAAATAATTTTCTTGTTGTTTTGGGATCAAGCTATACCGAGGAAGAATCACTTATTGCCATGCTTCTTTCGCGCGTGAACGACTTGAAAGTTTGCATTGTTCCGCACGAAATTCATGCAACACGAATTCAAGAATCTTTGACTCGTTTTGAAAAGTTTGGAGCTGTCCTTTTGTCTTCCTTCCAACCAGAAAAAAACACTGAAGCGCGCGTGCTCATTGTTGACTCCATTGGACTGCTTTCTTACATATACGCAGAAGCAGATGCGGTTGTGCTAGGTGGCGGTTTTGGTAAAGGTTTGCATAACTCGTTGGAGATTGCTGTATATGGAGTACCGATGGCCTTCGGGACGAATTACAAGAAGTTTCAAGAAGCGGTTGACCTCGTTCAAATCGGTGCTGCTTTTCCCATAGAAAGTCTTGAAGAACTTTCGTTCTTTATTGAGTATGCCCGCTATGAAAATTCAATTCCAAATGCAGGGAGAAAATATGTTGAAGAACATGCTGGTGCGACTGGTGTAATTTTAAAAGGAATAGAAAAATACAACGCATAGGTGGCGTATCTTTGCCGTTCAAATTTTCACTATGAGCGATAAAAAAATCATCTTTTCCATGGTGGGTGTAAACAAATACACACCTACTGGCAAGCACATTATAAAAGACATTTACCTTTCGTTTTATTACGGAGCTAAGATTGGCATCATTGGTTTGAACGGTTCTGGTAAATCTACCGTTATGAAAATTATTGCTAACCTCGATCAAGAGTTTCAAGGCGACGTGGTTTGGTCTGCAGGATATTCTGTTGGTTACCTTCCACAAGAACCGCAATTAGACGATACAAAAACGGTGCGTGAAATTGTTGAAGAAGGCGTTAAGCCTATCACAGACGTATTGAAAGAATACGAAGAAATTAATATGAAATTTGGCGATGAAGAAATTCTAAACGACCCTGATAAAATGCAGTCGTTAATGGATCGTCAAGCTGCCGTTCAAGATAAAATTGAAGCGTTAGGCGGATGGGATTTAGATACCAAATTATCCATTGCTATGGATGCTCTTCGTTGTCCAGATGAAGACTCTTTAATTGAAAAGTTAAGTGGTGGAGAACGTCGACGTGTTGCGCTTTGTAGATTGCTTCTTCAAAATCCAGATGTCCTTTTATTGGATGAGCCTACCAACCACTTGGACGCTGAAAGCGTTGAATGGTTAGAGCAGCATTTGCAGCAGTATCCTGGAACTGTATTGGCAGTAACCCACGACCGTTATTTCTTGGATAATGTAGCAGGATGGATTCTTGAGTTGGATCGCGGAGAAGGCATTCCGTGGGAAGGTAATTACACCGAGTGGTTAGAACAAAAATCGAAGCGCTTAGCTGCTGAAGAAAAACAAGAAAGCAAGCGTAGAAAAATATTGGAGCGCGAATTAGAATGGGTTAGAATGAATCCGAAGGGACGTCAAGCGAAAAACAAAGCGCGTATTCAGAATTACGATAAAATGATGGCTGAAGGCGAGCGTGAAAAAGACGCGACGCTTGAGCTTCCAATTCCGAACGGTCCTCGTTTAGGAAATGACGTTATTGACGCTGTTGAAATTTCGAAATCATATGGGGACCGCCTGTTAATTGAAAACCTTTCATTCAAACTTCCTCCAGCTGGAATTGTTGGTGTTATTGGGCCGAATGGTGCTGGTAAGACTACAATGTTCCGCATGATTATGGGTGAAGAGACGCCAGACAGCGGTGAGTTCAAGGTTGGAGATACCGTGCAGATTGGATACGTGGATCAACGTCACGGCGAAATTGACCCTAATAAAAGTGTGTATGAAGTGATCAGCGGTGGCAACGAAGTGATTGACCTTGGCGGCCAAACCATTAACTCACGCGCATACTGCAGCAAGTTCAACTTTGCCGGAGGAGATCAACAAAAGAAATGCGGAGTATTATCCGGTGGTGAGCGCAATCGCTTGCACTTGGCTATGACCTTGAAAACAGAGGCGAACGTGCTATTGCTGGATGAGCCGACGAACGACATTGACATTAACACGCTTCGTGCGTTGGAGGAAGGAATTCAAAACTTCGCAGGATGTGCCGTTGTGATTAGTCACGACCGTTGGTTCTTAGACCGCATTTGCACACACATTCTCGCTTTCGAAGGAGACTCACAAGTTTATTATTTCGAAGGTTCTTATTCGGAATACGAAGAAAATAAAAAGAAACGATTAGGCGATACAGGACCTACTCGAATCAAGTATAAAAAGCTGACTCGATAGTACAAAAAAATTATTGAATAGCGCTCGAAAGGCGCTATTCACTTTTTAGCGTGCAAAAGAATCCGTTTCGGAGTAACTTTTCCATCTCAAATTCGTTAGTTTAGATTAGCCAAAACGCAAGCTTATGCAAAAGATTATAGCATTCTTCATCCTAACCACTTTGTTGTCTTTTTCATTTGGAGTCAATGGGCAAATTGATTGCGCTGTAGCGAATACCTTGCAGTGCGGAAGTCCCTGGAGCATGCTGATTAACGCTGGTTCGGGAAATGACAATGTTAGTTATTGTGGATTTCAAAATGAAGGAAACGAAACCTATTACGCTTTCCAACCAACGGTTGCCGGAAATTATTTTATTTCTGTTGATGAATTCGGAGGAACCTCAACAACCTACGAAATGCGCTATGGAGAGTGTTTCGGAACGAACTGGAATTGTTTAGGAATATATTCTGGAAGCTCATCAACTGATTTTATTTACCTTTCGACGGAAACTTTTTACGTTTTTTGCGTAGACCTTCAGTCTAGTTCTGCAAGTCTTGGCGGTTCCATTTCAATAAACTGCGCGCAACAAGCGCCTTCGAACGATGATTGCGCGAATGCCCAAAACATTTCTTGCGGAAGCAGTCTTTCAGGCACCTTGAATGGAGCTACACTTGACAACGTGCCGAATTGTTTAGCACAAGGAAACGGCGAAGATGGCGTGTGGTATTCATTCACTGGAAACGATTCCTATGTCACTCTTTCAACATGCGGTGGGCAAACACAATTCGACACTCAGATTTCTGTCTATTATGGAGATTGTTCAAACCTGAGCTGCGTTGCGGCAAATGACGACAACCCTTTGTGCGAATCGAACGGATCTTCTTCTTACATATCTTTCAATGCGTTTTCTGGAACAAATTATTTTATTCGAGTGCACGCAAATACGCAGCCTAGCACCAGTTACAATTTCATATTGAATGCCAGTTGTGCTCCCCTTTGCGCATTGCCATCAAACGACAATTGCAATCAAGCCTTAGCTCTCGGAACCGTAAGTAATGCCGTCTGTTCAGGCATGCAAATGACTTCAACTTCTTGCGCAACACCATCTAACATTCAACCCAATTGCTTTTCTTCTTTCAATACACTTAATGATGTGTGGTACACCTTTGTTCCAGTAGATGGAGATATTGAATTAGTCATGAACGCGTCAGCAAGCACTGATATTGGTGTTTCAGTCTATAGCGGGTCATGTGGAAATTTAATCTCCGTTTTTTGTGTAGCGAATGCCTCTAGTGTTGGAGGGACAGTGGTTGAAGGTCTCAACGCCGGAACGACCTACTACCTTCAATTTTTCAGTTTGCAAAACGCATCTGGAAACTTTACTTTTTGCTTGAGCAATCCAACTTGTTCTACCCCATTAGCAGCAAACATTTCCAACATAACGTCTTCTGGAGCGTTTATGCAATGGACATCTTTAAACGCAACAGGAGCGTTTGATGTGCTGGTGAGCACTACAAATTTAGGAACAGACATTAATGCGCTTAACATTTCAAATGCTACGATATACGGCGTGCCTTTCACAGCCACTCCCCTTTCAAACCTTCAAGAGAACACAACATATTACGTCTATGTTCGTCAGGATTGCGGACAAGTAGATCACAGCTTATGGAGCAATGGTATTTCCTTCACCACGAATTGGAATGTTCCGAACTGCTCAACAGCGGCTGCGTTAGAATGTGCAAGCACTTATTCTTTCTCCTTTGGAGGAAACGGATCGCTTTCTGAAAATGCTTGTGGAAGCGCCGTTGGACGTGAATTCACTTTCAACTTCACTCCGAATTACACCGGAACATATGCGTTGAACTTTTCTTCCAATTCGCTAAACCTCGCAGTTTCATACAAGGAAAATGATGGCCTTTGTGATTACTCGAACGCAACATGTCTTGAAAGCAATTACGGTAATTTCCTCATGTACTTAGTGGCTGGAAATTCTTATTCCATTTGGATTGATGCGTTGACGAACAGTCTTTTCAACACCACGGCGACTTGGATTTGTCCGAGCATCGGCGAAGATCCGAGCAACGCGCTACTCATCAATTCTACCTACTATCCCGTTTGCAACACCATTAACGGAAGTCTTCTGAACAGCTTACCAACGGAGGCTTTTGGCTTAGGTAATTCGAATCGTCATGACAAATGGGGACGTTTCACGGCATTCACAGCGGGTGCTAGTATTTCAGCAAACAGCACAGAAAATATTCGCATTGAACTTCGAAATGCGAATTACGAATTGATTGATTCGGAAGATTTGACCTCAACCGGAAATGAAATTTTAAATACATCTAGTCTTGTTGCTGGACAAACTTATTTCGTTGGAATTATTTCAACAAATGACTTAGTTGGAAATGGCGCATATACGCTTTGTGTTCGCCAGCTTAAAAGAGGTGCATGCGGAAACAACCCGAGTGTGAACTACAGCATGGGACAGTTCTTTAAAGCTCAACCGGCAACTGGCGCGACCTACAGGTTTCAGTTTTTTGGAGTTTTAGGAAGTGGTGCCGGACAAAATGCTATAAAAAATCAAACTACACCGCAGCTTATTTTAAGTACCGTTTTTCCAAGTCTTCACCACGACACAGATTACGAAATAACGGTCAGCAATGTGTACACACTACCAAACGGAAGTGGTCAGAACGAAATAATAACACTTCCTTCTTCAGGAATTTGTGCCATTCACATCAATGCGCAGCCGCTTTCGGTTTTGCGTTTTGCAGACCGCTGCATTGTGACCACTAAGCCACGCGTTTCATTTATTGGAGCAACGCCATTTGTTTTCGGAGCTTCAGCTTGGACGTGGCGTTTTCAAAAAATCGATGTGGCTGGAGCGCCTGTTGGAAGCCCCATTCAGCACAATGTATTGAATGCCACAAACTACTTAAATCTAGGAAATGTTTCGCTATTGGAATATGCTACAAGCTATGCCGTTGACTGCACTCCTGTTTTCTCCTACGGTTCAGGCAGCTATGGAGCTACTTACACGCTTTGCATTGCTCCTCAGTTTGGATTCACTTCAGAAAATAACAACCGAAATGTTGCTGAAACAATTACAGAAGAAACAAGCACAAACATATTCCCGAACCCAGCTCAAAACAACTGCTCTATTTCTTCCAATAAAGCCATTCAGCGTATTCGAGTGTATGATTTAAGCAGCAGGAAAGTTGCTGATGTTTTTGTGAACGGAAGCGTTCGATTCGAACTAAATACTTCAAACTTCTCTTCAGGAATATTTCATGTTGAAATTCAAACGGAAGAAAATACCGAAGTGAAAAAGCTGATTGTTTCTCACTAACCGAAAATTTCCTTCACGCGTTTTTCACGGTAGGAAAAAATTCCTTCTAATCTATTCTTCACATAAATAACGTAAGCGATTCTTCCCAAGATTCCCATACCTATGGCGTAGTGAATGGTATCTGTCATCTTAACTCCGCCTGCCACCGCTTCAAAGTGATGCTGATGGTGCCATAGAGCGTATGGACCAAATCGCTGTTCGTCAACAAAGTACTTTCCTTCTTCACAATGTGTAATCTCTGTTGTCCATCCCATAGGGATATTCAACAACGGACGAACTTTGTATTGAATAATCATTCCAGGGTACATCTTCACTCCTTCCACATTAGTTAGAATTTCAAAACTCATATCCGGCGGAGTCATTTCGTTCAGATTAATGGGCGTAGCGAAATAATTCCAAACGGTATCGTGAGATGCTGGAATAAATGTTTCAGTAGATAGACGATATACTTTCATAAAACAAAAAACAACAGAGTTGTTGAAATGTTCCTATGAGCGGTAACGAATCTTCTTCGTCCAAGCCAAAGAAGGCTTTTCGATGAGTTGATACATTAGCCAAGCACCTAGGACAGCATAAACTTGAATGGCTGCGAATACTACCCAGACCAATTTCGGGTCTTGAGCTTCGTGGTAGAATTTCCCGTAGACGAATGAAACGAAAAAGAGATGGAATAAATAGTACGAATACGAAACATCTCCAAGAAAGCTCAACCACGAAGGGCCGCGTTTTATGAAATAGATTGCAGAGAAGGTAAGCCCCGCCACAATAGTTATGTGCGTTCCTAAATGCAATTGGTCATATATGTTAAATAGCCCAAGGCTAAGTGACGCGATTACACCACTCCAAAATTCAACCCTCGAAATATTCTTTTTGTAATAAAGGAAAAGTGAAAAGCCCAGCGCGAAAACAGGCAAATGGAAAAACAAATTTTCTTTAGTGTGAATAGGTACAAAGAAATGTGAGAGAAAAGTTAAACCCAATGTTCCGTAATATGCAATGAGGCGAACGGGTAGTTTGTTGCTCGCAAGGAAAGGGAAAATTAGCGCGAGATAGATGTAGTACTGAAATTCAACGAACAGAGTCCAATACACCTCTAAGACCCATTTCGATTCTTTGAAAGGAACTTGAAACGTCACGCTGTCCATGAAGCGTTCCATTATTTCCGCATCGTAGAACGAACGGTTGTCTTTCATGATCCAGATTCCCGCAACGAAAACGATTACAGAGATAACGAAAGGTGGATACAATCGCACGATTCGTTTCAACATAAATTTATCTAAATTTTTGAAGCTGTACTTTCCTTGCTCCATGGACCACGGAAGAACGACGCCGCTAATCACGAAAAAAACATAAACCCCCTCTTGTCCCCAATCAAGTATATGATGAAACTCAGGATAAAAAGGTTGAATAATGAAAGCCGAATGGAACATACAGACCATCCATGCTGCTATACCGCGCAAGGCATTCAAGAGTCCTATCGGATTGGTTGTTGCTTCCATTATTAATAAAAAAATCCTTGAATTTCTTCAAGGATTTAGTTTGTGCGATTTCTCGCTTTTGTACCCGGAGTGGGACTTGAACCCACACGACCGCAATGGTCACAGGATTTTAAGTCCTGCGTGTCTACCGATT
>Ga0209597_1003042_pt1 | contig 10463 bp, 9 predicted proteins | sample M_140625_MF_Meta_FD_187316 | JGI IMG/M metagenome (GOLD analysis project Ga0209597, IMG submission 187316) | Freshwater microbial communities from Lake Montjoie, Canada to study carbon cycling - M_140625_MF_MetaG (SPAdes) (version 2) | ecosystem: Environmental > Aquatic > Freshwater > Lake...
CACAAATGATGCAAATGGGACAGTACCCTCAGCAACAGATGTATGCTCAGCCACAGATGCAACAATATCCTCAACAAATGCAGCAAGGTATCAATATGGGCTCGGTTCCGGCTGTATATGCGGCACCACTTCCATCGGCTGCGCAGATGTATAGCTCTGGAGTTCCAGGAGCGCCTCCAACCATTGCGATTCCAACAGATGATATGTCAATGCAACAATTCGGAAATCAGCAGTTTCAGGGCCCTAGACCGCAGCGTGGAATCACCTTGAAGAGACGCTCGAATCAACCCTTTGGCTCGGCAGAGGGAGCTTCGCAGCCATCGGTGGATTCCAATACAAGAATCAATGTGATTAAGGGTAGTTAAACACTCCACTGAACAACCTGCCTAAAAATTTGATTCAAAACTATATAGATAGTTTAGTATGGCCCAATTTGTAGAAAAAGTATTTAGATCACGTCAGGTAATCCTTGATGTCTTACGTGATCGCGGTTATGATACGGTAGGTGCAGAGAAGTTCGGACCCGAGGAAATTCGCGAGGCTCTTGCGGCCACCTCGAATGGAAAGGCTCTTGAGTTCACGGTGAAGGCGCGCGAGGGTATGACGGTGCCGACTCCTACGGTTCGCGTCTACGTCTTTCTTGCTCGTATTAAGCAGAAGCTTCCAGGCTTCATTACATCTCTGGATACTCCCATTGGAGCCGCACCCGATGCATCTTCAAGGCAGCCAGATAAGCTAGGGTCACCGGTGGATCCTGCACAGACATCGGTGATTTGCTTAATTAATGAGCCGGTTGTTCCGGTCTTCAATCAGGCATCGATTAATGCTTGGGCAGTACGAAATCTCCGGTTGTCCTTCTTCTATATGGACAGTTTTCAGATGAATCCCTTGACGCATTATCTTGTTCCGAAGCACGAGATTATTCCGAAGGAGCAGCACGAGCTTCTAATGAAGGAGCTCTACGTTACGCAGAAGAGTCAGTTTCCTCTCATTCGTTATCACGATGACCCAATCACACGTGTCATTGGAGCAGTCCCTGGTGACCTAATTAAGATTACTAGACCAAGTCCGTCGGCGGGTGAATATATTGTCTATCGTTATTGCACACCTTAAATAGATAGGCCGAATGCCAAGTGCACAAATACATTTTCAAGATGCTTTAACACAATATCAATCTCTTCCATCACTTGACATAGATACAAAGGTATCAAATCTAGATCGAGCGATTAATACATATCACACAACGACAACGGATGCAAATAAGACTGCTGTTCAATCAGCCTTTGCACCGATTGCTACGTATTATGCCACTCTCAATGACATCAATACAAATTTAAGAACTTACTTGAATAAGGTCTCATCAACGATTGCGAATTCACAGGATACTCTTGCCAATGAGGATCGTTTGAATGAGCGTGTTCATCCAGAAGAGTCTATTGCGCCTAGAGAAAGCTTATATGGAATCTTTCCAAAATTCAGACTTACATCCTTACCTTATATATTGACGGCGGGTGTATTTTTGTCCTTGTTCAGTATTTTTTTAGTCTTTCAAATGTTAGGATTCACAGGCCAGTTTAATTTACCACAGAGTCTTGTACAGCGGTTTAGCCCCCCGGCAGGTGTTGCATCAGTTCCCTTCTATAAGAACCCGATGATACTCGGTGGTGTAGTGGCAGCCTTAGCCTCGGCCTTAGTTATCTTCGTATTTTTGTATTATAAGGAGAAGAATACAAATAAACCATAATTAGTAGAAGAATGGCGTTTTGTTCAGTAAACATGGAAACAATCGGTCCAGCAAATTACAATCAATCTTTTAGTCCAGCAACTGACTCGTGCTTACCCAATAGCGGAACAGGCTTTGCTGTACCAGGTGATATGGATGCAACAACTTTAATTGTTAGACCTGCCGCTCTTACAACCCAGGTTGCGACACTTTTAACAAGTAAATCAGCAACAGCCCCTTCAACGCTTGATCCAAATAATATGGACCCGGCATCAGTCTTTAAGACGAAGGCTGCCATAGTAAGATCAAATATGGAAAAGGAATATTGTTTTTACTATAAGCGGTATTTGTGGGTATTGAATGAAGTTTTAACAAAGGCAGCCAGTACAACGGCATTGACTGGAACGGCTGCTGCGGATTATACTATCCAAAGGGCAGCTGCGGGTACAATCAATTCTAAGTTGAACCAAATCTTACAAGTTATGCAGGAACTCATTAAGTCTCGTAGTGCAAGCTTGAATGGCTATTATAGTTCATCAGCTGGAGGTGTCAATCAGCTAAATACTGAGCTAGATACGATGCGTGAAACGCTTAAGGGTCATTCAACTCAATTGCAGAGTAAGTCTCTTGAAACAGATGTACAATCTGCGATGATTGATTACACACTCGAGAAAAATTCATCTTCCCGGAATTTACTTGCAGTCTACGGATTTATGAATATCGTTGCGATTGGAATGCTTTTTTACTTATACCGTACTGCGAAGGCCTAATGAAAAATATATAAAATTATCCATCTTAAATTCATCAATGACATAGATAAATTTAAGAGGGACAGATAGATGAAGGAAGCATTTACGACTTTAGAAGAACTTACAGACCAGTCAAAGGCATGGGCTGATTTACAACTTCAATCGTATTTAGCATCGTTATCTTCAGACCAGAGATCTGAGTTTGTTTCAGCTCAAATTGCGGGTGCACTTACAGAAGTAGGAACTGCGAAGCAGAATACTTTCAGGGACTCTAAAGATAAATTAGGCGGACTCGATAACAATATTTCATCCGTGATGTATTATCTTACACGCACACGTGACTTGAAAAATATGGCTTCTGACGTGGATACGATTACCCAAAAGCAATTATCAACAATTGATTCAAATCACGATTTGTCTGTACGGCAGCACGAGGTGAATGAATGGGCGAACTCAAATAAGTTAGATACCTTGTATTTCTTGCAACTACTCTTTGTCACGCTATCCTTCATTGGTGTACTTCTATTTTTGAAGATGAATGGGCTTATCTCAGGAGCATTATTTAGCCTAATTACGACAATTACAAGTATCATCCTTGTTCTAGTCCTAATCATTCGTTACAGATACACATCTGTAGCCAGAAATACTCGCTATTGGAGCAAGTCTCGTTTCCCTACACAGCCTGATAGAGTATCTGCTTCAGTAAATATTAACTGCCCGGCTTCAACGTGATCAGGCTACCGTGAAGTGCTTAAATTAAGCACTTCACTTTAAGGTAAGTACACCAAAGATTATGACACTCCAATATCATTAGGCTGCTTTGCAGCCTAACGTATGGGGTGTTCTTAACTTTGGCACTTACCGGTAGATTTGCATCGGGTTCCTATAATAGAAATGGGCGAGTACCTTGCACCATATATATCAACTAGAGAGGCATTTAGAAATATGGGCAGCTTATTTGAAAAAAGTTTTAAAGGAACTTCCACACACGAAGGGTCCACCCACGAAGGGTTCACCCACGAAGGGTTCACAGATATTGACAATGTTTTTCAGAATATTTTAAAATCCGGAACTGCTCCAGTCATAACCCATCCTGCTTGTTCACAGTCATCAGATTCTGGTTCTGCGGCTTGTGCACAGACATCTACATCTGCATCATCTACAGCCACAACTACAACAACGGGCACCCCAGCTGCAACACCAACCGCCTTTTTAAAGACAATGTTGCAACAAGAAAAGGCCACCGCAGATTCCTTAATGGATACAGCAAAAAGAATCAGTCCAGTTGTACAGACTTTAGCACCTGTTGCTGAAGCGAGCGATGTAGCATTTGAAGCCTCTGCTCCTGCAGCTGTAACAACACGTGGAGCAACTCTTCAGGGTTTTGCAGCCATCTTGCTTGTTGTATCTTATTTTGCCTTTACTCTTGTATTTACGATTTTCATAAATAATACAACACAGAATCCGTATACCGCTGGAAAAACATTTGTGGGTTTGCTAATCCTAGCCTTCATTTTATATACTCTCATTGTTCGGTTGGCTTGATTAGTTTCTCATCATTAGTCTCTGGTCCTCATCATATTGCTCGACCTCTTCGTCTGTGTTAAAGACAAAGATGCCGGTGTAGGACTTCCCATCCGTTGGCTTACCGAACTCGTCCTCCAGGCGACGAACTAACTCAGCCTGTGTCAACTTCTTGCCAACGCCACCGACAGCCTCTAGCCAATACTTATACGCTCTCCAGAAGTTGCCCAGCGCCGTCGTATCGGTACTGGCGCGGTCTAGGCGAACACGGCTACCCTTGAACTTCGCAAAGGAATCGAAGGACTCACGGTACTTGTCGGACTCACTAGTAACAATCTTGGGTGCCGGCTCCAGAGTTCCATTGTCATTGACGGCATACTGTGTCAGATAGATATGCACGAGCCGAGAGAAGAAGGGCACACGCCACTTCTTGAGCTTGATATTCAAGTTCATATCTCTTGGGAAGACATTCGGCTTCCCGATATCCTTGTCGCCAGGATTGACGAACTTGCTCTCAAAAGGGATGAGGCGAATACGCCGCCACGTACCACGGTCCATTGAATTGATGGTCGGCAGCGTGTTGCACATCATAAAGAGCTTACCACTCACCTTGAATCTGTCCTGGTCTCCATACAAGGCACGCGCCTCTACAGCATCCTCACCGCTAAACTGCTTCATACGCGAGGTATTGAGAGGCTCACGGTCATCCGGCTCCTGCATATAGATGAACCGCTTATTCTTGATGCTCATAATATCTGGATTCGCCGCACCTGACTCAGGGCGTTTGCGCGTCAACGCGGTTGACTGCAGAGACGACTGATAATCACCGAAGGTCATTACCATCAGATCAACGAGCTTGGACTTTCCGTTACCACCTACACCCTGGAAGGTATAGTAGCACTGCTCACGATTCTTGCCCTCCAAGCAGGAAGCTAGGAGCTTCAGAACCCACTCCTTCAGCTCAGGGCGAGGAAAGAGCTTGGAGAAGAAGTCATCAATCTCGGCTTGGACGGGGTCATTCGGGTCATATTCGATGTAGGGGATGGCCTCGTGCTCTGGAGAATCATTGCCAGCCTGGAAGGTAATGTAATCCTCTGGAGCACCTGGTTGGAAGAAACTATAAGGATCACCGGCATCCTTGGACATCGGCATCATTTCACCAGGTCGATTCGGATTCGGCTTGATTGCATCAAGATGAATCACCCCGTTGGCGCAGCCAAGCCGAAAGGGATTCGCATTCAGTTTAGCCTCGAAGTTCTCCTCGTAGAAGAGACCTACGCACTCCTTCATTACACTCTCCTTGAATCCATTGTTATAGAGCTTCATCTCTAGCTCAGTAAGCTCGGAGAACTTCTTATCGCGTACCTCGGCACGATTGAGCTCCTGCTTACGCGTAATAAGCTCGATTGCCTCCTCGGCTTGCTTTATCTGTATATCAATATCACGAGCATCATCGATCTTATTCGCCTCTCGAAGACCATTGCGCTTCTCTAAGAGAGTCTTTGTTGTCTCATTGAGAGCCTCAAGGCTCTTATTATTATTTTGCATCTGTTCCATTTTGGCATATTCTGGACCATTCTTGAAACGCTGACGGGCAGAATGGATGAGGTCAGTCACTTCTAGGCCACCCCCCTTTGAACTGATTTTATTTCGCAACTCAATACCCTGGTTAATCTTCTTCCACTTATGCATATTGGAATTATACTCGTACCAGTCGGTGTGACGCACACTTACAGAAGCTGCATAGTTGTCCTGGTAGATTCGCTTCATAATACGGGCCACGTGGTTGTGAGTAGGAACCGTGCAATGAAGGATATACTCAGCTACATCTTGCTCAAGAATCTCACGGAATGCAATGGGGTTGTCATCCTTTGCCCAGTGACGGAGGCTTCTGACAGTGAGGCGACGGCCATTTCCTTCACTCCTCATTGACGTATCCCAGCGGCGTCTCAACTGGTTCAAATCATTCCCTGATGACTTGGGTGACTTGGCGCTGAACTCCATCCAGAGGTTGAACATATCTGTAGATTGCGAGATGCTATGAAGGCAGAGACCGACACGTAGCCAGGAATCATAGGAATCTGCTCTCTCAGGGGAAAGACACTTTCTGACGAATTGCTTGACCAGCTCAATCTCCTCGAAATTCACATCATACTGGTGCTGCTCAAAGGCCTCTTGGACAAGAACATTCGTATTGCTTGTGCCGTCTGCATTGAGTTCAACGGTGTTAGGAATCTGCGCCTGGACAACCGCAGGTGCATTCGTTAGACGCTCATAGAGAGGCTTCACATCGACCTTGACCTCGTTGTCGTCCTCCACGAGGTTGTAACGGATACTCAAGAGCTCCATTAATTCACGCGTGCCAAACTCAGATGGGCTCTGAGATGACCAGCCATCCGTTGCAGGTGTATAGACGAGGACCGTTTTCAGATCATACGCTGGAATGTTTGGCTTACTCTCACCATAAAGGAACCACCCCTGCTTACGCGTGCACGATTCGTCATAGATATCCGTGACACCGTTAGTGAATCCGGTCTCCTTGAATGCCAGATTGACGGCATCCTGGTTCAGCATCCAGCGACGAAGAACACCCTGCTTCTCAAAGGATAAGACAATATCTGGACACTCAATGTGAATCCCGTCCTTGATTTCACCCTTGCTCTCGTATGCCTGGGGTCTGAGGCAGACGAAGAATCTGAGGGTCTCATAGGGGCTCAAATCAAAGAACGTGTTGAGAGCTTCCGTGAGTTTCTCCACGAAGGCCTTGATATTCTGCATATGAAAGGGATGGTCAAGAGAACGGTCCTTGCGATATCTGAAATCCAGGTCAATCAACAAGGGCTTCGGGCCATTGGGCATCGGCATCTCAATCATATTCAGAGGCCGACCCTTGTCCTTGAAGAGGTAATCGTGAGAGAGATTTAGGAATTCCTGATACTCTTCATCCTGGATGAAATACTTGCCGCCGGTGATTCCAGTGATGGTTGCTACGCGTTTATCGGTGGTTCCAACAATACGGTGCTCTTCTAAGAAGGACTTCAGAGTTAGCCCGGTTGCCATTGTGTACTCATCCCCTGGATTTTCGGCGCGTTAAATTTTACGGGTGGTACCTAAAGCCTCTAGGCACCTAAATAAACGCGGTCCAAAATTTGAACACAAATACTCTGTGTAAATAAAGTACAATGAAGTTCTGCCCAACGTGCCATTATTATCTGTATTTGAAGGCGGGAACTGATACTGAGACGCGGAAGGATCGTCAGGAGCTCACGCGCAACTGTGTGAACTGTGGCTACACAGAGGTGGAGACTACGGGTGGTCTCATTTCCGAGACGATGGTTCAGCAGAAGTCTTCGGAAGCGTTTAAGATTATGATTAATGAGTTTACGCGCCAGGACAATACGCTTCCCCATATGAAGATGATTCCTTGCCCGAAGGCTACGTGCCCAACAAATGAGGGCAAGGAGCGTGATGTGATTTATATGACATATGATGCACCTGGTAAGAAGAATCTGTATATCTGCAATGTCTGTGGTGAGCAATGGAAGTCACGGAACTAAGGTTCCGTGACCAGACTTTGCCTTCGGCAAAGAAATCTAGAAACTAAAGTTTCTAGATCAAAGCCTACCTGCGGTAGGCAAGTCACGGAACTAAGGTTCCGTGACCAGACTTTGCCTTCGGCAAAGAAATCTAGAAACTAAAAAAACTAAATAACTAAAGAACTAAATACTTAAGATAATTAGATGCTTTACTTGGCTTTGTATCACCCTGGTATCCTATTATTGGAATTATCGCCTTAATATATCAACTCTGCCAATATGCCTTCAACGTTCGTGTCTTTCCAGTTGAGGGTACCATAAAGCCAGGGAACAGTCTTGAGCATACCTCTCTGAAGATTCTTGAAATGCTTATAGGATATCTATGTGGTAATCTCTTCAAATCTTACATCCAATTCAGCATCTAGATTTCCACCAAGCATTACGGGAAACGACATCCACTCAATTCCTGGAATCTGTAGATCACCAAATGGCCTCGCGTAAAAAAGTCTATACGGGCTGACCTTTTTTTCCATTAACATCGCAAAATATATAGATGTCTCATTACCGGCAAACCATCCGCGTAAGGCAAATTCCTTTAACATCTCCTTATATTGCTCACCGAATTCTAACCAGGCATCTGCATCTCCAACGAGGCAACCACCGCCGAGAAGATTCTCAGGGATTGGAATCTCCATAGGTTTTCCTTCGATCCAGTTTTGCACGTAGGAATCTGGAATCTGATTGAGCTCCAATAAAGTCATTCTTCCTGGAACACAAAGACGTTCCACATCACAGGGAAAGGTCATATAATATTTCTGCAAGGATGCATATCTTTGAATTCCTATATCACACCAACAGAACCAGCGACTCTGGAATTTATTAGTATTGATTACAATCCTTGAACATTCCTGTTTCATTGCCCAAATAGCATATAAATCTGGATGATTCAAATCTTTTTCTGAATCGTTTTCCCATTGTATATCCCAGAAATTCATCATCGCAGGACAAGTCATTGCAAAGGAATCAAAGGGGCGAACCGTAATCTGTGTTATATCTAACATTTCACGCCTCCATTGGTAAAGTTCAAGAGCAAAGACTTCTGTGGTAAAAATAACCATTGCTGAAGGTATTTTACAGAAATTTTGGATCCAGGCCCTATACTTTCCGATATCATACTTTGAATGTTCTAAGGGGTAAAAAGCAGTAATGATTGTTGTATCTGCTAACTTCATCTAATGATAGAATTATTATGTTCCTGGGTTATTTGCTATCTCTCCGGGGGAATTTTTGAATGTCCTTTTAAAAATGTTATCTAGAAGTATAGAGCAATGGCATCATCGTTAGGCAAGGTTACGCCATTTATAGTGGTAAACAAATCCGCCGGCTTATACGGAACTAGCGGCTACCCTCTTGGTGGAATAAACCCTCCTCCATCAGGTACGATTTCTGCCCCTGCCGCCCCTAACACTACAGACCTTGGTCCCCTACCGGGCACGAACTGCATCAATCTCTTAACGCTAAGAGATTACTACAAGATTCCTTACCCTCCCACGACACCCCTTGCGTCTCCTCCTGTCATTGGTATCGTCTCCTTCGGTGGCGGTATCTATGGCCAGCCGGTATCAAGCGGAAAGTACTCGGGATTCTGGAGATGTACAGATATTTCTGGAGCGAATGGTGCGCCCATTCAGATCTTGGTTTCACCTATCAACGGTGCAATCAATGCTCCTAACGCCGATGATGGTGGTGCGACGCTAGAGAACACCGTCGACGTAGCTACGGTCAGTGCCTTCTACGGAATGATCAACCAGGGTCGCGATGCCCCTGTCTATACACCTCCGGTTATCATTCTCTATATTGCCCCGAGTGACGACATTTCAGAAATGTACAATGCATTCTACACAGTTCTAAACAACCCCGTTGTCTGCAACGGACAGTCATACACACCCAGTGTTGTCTGCTGCTCGTGGGGCGCCCCCGAGGTATCCTGGACGCAGAAGAACCCTGTTGCGCCCTCTGATGCTGGCCTTGAGGTAAATGATGACCCCAATCCCGCTGGAATCGCTGAGATGAATGAAATCAACGATCTCTTTGCTGCTGCGACAAAGCGCGGAATCAACATTTGCGTAGCGAGTGGCGATATCCCATTGCCGTCGAACGGACTTGCTTCTAACCAGAGTGAACTTGCGTCACCCACAATCATGTTCCCGGCTTCATCTCCCTATGTTACGTGCGTAGGTGGCTCATCGGTCTTCTTCCCCAATGGCCCCAAGCGCAATTACACAAACCCCGGTGAGTTTGCCTGGGCCCGTGCTGAGGGTGGTGTCAGTAGTGCGTTCCCCATCCCTGATTACCAGACAGATATTGCTGGCTCTGCTCTCATCTCGGCCAATGCCTTCCTACAGTCATCAGGCGCTACAACGGAACTTCTTCAAACAGCGCTTGGGGCTGCCAATCTTGGTTTAAGGGAGAATGACCAAGACACAATGAACGTAAGTCTTGCGGCGGAGGCTAAGTTGGCGGCTTTTAAGAATTCCACGGATGCACTCGATTCCGCAACACTTGCCCTCGATGCGGCCAATGACGCGGCGCGCGGGGATCCTTCCTCACTCCAACTCCAGCTCGCCTTGAACGTAGCAAATACGGCCTATGTAGCGGCTAAGGCGAACAACGATGCCGCCCAGGCGGCTCTTGCGGCGGCTCAGGATGCCGTTATTAAGGCGGCTCACCTCGATGAGCTCCTTTCACAGGCCTCGAATGCCTGGAATGAATACACAGTACTAATCGCGGGTGAGCCAGATAATCAAACAGCCCTCCTTTATCAGACTGCGAATGATGCGGCACTCCTTGTAGCGAACAATGCTGTTGCGCAGGCGGCATCATCCGTTTTTGCGCCCTTGCTAGCTAATAAATACAATGTCACCGCGACGA
>Ga0209597_1003043_pt1 | contig 10463 bp, 3 predicted proteins | sample M_140625_MF_Meta_FD_187316 | JGI IMG/M metagenome (GOLD analysis project Ga0209597, IMG submission 187316) | Freshwater microbial communities from Lake Montjoie, Canada to study carbon cycling - M_140625_MF_MetaG (SPAdes) (version 2) | ecosystem: Environmental > Aquatic > Freshwater > Lake...
AGAATTATAAATATTCTTTGTTTCAAAATCACCGAATTGCTCATCTATAAGATTGAGTGGAGCTACAGCAATTCCAAATTCATCTCTAGAAAATGTCTTTGAAATAAAACGATTCATTTTATTATAAAGAGATGTTATCTTTGCGTGAACAGCAGTTGCTAATGGAATGCTTTTTTTAGTCGAATTTAACTTCTCTACCATCAACTGTGTAGCATTGGATACGAAACCATTGTTTATGTTGTCAATAATTATAAGTAATTTTTTTAAGTCCTTATTTTTTAAGTTTTGAAAATCCGTTTGTTTTAAAAGAACTTGTAATCTTTTAGCTAATTCTCTTTCTAATCTAAACTCATCTCCAACAATCTCATCCAATGTTATTGTGGTATTGTTTATCTCATTAATTAACTCTGCTTTCTCATCAGCAATCTCTTGCTCAGTCATTTTATCTTTAACCTTTGCTTCTACTATTTTTGATTTAAAGGTCTTCATTAACTCATACTCATCCTGATTGATAATATCATCCTTTAACATTTTAGTTAATGTTCCTGAGTAGTCTACCTTACCATCTTCTTTAACTTTTTCAAAGTTATCATACAACTCTTTCAAGTCAGATATTTTCTCATCGTTCAACTCAATACTTGCAATAATTTTGTCTACATTTTCATTTAAAAAACTTCTTTGCTCCAATTGCAATACTGTATCTCTCTTGGATAACATCTCAACTATCTTAGAATAAGACTCAAATACATCACTTGGTATTAGCTTTGCATCTATGTTCAACATTATTGATAGTGAACGAAACAAATCGGGTGTGATATCGCCAAGCTTCGGTTTATTTCCTATTGTATTTTTTTTGGCATTCTTTCTATTTTTATTTGCCTCATTTACTTTGGCATCATAGTCTGCAATACCAATAACTTTATCAACATAGTTTATAAACTTATCGTATTGTGTTTGGCTAAACACGTTGAATCTTGCAAGTCGTAGCATAATTGATTTCATCTGCACGGCAGATAAGTCTTTAACTTTGCCTTTTAGCATAGTGCGAATTGCATTTTCTGCGCTTGCCCTTAATGCTTTAGACTCTGTCTTTACTGCAAGTTTTGCTTTTCTTACAGCTTCTCTAATTTCAACAAATTTATCTCGAGCTTCTTGAATATCCTGTTCATTTGTCTTTTGGTCAACAAATGTGTTCCTTAAATATTCTTCTATTTCTTTAGTAAACTCAGCAATAGTTATTTTTTTATTTTTATGCTCACCTCTATATTTAATTGCCATTTTTCTAATGGAATCTTTTATGTCTCCTGTTAAAATAACTCCTGCACGGATTCCTTGTAAAATAAGTTTCAATGTTCCTAATGCAACTCCTGCATCAAGTTTTGCGTATGTCAGTTTATTTAAACCATTAAGATTTTTAATAGCGGCATCTAAATAACTTAATAGTGTCTTTTTATTTTCAGGATTTTTAGCATCTAAGTTTTCAATCTTTTTAACTTCTTCTTTTAATGCTTGTACATGTCTATCTAAATCAAGTTTTAATCCATCTAAATCATCTTTAAGGATATCTTCAATTTCTTTTATATCTGCTTCAAGGTCCATTACTGTGCCTTCCTTTCCTTTCGATTCTTTTAAATCAATAATTTCCTCACGAATTTTATTAACCTTCTCTCTAGCTTCTGCTCTTGCTTTTTCTATTTCTTCGGTTGTATTTTTAATATCTTCTTTAATAGAATCAATAGCGCCCATAAAATCCTCTGTTGATTTTTTTGCAGGTGCAGGCGCTTCCTTGACAGGTTTAATTTGTTTTTCAAATACAAATTCCCTAAACCCATCTATATCGCCACTAGGATTTTGTTTTATATAATCAGAAAATAAATTTTGTGCTTGAATCTTACTGTATTTAGTATAGTTATATGTAGTTAAATCTGCTCTCTCTAAAAAGGAGTCTGTTAAAACTTGTACAACCTGTTGGTCAGACATTATTTTAAGGATGAAATTTGTAAATTTCTTCCACCAATTATATGCTTCACCTTTTTGTTGTACTACCTGCTCTCCAATGGCTTGAACTAATTTCTCCTCTGAACCAAATCTTTTTATTCCTTCTTGAACAATTGGAGTATCTCTGAACATTGCTATATATATATGAGCATATTCGTGAGGTATAGTGTCCTTTTTTTGTTTTAATGCATTCACAAGAACAGTCATGGCTTTTGTATTTGCCTGACCTATAATTTCATTTTTTTTATTTCTTTGAAAGTTTCTCCAATCTCCATCTCTAATACCATCTTTATAGTTTGATTCAGATTCTATTTGCCCATCCTTATTGTATTTTATAAACTTACCGTCGAATTCACCATCTTTATAGTTTCTTACAAGTTCTATCCACCCATCAATATTGTATCTTATAGACTTACCATCTAACTTTCCATCTTTAGAGTTGTTAGACTCGAATATCTGTCCGTTCGTATAATAGTCTATTGACTTGCCATATTTTAAACCATCTTTAAAGTTTGCTTCATATTTTATCTGTCCATTCTCATAGTATGATATTAACTTGCCATCTTTTAAACCATCTTTAAAGTTTATTTTAGATTCTAGTTGTCCGTTCTTATAATAACTTATCGCCTCACCATCTCTCAAACCATATTTAAAGTTTCTTTCAGATGATAGTTGTCCGTTCTCATAGTACTCTATTGCCTTACCATTTACCTCACCATCTTTATAGTCTTCTTCATATTTTACCTGTCCATTATTATAGTATTCTATTGACTTTCCATTTCGCTCACCATCTTTATAGTTTGATTCAGAAATTTTTATAGACTTAAGTAACTCACCATTTTCATAACCCGCATCTTGGTACATTATCCACTTCCCATCTAACTTACCATTTTTATAGTTTTGCTCAGACTTTAGTTGTCCATTCATATAATATCGGATAAACTCACCCTCTAACTTCTTATCTTTATAAGTTGACTCAATATTTATTTGTCCATTCTCATAATAACGAATTTCTTTACCGTCTTGCTCACCATTTTTAAAGTTTGACTCCATTTGTATTTGTCCATCATCATAGTACAAAATAGTTTTACCATTTGCCAAACCATCTTTAAAGTTTGACTCCATTTCTATTTGCCCATTCGAATAGTATTCTATTGTCTTTCCATCTTGCTCACCATTTTTAAAGTTTGCCTCTGTTATTAAATTATCATTTTTATCCCATTCTTTATACTCTCCATTTTGTTCATTACCTAGTGTTTTATTGCCATAATCTATTATTTTATTGGCATCCTTAGAATCAACAACAATTAATTGTTTTCTTTTTAAGTTATCATCTTTAATTTTTCTAACAATAGGGATGCCATCACTAGAATTATCTAATCTATCCCACCATAAATCACCACCATAAAAAGCAATTAGTTTGCCATTTTGAAATGCTATTTTTTTAGAACCGGGATATGTATTAAACCAATGCTCTTTTGCTCTTGTTAATGAGCCATCGGCATCTTTATATAGTAAACACCAAGGATTACTTTTTTCACCAAAATGTGTGTCTAAAACTATTCTTGCTTGCTCTTGCCCTAAATCGCTATTATCAACATCATATATTACAATGCCATCACCTATTTCTTTTTTATTTGTAAATGAAGATAATGTATCAGGGTCAACTTTTTCTTTTTTAGATTCTTCTGCAAATTTCTCAATAATCTCATTTGGATTACTATATGAAAAAGCATCTAATTTCTTTTTACTTGCAATTTTTTCTGCTTCTACAACTTTAGGTCCATCTTCAGGTAATATCACAGCTCCATTTAACATCCAATGAAGTGCTAACTTCTCTAGTTTAGTCTTATTTTCTTTTGTACCAAATTCATCGCTAAATGCACTGATATCATCTAATGATTTTTCTATTAAACCCCTGTCTACTAAATCAGGTCTTTTTTTAGTTAATAACCTTTTAAATTCAGTATACATTTTGTTTGATAACTGCATAAATACCATAGGGTCGTCTATAAACTGTATGGTATTTTCAGTAAACTCAAAACTTACTTCGGGATATTTTTCCTTTAGAATGTTTAATATTTTATCACTCCATTTTTTATCTAATTTATCAAAGTCTATTTTTTTATTTGTTTTTGTAACAACATTATCTTTAATCCCTAATGCTTCATACACTTCATTTGCTAACTCAGGATTAGATTCAAACAATGCTTTTACAGATGTTATTGCAGGAGTTACTTTAGCAGGAGTTTTTGTATTTTTTTCTTTTTCAATTTTTGCTTGCTCTCTTTTTGCTCTATCAAAATTTCTTTTTAATATTTTATCAGCAAGTGCTATTTTTGCTCTAATATCTATTATCTGTTTTTTTTGTTTAGCATTTGTATTATATTTAAGGTCAAGTAATGGTGTTAATAGTTTATTTTGAATTTCTCTCATTGCCCTAATAACATCATCTTTATACCTGTCAACATTAGACCAAGACATAACAGGTAAATCACCCTTTGCTTTTGGTGCTTGTACTTTAACTGCAGGTGCTTTAACCACAGGTGCTTTAGTTTTGACAGCAGGTAATAAAGGACTGATTAGCGCATCATACTTCTCGTATATTTTATTATACTTAGCCAATACAGTTTTCGGCATCTTAGTTTTATCTATCTTACCTTTTACTTTATAACTTTCTATTTTAGGTATGGCTTTAAGAAGTTCTGCTTGTTCTTCAGCTCTGTAAGCAGTTACCCTTTCTTTTGGTGTTGCATCCGCTTCTACTACAGGAGCTTTAGCTTCTAAAGCAGCTAGTTCTGCATCATATTTAGCATTGATAAACTCACCTACAGTCTGATCGCTTCCTACTGCATAAACTTCATTAAGTCCTTCTTCATTATAGGTACTAAGATCTTCCTGTCTTCTTTTTTCTATTTCCTCTATAGGAGCTTCAATCACAGTACCTGCTGCTTTTTCATCTGCAATTATTTGAAGTTCTTCTTCTAAAGTTAGTGGTACTACTTCTTCGGCTTTACCTTCTTCGGTAAGGACTTGAGGTTCTGCTTGTGCAAGAGCATCATTAATGACTTGTGCATTTATTACACCATCTACGACAGTAGGTATAATTATATCTAGATTTCTTTGAGCTTTCTGCTGAGCTTCTTTTATTTGTTCCGGTGTAGCGTTCTCATCAATCTTAACAGATGCTGATATGTATCCCGGTCGTGGATTTGATGCGCCTTGCTCAAATATATTTTTACCATCTCCTCCCTTGCGAGAAAATGCAACAACATATTGACCTCCATCATTACCTTCTACTATAACTATACCATTATTTTGGTTTGGAAGTTTTTCTCTTACATCCCCAATGGATTTTTCGCCTGATATTGTTTCATGACCTCTAATTGTTCCACCTATTTCAACTTTTTGACCTTCTTCGGTAAGGACTTGAGATTCTGTTGTGGGTTCTCCTTGGACCACTTCTTTGCCAACTTCGGTTGTTGGCTGTACAGGTACTTGACCTGCTGTTTGCTCTTGAATGGCATTTTGTTCTATTTTAAGGGTTTCTAATTCATTTTCTAATTCAGTCCTTGGAATTATTTTGTCATCAATAGTTATAGTGCCTTTATTATTTTCGGATTGAGATAATACAGTTTCTAACTCAGTAATTCTTTCAGTTCTTTTTTTAGTTATTTCAGGAGTCTCTGCAGTAATTGCTTCAGCAGTAGCCTCTTCTTGTAATTGATTCTCTTGAATATTTTTAATCTGAGTTCTAATTGCAGCAGCTTTATCTTTACCTGTTTGAGTTGTATTACCTTCTAATTTTACTAAATCTTTTTCTAACTGAGTAATAGCGTTAAGACTTGGCTCGTTCAAATCAGGATTACCTTGCTTTACTTGTTGCTTAATAGAATTTGTAACAATCTTATCTTGCATTTTAAACTCACGACCTTCGTAGTCATTTTTAATTTCAATCTTAGTTTTAGCTAAGTCATCAGGGGTCATAGTATCGATTAATTCATCAACCTCTACTGCTGTTGCTTTAGCTCCATTTACTTTATAAGATGGTTTAGCTAATCTTGCTTGAATAGTAGACCTAATACCACCGGGCAATTCTGCAATTCCTTCAAGTGCTATCTCAGACACATCCATATCTTGACCAATAGCACCCCTTGCAGTAGCTTCTCCCGCTGAACCACCTGCCGCTTCAATAGCTGCACCTAATGCTGTAGACTTTACAACTGCACCTTTAGTAACTGCTCCTGTGGCAGATTTAGCTGCTGATTTACTTATTATTTTTGCTCCAACACCTGATGCAAGTTTGCCTGTAAGGGCATCTGCAGCTCCAATAATTACACCTCTTGCAATAGCTTTATTTCTTATTGATTGTAATTTTTTAGGGTCTTCAAGTATAGCTTTTACGTTTTCTTTAGTAAGTTCTTTTCCTTTTAATTCTTCAGTAAGCAACTCTCCAAATGTAGCGCCCATTTCAACAACACTACTTGCTAAACCAAAAGCATATGGTATTGAAGAAATAGCTCCTGCTACCGAGCCGGGTATTGCTCCAACACCACCTGCTGTTGCTCCTGTTACAGCACCATATGTAGTGCCTGTTGCTACTCCTGCCGCACCTGCTTTTAATGCATCGGTATTAGTAGCCATTGAAACCAATGAACTAGTCATAAGTTCACCAATAACACTTGGATTTTTAACAATTCCTTTTATTACCCCCCAAAAACCTTTGCCTTCTTCTTCATATATTTTTTGATAATCCTGCATTTCAGCAGAGGGTAACATTTGCTGAGAATTTTTATTTGCATTTATAAATTTTTGTATTTGTTCAGGAGTAGACTTACTTCCTTTTAATAATAAATCATCGGCTTCTTGAGCAACTGTTCCTTGTCTATATCCCGAAGCTACACTACGAGCCATATCATCAACAAAATCACCTATACCAATTGGTACAATATTATCAAATCCTCTTAGAACATCACCAAATGCTCCTGTAAAATAATCTTTTTCTTCAGTCTTTTGTACTTTTTGTAAAGGGACTTCTGAAGCTATAGGAGCAACAGCATTCTTACCGAACTGTTTATTTAATGCTTTTATTCTAGCATCATCTTTAATAACTCTTTTTTTAGGAACATTCTTAATTGCATCTAAAGAATTTTTTGAAGTCCCGGGTGTTGCAAAATCTTGACCTTCTCCTGATGGATTAATAAACATTCCGCCTCCCATTGGTAGACCACCAACAGGCACATATGATTCTTTAGATTTTTTTATTGTTTTTTCTACTTCGGGATTTAATTCATACCAATTCCCATTGCTAAACTCGTATTGATTTTTTTCTTTACCGGGATACCCTGTAAATATCTCAGAGCCTTTATCAGCTACGTTTCTTAAATCCTTTGTTTTTGCTATCTCTTTAGTAGCTTTTCTTTCAGATTTCTGAGATACCGATGAACCACTTCCCAAAGTTGAACCCCAATTTGAACTTTTTTTTTTAAGTCCCATTAGAGTTTTAAACGAATCGATATCTTTATTATATCCTCCTCCTTTAAATATCTCATAAGAGTCATTTAATGCATTTCCATTAGTTGATATTAATTGTTTATAATCATCAATAGAGCCATTATATCCTCCTGATTTAAACATTTCATATGCATCTTGTATAGCTTTTTCGTTCATATACTTTTTTTAAAATTTTAATCAGCAGTGTTATATTTACTAGTGTCTTTTTTTGTTTTGCTTCCTTCTTCTTTCTTTTTTGGTGCTCCTCCCGATCTAGCTTTTGTTTTTGAAATATCTTTATCACCACTTAACTCAAGGTAGTATTTCATAATTTTTTCTGAATCAGCAGGGGTCTTACCTAATATCCCAATCAAAGCTTCCGCTTGTTTTCTTCCACTAGTACCGGGAAGGTTTTGTTTTTCTGTATATGAACCGTATTCATTTTTACCTAAAATAGGTTGAAATAAATTGCCATATTTATCTCTTTCTCCTTGTGATACTAAATAATTACCTGCAGTTTTAGCTTCTGCAGGGTCAGTACTGTGTAAAAAAGTATTCAGATTTTCTGCATAGTTTTTAGCAGAAGCGTCAGGTTTTTCGTCATTAGAAGGAGTTAACGCCCTATCTTGATATTTGCCTATCTCCTGTTGTTCTACTTTTACATCTATCTTTTGAACTACTTGTTTGTACATATAATCAAGAGCTTTTTCTTTTTGCTCCTTACCATATTTAGTACTAAAGTCAGGCATAGGAGTACCACTTCCACCGGGTTCTGTTATCAACAATATTTTCTTTGGGTCTTTATCAGCTTCTTCTCTTGAAAAAGTATAATTATAACCTTCATTTAAAGTATTTGTAAGTATTGAAGACACATTTAATGGTTGGTCTACTAAATAAGAATTTAATTGTGCAGTAAGAGCATCTTTAAATCCATCCTTTATTTCTTTGTTTTGTACTGTAGTAATTTGACCGCCTCTTGAACGATTTGCCGCTATTAATGTACTAGTAATCTCTTCACCAATTCCTGCCTCAACACTTGTTGCTACTGCATCAACATCAAAGTAGTCATACTTGGCTTTTATTCTTGTCTGTAAATTTGACGCTGAAACGGTTTGATATGTGCCATCTTTTTGTTTTATACTCATCAATACCAATCCTGTTTTAGGGTCTATAATTGGCTTTGAAGTTTTATAGTTTGAATATCCTTCAACACTTTCACCTAAAAAAGATTCAAGGTATTGAGATTTATTTTTAGGGTCATTAGATTTCATCCTTGCCATTTTATCTGCATACTCTGCTTGATAATCTGCACTTAAATCAAATACTGTCTTTGTTCCGTTCTGAACGTTTTGCATAAAAACAACATTATCTCTTTCAGACACCCTACCATTTTTAAATGCTCGTTGATTGGCTAGTATTTTTTCTTGCATCTGAGATGCATAGCTTGCTGTCCATTGGGTCATTCCATCTACGCCGTTGTCTTCACCTACAGGATGTTCGGCTAAATATTGATTAAATGCTCTTACTTGGTCGTCATACGCTTCCTTCTTTGCCTTTCTTGTAGCAAGTTGGTCTGTAACTAAATTTGATATACCAAGACCAATGTCAGCATAATTTACTTGACTGTCAAGGTCACGTTCTTGGTATTTATAAAATGTTGCCATTTATATTATTTATTTATATTAATTATTATCATATATGTTAAAAGCATTATACTCCCTAAGCATATTTCTTTGTGGTCGGGTAAGGTCATTTTTAAATTGATTAAATTGATCACGATTCATATTTTGTATTGCCTCAAAATCTAAATTTGTAAATCCATTTGAACCCGGAGCTCCTAATGTATTACCTCCAACTTGACCAAATGATTTCATTTGTTCAGGATTAAATTGCATACCCTTTAAAGAATCTTGAGTTATACCTGTTTTTGCATACAAAGGAATCATGTTAGCCGCTTGTGTTGCCATGCTTGTAACTCCTTCAAACCCTTGTGCTGTTTGTTGAGCTGCCATTTCTTGAGCATTTCTTGCTGCCATCTGCGCTCCTTCAACCTCGCCTAAATCCAATTGCACATTTAAGTCTCTTAGTCTAGCATCTTCAGCGACTTTCAATCTTTCAATCTCAGTAAGTTCTTTACCCATTGCTGTTCTAATATCTGCTTGAGCTTCGTTCTGAGCCATTTGGACTCTACCTGCCCCTGCTGCAGCTCCTCTTTCAGATTCTTGTGCAGCATCTGTAGCCTGTGTTCCTTGAGAAATCATTGCCTCTCTTTGTAGTTCGTAAGGTTCTTTTTGAATAGATAATGCATCCATATAGTTTATATCAAGGCTTGCACGAGCTTTTGCCATTGCTTTGTCTGCCTCCGCCTCTGCTTCTTTTTGAAGTTTTTTTTGTTTGTTTGCTTGGGTAAAAGACATTGCCGTGGTCGCTCCTGTTGCTGCCAACCCTGCTCCTGCCGCTATTAAAGTTGCTGTTGCTGCTGTTATTGCTGCCATATTATAATTTTTTTATCATTTCTACTTGGTAATTATCACCCTTAACATATCCAAGCTCTTCATACTTCTCAATGAGTGGTCTATGTTTTATAAGTGCATATAAATATTTAAACCCTAAGTTAGTAGCCATCGTTGTTAAGTTACTTAACAATGACCTTATCGCTTCTGTCCTGTGTGGTTTTTTTCTATATTGTTTATTTGAAATAATCCAATCAACCCAACAAAGATTTGAGTTTGACGCATATAAAAATCCCGCACAAATAGGAACATCGCCATCTAAAATGATTATACCACCCTCTCCATTTTGAGGTAAGAAATCTTTTGGAGGAGCTACCCATCCCCAATCCTCCCACCATTTAAGAAGAATGTTGTCGTAATCATTGCTATTAAGTGGTCTAATGTTAAAGTCCATTTAACTACAAAGATATAAAAAATTAAGGGAAACTTTTCATTAACTCGCTTTCAGTAGCAAATAAT
>Ga0209597_1003044_pt1 | contig 10462 bp, 8 predicted proteins | sample M_140625_MF_Meta_FD_187316 | JGI IMG/M metagenome (GOLD analysis project Ga0209597, IMG submission 187316) | Freshwater microbial communities from Lake Montjoie, Canada to study carbon cycling - M_140625_MF_MetaG (SPAdes) (version 2) | ecosystem: Environmental > Aquatic > Freshwater > Lake...
CCAAGGCACCTAAAGAACCAAAAGAAGATTAATTCTTATTATAAAATTAAAAAGGCCTCCTAGATAAGGGGGCCTTTCTTTATGAGATAATCTAAGATGTAATAGTATGCTAGCCTCTAAGCTTTAGTAGTAGTCTTAATAATTTTTATTATTAGTTATTTGTTATTGCCCCAACGGTAACTATTTGCTTTCAACCCAGCTAAGTCTAATATGCGGTGCACCACTGTATAAGCTACTTCTTCAATGCTTTGAGGCTTGCTATAAAAACTAGGCGTAGCTGGACAAATAATGCCACCAGCTAAAGTGATAGTCTCCATGTTTTTAATATGAATTAAGTTATACGGTGTTTCACGCGCCACTAGTATGAGCTTTCTTCTTTCTTTTAAAATCACATCGGCAGCCCTTGTGACTAAATCATCGCTCATACCACTTGCAATACGTCCCAAGGTGCCCATACTGCAAGGAACAATAATCATGGTATTAAATTGAGCCGAGCCTGAGGCAAAGGGGGCGTTAAAATCGTTTTTTTGATAAAAATGAAAGGGGTATTTGCTGTAATCTTGATTGCCTAATTCTGTCTCCCAAACAATTTTTGCATTATCGCTAATGACAATGCCCACGGCCTCTATCTGGTCCGGCATTTGGCTTAAACTATCTAATAAGCATTTAGCGTAAATGGCGCCACTGGCGCCTGTGATGGCTACTACAATTTTATTCATATACTAATAACAAAAATAGGCACTAATTGTTGAATTTTTAATAGAAGACTTACATTAAGGCCTAAATCTTGCTTAAGATGGATTTTTATAATTAATTTACAGCAAACCAAAATACTAATTTTCGCCTAATGGTGAAAAACAATATTTCAAGCTATGAGTATCCATAAAGTATTTTGCTTTGGTGAAATTTTATTGCATTATGCACCCCCTTTGGGTACTAATTATATAGACAGTCATCAAATGCCTTTTTATTTAGCAGGGGCTGAATTAAATGTGGCCACCGCATTAGCCAACTGGGATATGCCTGTAAAATACGCAACAGCCATGCCTGCTAATTTTTTAGCAGATACTATTATTAGTGATTTAGCTAAAAAAAATATTGATACTTCTGCCATTCAATTTTCCGGAGATCGTATAGGCTGCTTTTACTTAGCTACAGGATTAGATATGAAAAGTGCAGGGGTAGTCTATGATAGAGACAAGTCATCCTTTGCCTCCATTCAAAAAGGAAGTATTGATTGGAAAGAAGTTTTAAAAGATGTGCATTGGTTTCATTTTTCTGCCATATCGGCCTCTTTAACAGAAAATGCAACGGATGTTTGTGAGGAGGCTTTAATAGCCGCTACTGAATTGGGTATTCCTATTTCAGTTGACTTAAACTATAGAGCTAAATTATGGCAATACGGAAAAACACCTATTGAGGTTATGACTCGTTTAGTGAAATACTGTACAGTCTTAATGGGTAATCTTTGGGCGGTTCAAGAAATGTTGGGAATACAATCATCCATTCAATCAAGCGAAGGTTTTTCAACAGCGGATTTAGAGCAAGCGGCCCATAAAAGTATCACAACATTGAAAGAGCAATTCCCTTTGTTAAATACAATGGCCTATACTTTTAGATTAACAGATAGCTATTTTGGAATCATGTTTAATAAAAATAATTTCTATACTTCTTCAACTTATAAAATGAATGAAGTAAAAAATATAGTGGGAACAGGTGATTGCTTTATGGCAGGACTTATATATGGTATACGCCATCAAAATACACCAGAAGAAATCATCAATTTTGCGGCTGCAGCAGCAGTAGGTAAATTATATGAATTAGGAGATGCTACAGAACAAAGCCTAGATCAAATTAAAAAAAGAATGCTATGATGACAGAAGAACAAATGAAAGCCTATGTAAAAAAGGTAAAATTATTGCCTTTGTTTTATCATGATGATATTACAGTGTGCAAAGAAATTGTCAAAGCATTATATGCAGCAGGCATAAGATGTATTGAATTCACCAATAGAGGGCCTAAGGCACTAGAAAATTTTAAATTATTATTAGCCCATAGAAATACAAACTACCCTGATTTAGTATTAGCTATTGGCACTATTCAAAATCAAAAGCAGGCCGAGGCCTTTATAGAAGCAGGGGCCGATTTTTTAATTAGTCCATTCTTTGATCAATCCATTGCCGATATTGCTTATTTGCATAAAAAACTATGGATACCTGGTTGTATGACTTCCACTGAAATTCATCAAGCGGAAGTAGCTGGTTGTGATTTGATTAAATTATTTCCAGGCAATGTGCTTGGGCCAGGTTTTGTAAGTGCTATTAAACCTTTATTTCCTAGTCTAAGTTTTTTAGTGACGGGAGGGGTAGATACTAGTAGAGAAAATTTAACTGCTTGGTTTAAAGCAGGTGTAGTAGGAGTAGGAATGGGTAGTAAATTAATGAGTGAGGAAGTATTGGCTACAAAGAATTATGCTGAAATAGAAACAGGGACAGCGAAAGCATTGGCTATTATTAATTCTTATTAATCTACTTTATACATTTTCTCATAATATTCTTCTGCCATTCTATTACTGTCAAATTGGAAACGAACATCCTTCATTCCATTTTGTGTAATCTCACGCCAAGTATCTCTGTTGTCGTAGTACATAGGAACAATTTGTTCTTCTAGAATTTTATAGAGTTCATCTAAATCGTAATCGTCTTGTTGTTGAGTGCTCATGTTGGCATAGTCGGCCTTAGTAATCACAAACCCATTATTACCATGATTAATAAATTCTGGTATCCATCCGTCATCGGTAGAGAAATTAATGGCACCATTCATAGCTGCAGTCATGCCACTTGTTCCAGAAGCTTCTCTAGGTACACGAGGATTATTTAACCAAACATCTGAAGCCTGTTTCATTCTTTTGCTTAATCCTAATTCATAACCAATTAATACAGCTACATTATGGTAGTTCTTGCTTAAGTGTACTAAGTTATTGAATTGAGAAATGGCAGGATGATCCACTGGATAAGGTTTCCCTGCAAAAATAATTTGCACCGGATATTTTGAATTCGAAAGCAGTTTTTCAAAACGGTCTAAATCCCATGATAAAAAATCGGCTCTTTTGTATCCAGCAAAACGTCTTGCCCAAACAATGGTTAATACATTAGGGTCAAATACTTTTCCTGTTTGATCGGCTACTATTTCAAAAGCGCGTTTTTTCAAATACATTTTACGGTCATCGAATCCGGCTTCATCTTGATTTTCTGCAAAACGGTATAATTGTTTATCCGCCCAGTAGCGCCAGTTCTGTGCATTGGTAATATGCGTAATAGGGCAGATGCCTTCATATTTACTCCATAATTCTCTACTGACATGTCCATGTAATTCAGAAACACCATTGGCCTTTCTTGCAAAACGAAGGGCTGCTAAAGAGTGGTTGAACTGGTCATCTTCAATACCTGTTAATTTTCTTACTTCATCCATACTTAATCCACAGAAATAACCCATCTTATGACATAAATAAATATCATGTTTTTCATTACCTGCTTCTTCAGGTGTATGCGTAGTAAATACCAAACGTTTTTTAACTTCTGCTAAGGACTTAAATTTATTCAATAAATAAAAGGCTGCAGAGAAGCCATGTGCTTCATTTAAATGATATACTTCTGGGTTGAAATTTAATTCATCAATTAATTTAGCACCTGCTACACCTAATAAAATAAATTGAGCCACCTTGGTGGCGACATTGGCATCGTATAAACGGTGCGTGATGGTTTGAGAAACATAATCGTTCTCAGGTAAATCGGTGCTTAATAAAAATAGAGGGGCACTGCAAAAAGTATTAGGGGCTAAGTAAAAAGCCTTTACCCATACTGGATGGTCATGAATAAGTATTTGGTATTTAATGCCTGTATCTTCTAGAAAAGAATACATTTTTTCCATGAAAGTAACCTGCAAGGTTTGGTCTTGATTACGGGCTTGGTCGTAATAACCATACTTCCATAATATACCTACACCAATTAAATTTTGATTTAATTCAAAAGCACTTCTTAAATGGGAGCCTGCTAAAAAACCTAGGCCACCACTATATATTTTCAAAGGTTGATGAATGGCAAATTCCATAGAAAAATAAGCTGCCTTTTTTTTGAATTGATCATTGATAGTATAAGGCACTTGATAATTTCTAAAACTCATACAAACGGGTTTGGTTATTTGACTGCAATATAATAGTATTTGAAGAAAATGTAATTATTACACATTAAACTGTGGATAAGAACCAGATCTAGGGCTTGATTGTGGATTATTTCTTCTTCTTTGGCTTTCTTTTTTTGTCATAGCTATCATTAAAATAGCAGGTCATATTGCGATGATTACCGCAATTGCCATCTTCTTTAATATTAACGACATTGCCTTGTATGGTAAAATGAATAATACAAGGATCGCCTTTTTCTGTGTAAGTGGCTTGGTTTTTAGTAAAGGTCAATAGTCCTTTTAACTCTCCTACACAGGTACCTTCTTTCTTTTCAAAATGTAAAAAGAATTGATATTTACCAGCGGTAGAATAGTCTCTAATGGATATGAAATTTTTAGCATCTCTAGCATAGTCACCACTAAAAGTATAATTCATGGGCATGCTATCAAGCGGGTTGAGTACTTTTTTAGTTTCTGGCTTTTTATTACTATCGAAATAAATTAATCTAAAACTACTATCGGTATAGGCCCATCCTTTCTTTTCGTAAGTAAGTGAATTGTCCTCTGCCAATTTATTTTCTTCTACTAAAAAAGAAGGCTCTCTGTTAATATTTAAGTTTTTGCCATACATTTTTGAATTGCCATTTCCTTCATTGAATTCGGTAATGATTTTATAATCTAAGAAATCATTTTTCTTGCTAAATACGACAACGGCTATTTCTTGTTTTTTAGGACGGCTTACATTTAACAATAAATAATATTCTTCTTCTTTTTCAATTCTAATAATAGGGTGCAGGGAAGCTTTTTTATCTTTTATAGCAATTATATTTTCAACCACAGAATCTGGAACAAACTGAGCCAATGCTTTTCTGCCAATGACTAAGGTATCGGTATATCGTTTCAAATTAGAATCAGAAATAGAAAGGGGTAAACTCGCCGCTTTAAATACTTTATTAAAGTCATTTATTGTTAAGGGGGTATTGCCTGTGAAATCTGGTTTTTTTTCAGCGCAAGCCAAAATCATGCAGCAAAGCAAAATATAGTAACCAATACGCATTTCGTAGTTTTTTGCTAAAATAGACTATCAAACTGAGTTAGGCAAAAGCTTTTATCATTAAATTTACATTACTAGGGGCATGAAGCATTTAGCCTCTCAATAAGGGTGAAATAGATTTAGCTAGCCAATTAGGGTATAATAATTATGAGAGAAAAGTCATTAGATAACCTGCACGAATCGGTTCCTGTTCAAAATAAGGGCGGGTGGCGGAAGTTTATGGCTTTTGTGGGGCCTGCCTATTTGGTGAGTGTGGGTTATATGGATCCAGGTAATTGGGCTACCGACTTACAAGGAGGTGCCAAATTTGGCTACCAATTAATTTGGGTTTTATTACTTAGTAATCTCATGGCCATTTTATTACAAAGTTTAAGTGCCAGACTAGGTATTGTGCGCAGATTAGATTTAGCACAAGCCAATAGAGAAACCTATCCGCCTTTTATAAATTTCATTTTATATTTATTAGCAGAATTGGCTATTGCCGCTACCGATTTAGCAGAAGTATTAGGAATGGCTATTGGTATTAAATTATTAACAGGTATGCCATTAATGTATGGCACTATGATTACCGTTTTTGACACTTTCTTATTTTTATTTTTACAACGCTATGGCATTCGTAAAATGGAGGCCTTCATTCTAGTGTTAGTAGCTACCATCGGTTTTAGTTTTCTAATACAAATGTTTATAGCCAAACCCGATTTATCTTATGCGATCAAGGGGTTTATTCCATCAAAACTATCACCAGAAGCATTGTATATAGCAGTAGGTATTATTGGAGCCACGGTTATGCCTCATAATTTATACCTACATTCGGCCTTAGTACAAACAAGAAAAATTGATCGAACGAGTAAGGGAATTCGAAAGTCTATCTTATATAATTTTATCGATAGTGCTGTTGCCTTAAATGCTGCTTTTTTTGTAAATGCATCTATTTTAATTTTAGCGGCCACTGCCTTTTTTTCTACAGGTAATACGCAGGTGGCTAGAATTGAAGAAGCACATTCTATGTTAGCCCCTTTATTGGGTTCTGAATTAGCACCTATTTTATTTGCCATTGCTTTAATTGCTGCAGGCCAAAGCTCAACAGTTACGGGCACTTTGGCGGGTCAAATAGTCATGGAAGGCTATTTGAAATTAAGATTGAACCCTTGGATAAGAAGATTATTAACCAGACTTATTGCCATTATCCCCGCCGTTTTAGTGATAGGGATAATGGGGGAAGAACATGTTGATGAGCTTTTAATATTTAGTCAAGTAATATTAAGTTTACAATTAGGTTTTGCTGTTATTCCACTGATACATTTTGTAAGTGATAAAACTACCATGGGTGAATTTGTTATTAATTGGAAAGTGAAAATGATGGCATGGATAGTGGCAAGTATTTTAGTATTTTTAAATGGTAATTTAGTAGTTGGTTTTGTAACAAGTTTTTATAATGGATCAGGAAGCGGCTTCGTGAAATTATTACTAATAGTGTTGGTGCTTTTATTTTTAGCGCTACTTATTTATATTATTGTATTTCCAATTTTTCTAAAAAGACATCATGCGAAGGTGGAAGAGGGTTTTCATGGTGAGATGATTGAATTAGATTGGTCACAGGAGGCCCCTGTGAATAAAATTGCTATTGCTGTAGATTTTTCTGTAGCCGATGCAAAGCTTATTAAAACCGCTATTCAACATGCGCATGAGGCCACTGAATTTATATTTATACATGTAGTGGAAAGTGCGACAGCAAAATATTTGCGAGAATCAAGTGATGATATTGAAACCAGAAAAGACCAAGCAAGGCTTGACACTTATGCTAATGCTTTAACATTGAAAGGCTATAAAGTCACCACTTATTTAGGCTATGAAAATAGAGTGAAGGAAATTGTGAATATTGTCAATAGCTACGAAGCTAAGTTACTGGTAATGGGAGGGCATCGCCATCAAGGTTGGAAGGACTATATCTTTGGAGAAACTATTGAATCTGTAAGACATAAAGTGAAGATTCCAGTACTTATTGTAAATATATAATAGCCCTTTCTAGGCTTATTTTACTTACCTATATCAGTTATTTATAATGTTAGTTTTTGTACATTTACAGACAAAATTTATACACTATGGGACAGAAAATTAAAGTAGCCAATCCGGTAGTAGAATTGGATGGTGATGAAATGACCAGAATTATTTGGAAATTTATTAAAGACAAATTAATTCTTCCTTATTTAGAGATTGATATTAAGTATTATGATTTAGGTATGGAATATCGTGACGAGACCAACGATCAAGTAACAGTGGATGCAGCCAATGCTATTAAGCAATATGGAGTAGGTATTAAATGTGCTACTATCACACCCGATGAGCAAAGAGTAGAAGAGTTTAAATTAAAACAAATGTGGAAGAGCCCTAACGGGACTATTCGTAATATTTTAGATGGTACTGTTTTTAGAGAGCCCATTGTTTGTGCTAATGTACCTCGTTTAGTACCTAATTGGACGGCGCCTATTTGTATTGGTCGCCATGCTTTTGGAGATCAATACCGTGCCACCGATTTTGTAACCAAAGGAAAAGGAAAATTAACCATTAAGTTTGAAGGCGAAGATGGTACCAAGCAAGAATTTGAAGTATTTAATTTCAAAGGCGATGGTGTGGCCATGGCCATGTACAACACGGATGAGAGTATTTATGGTTTTGCCCGTGCTTGTTTTAACCAAGCCTTAGCCAAAAAATGGCCTTTGTATTTATCTACTAAGAATACCATTTTGAAAAAATACGATGGCCGTTTCAAAGATATTTTTGAAGAGGTATATCAAAATGAATTTAAAGCAAAATATGCCGATGCTGGAATTACTTATGAGCACCGCTTAATTGATGATATGGTGGCTTCTGCTTTAAAGTGGAATGGTAATTTTGTTTGGGCTTGTAAGAACTACGATGGAGATGTTCAATCAGATACAGTAGCACAAGGCTTTGGTTCTTTAGGTTTAATGACTTCTACTTTAATTACACCCGATGGTAAAGTGATGGAAGCAGAAGCTGCACATGGTACGGTAACACGTCATTTCCGTGAACACCAAAAAGGAAACAGAACTTCTACGAATCCTATTGCTTCTATTTTTGCATGGACAAGAGGTTTAGAATTCCGCGGTCAATTAGATAATAACCAAGAGTTGATTCGTTTCTCTAAAGCTTTAGAAGAAGTATGTGTGGAGACAGTTGAGTCTGGTATTATGACAAAAGACTTAGCAGTTTGTGTGCATGGCAATAAAGTAAAGCATGGCGATCACTATGTTTATACAGAAGAGTTCTTAGATGCGCTAGATTCGAATTTGCAAAAGAAGCTTGCTAAATAAATACACTAAATTTAGAAATAACACTAATCCTAACTCGCTCTGCGCAGTGCTCGAAAGCTCGTCTAGAATTAGTATTATTATCTAAATTAAACATATAAAAAAACCCAATAGCTAGTAACTATCGGGCTTTTCATTTATAATTTATTGTAATACTTCAGTAATTGGGTTTCCAATAGAACCACTTGGCATTTGAATACCAAGCAGGGTAGATATAGTAGGGGCGATATCGGTCATATAAGTTTCACGATGTACCGATGTTTTTTTAATACCCTTGCCAAAGAACAACAAGGGAATATGCGCATCATAATTATATATTGTACCATGACTGGTTCCTGTTGCAAAGCCATCTACATAACCCGATTTATTAATAATAACTAAGTCGCCACTTCTTTGTGGCGAATATCCATTAACAATTCTTTCTCTTAAAGAAGCAGGTAGCGCAGCGATTGCAGCATTTCTAGTTTCTACCACTTGCAAAACATCGGCTTTCTTTTCTAAGAAGCTAGTTACTAAATCAATTAATTTATCTTGACTTATCCCTATACTATCCATTAAAGAATGATTGAAATAAATATTGCCTTCAACTACAAAACTAATAAGGTTGGCATTGAAACCTTTTGCAGTTAACATAGTACCTATATCACTTTTCAGTGCCCCTTCATTGCTTAGTCCGGCAGGAAGTTTATGTTTATTATTAAAGGCTGGGATATTGGCCACTGCATGATCGGCTGTTAGAAAAACAGTATAGTTGTCTTTACCTACTTGCTTATCTAAATAAGTAAAAAAGTCGGCTAAGAGTTCATCTAGTTTAATATAGCCATCCATAGTTTCCCAAGAATCAGGACCAAAGCTATGGCCAATATAATCGGGAGAAGAAAAGCTTATAGCAAGTAAGTCAGTAATATCATCAAGGCCCATGGCTTCATTACTAATAGCTTGCTTGGCTAATTCCTCTACTAAACTATTACCATAAGGGGTGGTAGAAATTTTACCATAATCTTTTCCAATAAAACTTTTTAAAGCATAAGGAAAATGTTTAGCTTCTTTACCGAAGGGAGTTGATTCGTATTTGTTTTCATCTGTATCACAATTTGCTTCGTAAACAGAGGCGGGTAAACTTAAATTCCAATCTAAATTATACAAGCTATCGGGGCGGTGTAAATTATTATAATTACTTACCCAGCTAGGAAGTGATTTTCCATAATAGGAAGAACTAATAAAGGAGCCTGTTTTACTATCATACCAAAAAGCGCCATTGGCACTATGTCCAGCAGGTATAATGGCCCCTCTGTCTTTTAATGAAATACCAAAAACTTTAGATTTAAAATTATTGGCTAATTTAATTTCATCTCCTAGGGTAGTTGTCCAAACATTTACAGGGCTCATTTGTCCAGCAGCATTATTGGTACTTCCCACAGTTTGCACATTGGCATCCTCCGCACAATAGACTTTCTTTTGTTTGACATTGTCATACCACTCATTGCCCACTATACCATGCATAGCAGGTACAGAACCTGTATAGACGCAGGCATGACCACAGGCTGTCACTGTAGGAACATAGGGGATCATCGTATTATCCACAGTAGCACCTTCATTAATAAACCTTTGGAAGCCGGATCCTGATTTGAAAAAAGGCTTAAATCTATTGACATAATCCCAACGCATTTGATCTACTACTATTCCTACTACTAATTTAGGCTTATGAGCTGTAAATTGCTTGCTATCATTGATTTTCACAGAACTTGAACTCTTTTGATTTTGCGCATTACTAGTGAATGAAAATAGGCTCAAGCAAATGAATAAAATGTATCTCATTTCAAATATTTTTCTTTTATAAAATATACTTGTTAACACTAACAAATAGTAGACTGCAATTTACAGCTATTTATTAGAG
>Ga0209597_1003046_pt1 | contig 10461 bp, 16 predicted proteins | sample M_140625_MF_Meta_FD_187316 | JGI IMG/M metagenome (GOLD analysis project Ga0209597, IMG submission 187316) | Freshwater microbial communities from Lake Montjoie, Canada to study carbon cycling - M_140625_MF_MetaG (SPAdes) (version 2) | ecosystem: Environmental > Aquatic > Freshwater > Lake...
AAGATTCGCGAGCAAGAGGAGTATATCAATCGGTTAGTGAAAGCTGGAAACTACTTAGACGAATGTCTTTTATCTATAGCTGGAGAGAATCTTCCAGCAAAGCAATTGTGGCACAAAGCCAAGGAGGCCAAGCCGTGAGTGAAACACCGAGGACGGATCAGATGGAGAAACTTGCATACTGGTTTAACGACGACATGACTCCCGTTTGCGAGTCTAGGTTTGTTCGCTCACTCGAACGCGAACTCAACGCAGCCAACCAAATCATCCGTCAGCAACAACTGCTTGATGAGGAGAATCTGAGGTTACAAGAGCGCATCAAGCGGCTGGAGGAATCGGGGGATGAGCTTGCTGGAAAGCATCTATTCGCTGTTCACACCTACGACAACGCGAAGAAGCACGTCTCTGAATGGTACAAAGCCAAGGAGGCCAAGCCGTGAGCGTAGAACAACGAATCTTGGACCTGCCGGCTTTTGCCGATTACAACGACCGCCGCCAACTCCGCGCAATCGCTATGGATGTCCGCAAGATGGAGGACCGCATCAACCAACTCGAAACCGAGAACGACGCAATGCGAGCGGATCTGCTGCTTTGGAATGAGAAGGAGGTTAAGCTGTGAAACGCTACACACACATCGTGTTGCGACGAATGCCTCCTTTGAACGGATTCAGCATCAAGACTCCAGACGGTAAGTTCCTGAGCGACATACGCCCACGGGGCATCGTCAAAGAACTCAATCATCTCAACGACCGCATCAAGCAGTTAGAGGAGGCAAAACCGTGAAAGACAGCCCCGCATTCATTTACGTCCACGCATGGAACGGAACGATTCGAGTGGAGAGTTTAGACACAGCTCGAAACATCGACGGCAATCCAGAATGGAAGCACGTTTCGACGGTCAATGCTCAGGTTATTCTGGAGAACATTCTCCGAGCAAAGGGCAAAGAGCGAAACAAAATCATCAAACACCTGCTAGCATGAGCGTCCGAATCAAAATCGAAAATCAGACCGAAGTCCCAGTATTGGTTGCTCTCTTCGAGCAGCCCAAATGCAACGACCATCCGACACGTTCCGCAGTCCTGAAACCCGGCGAGAGCTGCGACTGGGGCAGTGGTTCCGTACCACTCGGCAACTATCAGTGCTATGCCGCGATGAGCGGCGATGCGTCATCCCATGACGAGTGGGTGTGGCACTTCCCCGGCATTGCAGAGGTTGTCGCACCGCTGGAGCTAGGCTTTAAGTTGTGGCATGCAGGCGACATCGACTGGGCCAACGTCAAGGCGATGAGCAGTGACGACTTGAACGCTACGTTTGGCTCTGCGTATACATCCGCTAAGAGCAGCACTAAATCATGGAACGGAATGTCCTCCTGCATATTTCATATCAGGGGCGGTCCTAGCTGGGTCGAAGAGACTGAGCAGGTGGGGATCTTTAGGCCGAAGACTATTGCATATAGCGGCGTGCAATCCACACCGATGAAGAGCGAATGATAACAGAACGAGACGTAGCGCGGTGCATGATCGAATACGGTGGTTCGTTCATCTCTAAGCTGGGAGCAGCAGCACTAGCCGCTGACCCTTCCAACCTTAAGCAGATCCGGGATGCGTTCCCGGACTACTGGGCCAACTACACCAAGATGGCTATTCAACTTTCGGAGGTCGAGAAACAGGCCTCCAAATAACACATAACTAACAACACAAAACGTAAGACATGATCATTAAAGCAGCAGGTGGTAAAGAGTTCGCACCGTGCCCCGAGTTCTCGGGACGAGCAGTGTGCGTAGACGTAACCCCCCTCCGGGAGTACGAGACCGAGTACGGCATGAAGAAGAAGTTCAAGTTCGCCTTTGAGCTCGACCTCATCGACGGATCCCGCGACCCGGTGCAGCCCTGGGTGGTGTTTAGCAAGCCCCTGGTCCCGAGCCTACATGAGAAGGCGGCCTTGACCAAGGTGATGAAGGACTGGTTTGGCCGTAAACTCACAGACCAGGAGAACAACGGCCTCGACCTTGAGTCGCTTATCGGCAAGCCAGTGACGCTCATCATCGCCCATGAGCAGTCGCAGGACGGGAGCAAAACCTACGCGAACATCAAACTAATGATGCCGCACAAACACGGCGAACCCCTCCAACCCTCGGGCCTGTGGGTGCGGATGCAGGACCGCCCGGCCAAGGATGACCAGGGGAAGACCGTGGTCCCGGATGGTACGACAACCCGCCCAGTTGACCTGGGCAGTACCAAGGTGCACGTAGGCAAGTTCAAGGGCACCGCCATCTCGGAGCTCACAGACTCCGCGGTCAAAGGCCTGGGCGAGCACTGGCTGCCCAAGGCGCAGGTCAACGCCGGCAAGACTGCCGAGGACAAACAACTCATCGCCGCGGTCATCCAGCGCCTGCGTGAGATTGATGCCAAGGATCAACCGGACTTCGACGACGTGCCTTTCTAATGAAACCCAGGAAACCCTACGTTAAGCTAGTCGACAAGGTGCCCGAGGTGGTGCGAATGCGCTCCGAGGGAATGACGCTTGAGGAGATCGGCAAACACTTCAATTTGTCTCGCCAGCGCATTAAACAGATTGAGCAATCGGCCCAAAGGCATGAGAAGATTCTCAAACTCTGGGGATTCCCTTTCACCACTCGGACGTTCAACACGCTTGAAAGGTTGTGTATCAATAGTCGAGAAGAAGCGATGGACCTCTACAACACCGGCCACCTTCAACCAGGGACTATCCGCGGATTCGGATGGATATCGTACTACGAAATTTGCGAGTGGTTGGGAGTGCCTGTAGATAGGCAGCCACTGAACTTCTTGGTTTGCCCACACTGCGGTAAAAAGATCTGAACACTTTCCGGTAACCTGTTGTTACCGGGGACTCATGGTAAATGCCGGGGGTGCGCATCGGTGGACAAACGCACATTAACTTTCAATCCTATTATGCCAGCCAACCATAAAATCTACTTCGACATCGAAACAGGGCCAATGCCCTTAAGCGAATTGGTGATCCCACCGTTCGTTGCCTCCGACGTGAAACTGGGCAACATCAAGAACCCGGACTTGATCGCAGAGAAGATCCAGCGTGCAGAGGAGACGCACGTCAGCGACTACATCCGCGGCGCTGCCCTGGATGCATTGTCGGGCCAGATACTGTGCATCGGCTACCGTATTGAGCATGAGACACCATCGGTGCTGTGCTGCGATGCAGATGGGGAGGCAGAGATGCTGCGCCAGTGGTGGAAGCTCATCACCAGCATGGAGCGCCAGCCTACGATGATCGGATTCAATGTTAAACCGTTCGACTTGCCCTTCCTCATTAAGCGGTCATGGAAGCACCGGATCACCACACCCTACTGGATACGGCAGGGACGCTACTGGAGCGACCTGGTGGTCGATCTGCGCGAGGTGTGGCAGCTAGGGGACAGTAGGGCGCATGGCAGCCTCGGGGCCATCAGCAGGCATCTGGGGCTTGGGGATAAGGCCGGCAATGGGGCCATGTTCAGCGAGCTGTTCAAGACCGACCGCGAGGCTGCGATCAATTACTGCCTGCGGGATGTCGAGCTGACCCAGAAGGTGGCGGATGTTCTGATGCCGGCTTACTAAGCGGTGGACATCGACCAGGACAGCAGATAGAGAGAGGCCGTCAACGTGAGCTGTGAGAGGTGAGCGTTGAACCTTCAGAGAAACCATGATCAATCAATTTTTCCCCGTCCGTATCGTGAACGTCGCGTTGTTTCTCCGCGATTCCTCACCGCGATGCGTGACGGGGTTTTCTGTTTGAATTATGACCTACATCGAAAAACTCCAAGATCCTCAGTGGCAGAAGAAACGCCTGGAAATCATGTCTAGAGACGGTTTTCAGTGCATCAAGTGTTCCTCTAAGACTAACACGCTGACCGTTCATCACTTTTACTACATCTCAGGGAGGATGCCCTGGGAATATCCAAGCCAATCAATGGTCACTCTTTGCAGGAAGTGTCACGTTGAAGGAAACGATGATTCCTGCCCCAGGCCTTCTTACTTTTACTTGTGGGAGGTTTCCGCGTGCTTTGAGATTGGACGGCAGATTGAAATGTTGCAGCAGGACATAGATCCAGACGAGGGATGCCTGTTTTTTATTGAGCGAGCAGGGCATGAGATCGGATGGCCTCCATTTGAGATCATGCACCTTCTCAAGGATGCTGCTGAAGCTGGGATTATGACCGATGAATGGCTCGGAAAATTGAGGAACGAAGTCACGTTGAAAGACATCAAAAAGGAAAACATCCAATGAGAATCCGATCAATCAAGCCTGAGTTCTTCCATCACGAGGGACTGTTCGAGGCCGAGCTGGAAACCAAGCTACCGCTCCGCGTGGCCTTTGCTGGCCTCTGGTGCATTGCTGATCGGGAAGGTCGTTTTAAGTGGGAGCCCAGGCGCATCGGTGTGCAGGTGTTGCCATACGATGGCGTCGACTTTTCACGCGTGCTCGACGCGTTGGCCACGCGTGCTTTCGTTCTCAAGTATCGCGTGGGTGACGCGTGCTTTGGATGGATTCCGAGCTTTCTAAAGCACCAGGTGATCAACAACCGGGAATCGCAGTCTATTCTGCCGGATCCAGAAGGAAACATTGAAGAAACGCCAATAAACACCGAGGAAATTGACGCGTGCCCCACGCGTGCCCCACGCGACGACCACGCGGGTCAAGGGGAAGGGAAGGGAAGGGAAGGGAATGGAAAGGAAGGAGTTTCGCAGAAAGCCTTGAGTCCTGACCTTGAAGCCTTTCGCCTACGAATCGGTGCTATGGTTCGTCGTCGCCACGACACCCGATGGAGCTCAAAGGAGATTAAGGCCTTGAAAGAGGTCTTTGATCTAAACACACCGGAGGATGACATCCTACTTGTCGAAGCACGCTACAAGTCGAAGGACCCATATCTTCGACGAGATGCTATGGCTTTGCTGAACAACTGGAACGGTGAGGTCGACAAGGTTAGAAGCGGTCTTCTGCCTGGTATCGGTGAATCCCGTGCGGCCACCACCAGCCTCAACATCTCGGACTACCAATGAGCGACCCATTTTACGCTGATGACGACGAGTACGGCCTTATCGGAGCCTGTCTCTCCGGTGGTCCCGATGTTTGCTACGAGGTATTCGCCCGTATACCACCGGATGCAATCCAGCAGGATAAGCTGCGCCAGGTCTACGAGATAACCAAGGCCCTGATAGGCAGGCACGAGGCAATCAGTCTTCAGACCGTGGTCAAAGAGTGGAAGCGCTCTATTCCTCAACTGACCCCCCCTTTTGAGGAACTCAACAAGGCCGATGAGCTATGCCAAAGCCCGTCCAACTATCCCGAGTTCGCCAAAGCTGTCCTGGAGGCTCACCACCGGAGATACCTTCGATTGACCGGAGACAGGCTGATACGTGAATCCGCTGTCTCCACCCTCTCGGTAGATCAAATCGTCTCTAATGCCGAGGCAGGCCTCACCGTTGAGGCCTCCAAAGAGGAAGTGCAATCATCCAAGTCGGTTGTAAGTCGGTTCATCGACAGCACCCAGGAAAGGTTCAACCGCAAAGGCCAGCTCTCAGGCATCACCTCGGGCTTCTATCGTTTGGACAAGTTGACCGATGGTTTCCAGCTCGGTGAGTTAGCCATCATCGGAGCCAGGCCAAGCATTGGAAAGACAGCCATCGCCATAGCCATTGCCAAGGCAGCAGCAATTGACCAGCGAGTACCAACCCTGTTTATCTCGTTGGAAATGTCCGATGAGTCTATCGTGCGCCGTATGGTATCGACCGTAGGATCCATACCGATGCAGGATATTAAAACCGGTGAGATGGATGAAGGAGGAATGAAGGCTATGGGTTCAGCTACAGCTAAAGTTGCCGGCAGTCCTATTTATTATGTGTCTGGCTCAGGCATATCCAGCATTGCCACAATCACCGCGGTAATACGCCGGGCAGTACGCAAATGGGGAGTAAAACTAATCCTCATCGATTACCTCCAAAAGATCCATGGTTCCAAGTCAGCCGAGAAGAAGACCTATGAGATTGCGGAAGTATCGGGCAAGCTGAAGGCAGTGGCCTCCGATACCAAGACAGCCGTAGTTGCACTGGCTCAACTCAACCGGGAGAACGAGAAGGACAAAGGCCGAGTACCGCGTCTCACTGACCTGGCCGACTCCGGGCAAATTGAGCGTGATGCCGATCTGGTGCTCTTGCTCAACCGGGAGCGTCACGAGGCCAACGGCGAGGCTATCATCGCCATCGCCAAGCAGAGAGACGGTGAATGCGGCATCGTCCCTCTGTGGTACGAGGGCCAATACTGCCGTTTCACCGACCCATCGCCATCCTTCCAATGACCATAAAATACGATCTCAACCGCACCAAGCTGCTAAACGAAGCGCCCAGGCTGATCCAGTGGGCCATAGCCAAAGGCCTGATGTCCTACCCGATAACCACAAAATACCACGAGGACGGCTCGATCAACCCAGACATCGAGGAAGAGATACACGTCAACCCCGATCAGTATACCCCAGAGTTCTGTATGCGTGCCCACGAACTCAGGCAGCTAGGATTGACACTCGACGACACAGCCAAAGTAATTGGAGTATCCCGAGGATCGATCACATACATACTAGCCAAAGGCCATGAACATCAACTAGAGAAGGAACGAGCCAATCTTAAATGAAACCAGACATATTTACTCACGCTCCGCTAGATAAAATAGTAGTGAACGAGCCCACTACATCGGGCACAAGGCCATCCATACACGTTAGCCTGTATGCCTACGGCGGCATCAGTGCTGCCTGTATGATGTCCTGGGTAGGCCTAACAGCCACATTCAGTGTCGGTGATCGACAGACAGATCTACGAACCATTCGCGAGGATGCTTTAATATCCCGAAGCCGTTGCCGTGCTACCAAGTGGTTCCTCGACTCAGGCAAAGATGTATGGGTCCAAATCGACCACGATATCGAGTTCGACCCCGCGGACATTGTCCGTATGGCAGAGCTGGCCCATCAGCACCAGGCGACCGTGTGCATCCCGTACCCCTGCCGAACGATTCCGCCCAGGCCTGCCCTCAGACCCAAGGCCGATCATCTGCAGGCCCTGAAATTCCAGTTGGCCAACGCCGAAGCAGCCCCGGAGCTAGTACCGATCCAGATGTTCGCAAGCGGATGCCTCGCAATCCCCCGGAAACGGCTCATAGAGACGTTAGAAACGCTCGGGAGTGTCAAAGTACTGCACCCCTATAGAGTCGAGTGGTGCAAGGACGTGAAGGTTGGGGAGTTCCCGACCCTGTGGCTGCCGATGGCTGTAGAGACCCTACCCGGGCAGTTAGAATACCTCAGCGAGGACTTTGCCGCAGCCATGAGGATGAGTTTGTGTGAGGTGCCCCACTTCTCCATGATGCCCAAGAAACAACTGAACCATTGGGGTGAGTATCCCTTCAGCTTCAAGCCTTATGCAGGGTAAGAAGGACAAGAAGCCAAGCCTGCATGATGTAGCACAAGCTGCTGGTGTATATCCACACCACGCGCAATTTGTTATGTCTGGCAAAGGAAAGGTGCCTGCTGGTGTTAAAGAGAAAGTAATCAAGGCCGCTAAAGAGATTGGATACGTTAAAACCAATCATCCAAACCAGCATTCAAATGACAAGCTAACACAAGATAAGGCTGACATTGTGTTTGCGGGTATCATTGAGAACAAATCACTAGATAGCATTGCTGCTGATACGGGACTAAGTCCCACCACTGCTTTCAAGCTAATCAGGGGAGTCAAGGTTCCAACGGATTACCCAGAGAACGAGGACGACTGGCGTAAGGACGTGACCGGATTCCTGGAGGTTGCTATATGGAAGGGAACCAAGCGACTGGCTGAATCCTCTATTAACTTGATCGATGATCGTAGTTTACCCGTAGCGGTCGCTGTGCTTACCGACAAACTTTCGGTCATCAAGGGCCAGCCTACCAGCATTCATCTCTCTATGACTGCCTCGGTCAACCACAGAGACCTCATGGCAGACCTGCGTGACCGCAACACGATCACTGTGAACGACGAACAGACGCCCGATGTGGTTTAGGTAATGGCCCGAAATGTCCTACCCCTACCAACATTGACCACACAGAAACCACGCATTTAGGCCTGTTTATGGCAGTCAGATGCACAATAGCAGTTATATTCACTTCGACACAAAAACACGCAGCAATAGCCCGTAAACATTGGGTCAAACGCACGTTAGCCACCGTTCAAATGGCCAATGTCCTACCCCACCGCCGAGGTCAGCAACAGGCTGGCCAAGGCAGGATGGGGGGAGGGGGTCAGGCCATCGGCTGCAGCGCCAAAAGGCGACGGGTAAACCAAAGCGAAAAATATTAACAAATGTCCACCCCCCTCTGCCTCCTATGCACCAAGCCATTCGTTATCCTCAAGCACCACACCGGCCCTAAGCAAAAGCGATTCTGCTCTGAAGCCTGCAACACAGCCTGGTGGAACGAACAGCCATTGCACCCTGTCATACCCCGGGTAGACGCCGCGCACCCCCGTGCTGTCGAGTTGCGCCTCAAGCGGACCCAGTTGGTCACACTGGAGAAGGCTGACCCGTATACGTACGGCTACATTCCCGACCACTGGGAGATCGGCAACACCGAGTACGCACTCACCCAGGAGCTGTTGGTATCCGGCGGCAACCGGGCTGGCAAAACGCTATGGGCAGCCCGGCGAGTGGTGCAGACGCTACTGGAGAAGGAGAACGCCGCGGTACTGTGCTGCCATACGAGCCATGCCACTAGCGTAACAGTGCAGCAACCCGCTATATATAATTACCTGCCTGTAGCACTACGAGGCACTAAGAAGGGCAGGATCCACTATTTAAACTACAGCCGGAAGAATGGTTTCACCGATGGCAGCTTCATTCTCCCTAATGGCAGCCGGTGCGATTTTTTGAACTACACGCAATCGGAGAACACGATTGAAGGCCGGGAGGCGGACATGATCTGGTGCGACGAGTTAGTTCCTCAAAGCTGGGTTGAGACTCTGCGCTACCGGCTCATTACACGCCGCGGCAAGCTACTGGTGACCCAGACGCCATTGGAGGGCGTAGCCAGTGTCTACAAGGAGTACACCGCCGGCTCTGCTATCACTCGGTTCGACGAGGCCGAACTTCTGAAGGGCAAGCAGGCGCTGCCTACATGGCCTGTGGGCAAGGCGGCCAGGACGATGGTGCAGGCCCAGACCAATAGGCGGACGGTGTTCTTCTTCTCGGAGGACAACCCGTACAACCCGTTCGACGAGATGAAGCTGAAGCTGGTCACGGCACCTATGGGGCAAATCCTTACCCGGGCTTATGGCTGGGCCAGCGACAACATTGGCAAGGCCTTCGCTAGGTTCAGAGTCGACATCCACTGCATCGAGCCCGAGGCCGTGCCTCCTGGGGGGACGCTGTACATGGTGTGCGACCCTGCCGGAGCGCGGAATTGGTTCTGTATGTGGATGCTGGTCTATGAGAATGGCCGGCGGATCGTGGTGCGGGAGTTCCCGGATTACGCCAACTATGGCGAATGGACATTTCCGAGCGAGAAGCATGACGGCAAGGCAGGCCCGGCTCAGACACTGGATGCAGGCCGGTCGATATCGGAGTATCGGACCATGTTCAGGACCATTGAGGCGGAGCTGGGCTATGGGGAGCCTGTGATGCGATTGATCGACCCTAAGGCCGGTGGTAGCCCGGCACTATCGGAACAAGGGGGCACCACACTCATCGACCTATTGGCTGAATCGGACAATCCCAATGACGAGGGGATGGCCTTTGTGCCAGCTCCTGGTGTGCCTGTTGACCAGAGGACGAGCGCTATTAACAGCCTGCTGTCCTACGATGCTACGCAGGAGTTAACCCCGCTAAACGAGCCGGCGCTGTATGTGGTCAAGAACTGCAGCAACCTGATCTACGCGTTATCAGAGCACACAGGCCGGGATGGTCAGAAAGGGGCATCCAAGGATCCTATAGATTGCATTGGTATGCTTTTGGTCTCGGGCCTTGCTTACGTTGGCCAAGGGGGCTTTGATTGCCGCGGCGGCGGTGGATACTAACAAAAGACACTATGCAAGGAGATTCCTATAAGCAGTCAGCGGACGTGATGGCACGGGTCGGCGATGAGCCCAATGTGTCAGCGCTCACCGAGGAACTAAGGCGCAGCGCGACTGATTACGGCACATCGGCCCGGGTGGACCGTGTCGAGTCGGTTCGATTCTGCCGATGGCCCGGTCAAACCGAGGACGGCAAGAAGTGGAACGACGCCAATAGGAACAAGCCGGCGTTTCCCTGGGACGGTGCTAGTGACACAAGGATCCCATTAGCCGACGAAGTGATCAACGGCCTGGTCGACTTGTGCTCGACATCCTTCTGGCGCTCGATGCTCCGCGTATCGCCCACCAACATCAGCCAGCTCGACCAGGCCGTCACCGCGCACAACCTGATGGACTGGACGGTC
>Ga0209597_1003047_pt1 | contig 10460 bp, 9 predicted proteins | sample M_140625_MF_Meta_FD_187316 | JGI IMG/M metagenome (GOLD analysis project Ga0209597, IMG submission 187316) | Freshwater microbial communities from Lake Montjoie, Canada to study carbon cycling - M_140625_MF_MetaG (SPAdes) (version 2) | ecosystem: Environmental > Aquatic > Freshwater > Lake...
GATCGCCACCGTCTCGACGCCGAGTTCGCGGCAGGCCCGAATCACCCGCAGGGCGATCTCACCGCGGTTCGCAATCAGGATCCGTTTGAACATGGAATCTCCACGGGTGGGCAGGGGCGTTCGAGAGCCGCGCCGAGCCTGGGTCAGCCCTCGGGATCGACCTTGATCAGTGGCTGGCCGAACTCGACGGGGGCGCCGTTCTCGACGAGGATCGCCACCACCTGCCCCGACACGCCGGCCGGAATCTCATTGAAGACCTTCATCGCCTCGATGATGCAGGCCGTCTTCTCGGGTCCGATCCGGTCGCCAACCTTCACGAAAGGAGGGACGTCGGGCCCGCTGGCTTTGTAAAAGGTGCCCACCATCGGGCTCTTGATCACCACCGTCCGGTCTGGAGCTGCGGCTGCAGCCGCGCCGCCTGCGGCCGGTGCCGCAGCTGCTGGCCTGGCGACGGGAGCCGATGGGGCGGAGTAGGCCACCACCTCACCGCCGCGGCGGATCCGCACCCGGTTGTCGGCCTGCTTGAGGTCGAGCTCGGAGAGATCGTGCTCCTTCATCAGCTCGATCAGCCGGCGAACCTTCTTCACGTCGAAGATGTCGACCGGGGTGGGGGCGTCTGCCATGGAATACGGTCTCCTGGGGGGCCACCCGGGGGGGTGGCGTCACGGGCCGGGGTTGGCGGCCCGGGGGCGGCCAAAAACCGGCGGATTTTGCGGCGAGGGTAGCCCTTGTTCGCCGCGGGCGTCAAGGTAATCACGGCAGCGGCGAGGGCTGTCGTCCGCGGGGCCCGGAAACGCCGCTGCTATCACGACGCTTCCACTTTCGTCACACTCGCGAAACCGGCGGTCAGAATGGTCGCCAGCAACGACGCCGGGAGTTTTCAGGGCATGCCGACACCACCGTCCGACGACCTCCCCCGGATGCCAGCGCGGCCGCGCGAGGCGAGCAAGCGGGACTTCGGCCGCGTGGTCGTGGTGGGGGGCTCTGTCGGGATGTCCGGGGCTCCGGCGCTCTCCGCGATGGCGGCGCTTCGCAGCGGTGCCGGGCTCGTGGAACTCATCGTCCCCGAGTCGGTGGTGGCCATCGCCGCGGGGTTTGACCCCTGCGTGATGACGTGCGGCCTCCCGTCCGCCGAAGGATGCTTCGCGAGCGGCACTGCCGGCACCCTGGCGAGTCGGCTCGGCCACGCGAGTGCGGTCGCCATCGGCCCCGGCCTTGGCCGCTCGGCAGCGGTGCGCGAGTTGGTGGCGTCGCTCTGGCGGCACCTCGATCGACCGGCCGTGTTCGACGCCGATGCACTCTGGGCGTTGTCGTTGTGTGGGTCGCTCGCCGAGCATGCGGGCCCACGGTTGTTGACGCCTCACGCGGGCGAGATGCTCCGGCTGCTGGGCCGCGATCCGGCCGGGCCGGAGGCCGACGATCGCCCATTCCTCGAGGCTGAGGCCCGGAGGATGGCCGCGGACACCGGCGCCGTGATCCTGCTCAAGGGATCGGGCACGCTCGTCACAGACGGTCGGCGTGTAGCCCGTAATACGACGGGCAATCCTGGCATGGCGACCGCCGGCACGGGCGATGTGCTCACCGGCGTGGCGGCGGCCCTCCTCGCGCAGGGCATGTCGCCCTTCGACGCGGCGCGGCTGGCGGCCTGGGTGCACGGCCGCGCGGGTGACGCTGCGGCCGCCGATCTCGGCGAGGTGTCGATGACGGCCCGCGACCTGCTCGACCGGTTGCACGTGGCGTTTTGTGACGTCGTGTAGTAGCGCAGTGCGTGGCGAGAGAAAGCCGACCGGCCGTGAGGCCGCGGGCGTCCCCGCACGCAGGAGCCGGTGTTCAAGCCGACCGGCCGTAAGGCCGCGGGCAAACCACGCTGGACGCGGTGTCGGTTGGTGGTTCGCCCCACGCCTCACGGCGTTGGGCTTGTACGGGAGAGGAATCAGTGCGGCTTTGCGGCGAGTTCGGCCAGTCGCGTGACATCGACCACGCCGTCGTCGCGGGCGATCCAGAGCCGCAGGCCCTCCGCGTGCCGCATCCGGTGGCCGCCTGTGAACGAGCCGAAAGCCGGCAGAATGAGCGTGGCCGCTTCCGCCACGAAGCAGCGTTCCGTGATCCGGTCGCCGGAGGGCGAGCCGATTGTCACCGTCGGATGCATATGGCCTGCGATCGTGAAGCAGGTGCGGTTGGGTTCGGGGAGATCGGTGGCCGGCTCGTGGACGAAGTGAAACGGCGGCTCGTCGTGCGTCCGCAGGCAGGAGTCGATGCCGAGTGACGAGGGGATCTTGCCGATGGCGCGGTCGTGGTTGCCGACGATCAGCAGCACTTCCGTCTCGGGCATCCGGGATCGTGTGGCCGTGAACTCGTCGAACACCGCCTGCGTGCAACCGCTTCGCGCGTGAAAGAGGTCGCCGAGCACGATGAGTCGGCGGGCTGCGGTCTCCTGGACGAGCCGCTCGAGCCGCGCAAGGTCGGCCTGGGCCGAGCCTTCGGGCACCGGGATGCCGGCGTTTCGAAACGTGGCCGCCTTGCCGAGGTGCACGTCGGCCACGAGCAGCGTCGCCGATGCCGGCAGAAGCGCCGCCCGGCCCGGCAAGAGCAGGATGTCGGCGGACGTATCAGCCGGGGGCAGCGATGCGGCGATGTCGATCTGCAAGGCGGTTCTCCGGCGGTTTTTTACAGCACTCGCCGAAATCCGGCGACCCTGCGTGCGTTTTGTGGGCTCGGGGCTGCCCGTGCCATGGAGCCGGCGTTGCTTACCAGCGCAGCCACGACCAATCCGCCCGCGGCGGATCGGTGCCCGGCGGAGCGCAGTCAGCATCGAGTGAGCGCAGGCCCGGAGGGCCGCAGCGAACGTCCGGCGACGTGGCACGGGCAGCCCCGAGCCGCCGCGATGGACAGCCACAGGTTGAAAACCTGTGCTACGGAGGGACCCCGAGCCCTCTGCAGGAGGATGCATCACCGCCCGCCGGCTTCCTGCTCGAGCTCCCTCGCCATGTCGGCGATCCGCGAGAGCCAGTCCTTCGTCGTCAGTCGCGATTGGACGAACTCGGCCCAGATTGGGAAGGCCAGCGGGCTGATCCGCCGTGTCTCCACGATTCGGATGTCCTTCGTGGCGATCGCGTCGAGTGCCTCCACGAGCCGGCGGAACTCGAACTGCTGTTCCAGCACTTCGCGACGGGCTTGCGCGAGGAGCATGTTGCCGGCGTCGTGCTCGGCGAGCACGTCGAAGATGAGTCCGGCTGATGCCTGCGTCTGCCGGTCGGTCTTCCGGCCGCCCGCCACGAGCCCGGCCACGCGGGCGATCTCGCGGAAGTGGCGGCGGGCCATCTCGGTGGTGTTGAGGCAGGCGAGGAGATCCTCGAGCAGGTTGGTCGGCGAGAGCAGCCGCCGCCATGTTCGCTCGTCGGCGATGTCGGCGTCGCGGCCGGCCAGTTCAAAGCCCCAGTCGGTGCAGGCGAACGTCAGCGTGGCGGGCTTGGCACGGGCGATCCGCCAGGCGACGAGTGCCGCGAGACCTTCGTGTACGAGCCGGCCGGCGAACGGAAAGACGAAGGCGTGGTGGCCGTCGCGGCCGGTCCAGCGCTCGATCAGCAGCGTGTCGCGGTCCGGGAGCCGGCTCCACCGCGACTGGATCTCGAGCAGCGGCAGCACTGCGGCCACCTCCCGCGGCGCCGCGCGTCCGCCGCCGGGCTGCGATGCGTCGCGGACGAGATCGAGCACGGCGGAGGAGAGCAGGGTGGAGAGGGGCATCCGCCCACCATTCCACCGCGGCACCTGCAGCAACGCCGTGACGCGACTCCGCTTGACCCAGGCGGTGAGGCCGTCGAACCGGAAGAGCACGAGCGGCCGGCCAGCAAACAGAAACCGGTCGCCGGCACTCAGCCGCGAGATGAACGACTCCTCGACCGTGCCGAGCCTGCCGCCGCGAAGCCATTTCACGTCGACCGTGGCGTCGCCCGCGATCGTACCAATGTTCATGCGGTGGCGGCGGGCGATCGCCTTGCTGGCCACGTACCAGCGGCCGAATCGCTCGACGATCTTCGCGTAGTCGGGATAGGCGGTGAGGGCCGGGCCACCGTGAGCCGCGAAGTCGATCGCCCACTTCCACGAGGCGTCGTCGAGCTCGGCAAACGCCCGCGTGCGGCGGACTTCGGCGAGCAACTCGGCCTCGCGGAAGCCGCCGCTGCAGGCCACGGTGACGATGTGTTGCGCGAGGCAGTCGAGCGCGGAGGTGAGCGGACGGCGGGCCTCGACTGTGCCTTGGGCCACCGCCCCTCGCGCGGCGGCGCACTCGATCAGCTCCAGGGCATGCGTGGGCACGCAGACGAGCCGGCCGGTCGCTCCTGGCGCGTGGCCGCTGCGGCCCGCCCGCTGCAAGAGCCTGGCAATCCCCTTGGGGCTGCCGACCTGCAGCACCTGCTCGACGGGCCCGAAGTCGACCCCGAGGTCGAGGCTCGACGTGGCCACCACGCACTTCATCACGCCTTTTCTGAGGCCGGCCTCGGCCTTTGTGCGGAGTTCGCGATCGACCGAGCCGTGGTGCAGGGCGATCGCCTTCTTCCAGTCGGGGCGGGCTGCGGCGATCGCGTCGAACCACCGCTCGGCCTGCGAGCGGGTGTTGGTGAACACGAGCGTGGTCGTGGCCCGGTCGATCGCCGCCACCACCTGGGGCAGGAGCCGCATGCCCATGTGGCCGGCCCACGGAAACCGCTCCATGGGCTCGGGGATCAGCGTCTCGATCTCGAGTTTGCGGGGAATCACCGCCGACACGAGGCGAGCCTCGGCCGCGCGGGATGGGCCGACGAGTGCGGCGACGGCGTCGTCGAGGTTGGCGAGCGTGGCCGACAGCCCCCAGGTCACGAGACCAGGCCGCAGCGACCGCAAGCGCTCGAGCGCGAGTTCCGTCTGCACGCCCCGCTTCGTCGAGAGGAGTTCGTGCCACTCGTCCACGATCACGGTGTCGAGCGAGGAAAAAATCTCGTGAGCATCGTCGAGGGAGAGCAGGATCGAGAGCGACTCGGGCGTGGTGACCAGCGCCGGCGGCCAGTTCGTACGGAGCCGGCGACGGTCGGCGGCCGATGAGTCGCCGGTGCGGAGGCCGACTGACCAGTCCCGAGCGACGGGGCTTGATCCCGCGAGCGGTTCTTCCAGGGCGCGGATGGTGTCGGCGGCGAGGGCGCGAAGCGGCGTGATCCAGACGACGCGAAGGCCGGACGCCGCGCCGCCCTCGGTCGCGAGCGCCGTCGAGCGGGCGACAGCCCCGAGCCACGCCGCCAGCGTCTTGCCGGTGCCGGTCGGCGCGTGGAGCACGCCACTCGTGCCGGCGGCGACGGCCCGCCAGACCTCTTCCTGAAACGGAAACGGCTTCCAGCCGCGGGCTGCGAACCAGCGGCGGAACGGAGCCACGGCTTCGTCGTGGCCGGCGGCGCAGGCCGCGCTCGGTCGGCGTGCTCGTGTTCGCGTGCCCACGGTGCGGGCCATTCCGGTAGCTCCCCGATTCTCGAAACGAAGGGTCTTCCGCTAGTGTAGGCGGGCGACGAACGTGAGACTCTTCCCCGTGACGCTTGGAGCCTGAAGGATGGACGATTCGCTGCGACGCTGCGTGGCTGAAGCGATTGGCACCTTCTGCCTCGTGTTCGCCGGCACGGCTGCGATCGTGGTCGACGCCGCCGGTGGCGGTGTAACGCACGTGGGCGTGTCGATGGTCTTTGGGTTGGTGGTGTTCGCTATGATTGCGGCGGTCGGCGACGTCTCGGGGGCTCACATCAATCCCGCGGTCACGTTTGGCTTTTGGCTCGCGGGCCGGTTTCCGGCGACTCGGATTGCGGGCTATGTGGCTTCCCAGATCGTCGGTGGGTGCCTGGCGAGCGGCGTCGTCCACCTGCTGTTTCCGCTCGATGCGACGCTCGGGGCGACGCGGCCGTCGGGAACAGTGGGCCAGGCATGGGCGCTGGAGGTGGTGCTGACCGCGATCCTGATGTACCTGATCCTCGCCGTCTCTTCGGGGAGCCGGGAGAAGGGGATCACGGCGGGGCTCGCGATCGGCGGCATGGTGACCCTCGGGGCGCTGCTCGGTGGTCCCGTCAGCGGGGCATCGATGAATCCGGTCCGCTCGCTCGCCCCCGCGGTAGTCTCGGGCCGCCTCGACCACCTCTGGATCTATCTCACGGCGCCGTTGGTGGGTGCTGCCGTGGCGGTCGTCGCCTGTCGATGTTCGCGGCCAGCGGGTTGCTGCGACGGTCGCTGTCTCCCGGAGTCCGCGGTATGAACGTGCCGAAGCGAGTGCTCTTCGTCTGTGTCGAGAATGCCAACCGGAGCCAGATGGCGGAGGCCTTCGCGCGGATTCTTGGCGGCGATGCCGTCGAGGCGTTCAGTGCGGGGTCGCGGCCTTCGGGCATCGTGAACCCCAAGGCGATCTCGGCGATGGCCGAACTCGGCTACGACCTCGCGGCCCACGGGTCGAAGTCGCTCGCCGATTTGCCCGACGAGGAGTTCGACCTCGTGGCGACGATGGGCTGCGGCGACTCTTGCCCGCACGTGCGGGCGAAGCAGCGACTCGACTGGACGATCCCCGATCCGAAGCACATGCCGCCCGACGAGTTTCGCGGCATCCGTGACCTGATTCGCGACAAAGTGCACGCCGCGCTCGCAGACCTCGGCGTCTGCTAGCGGTTCGCCCCACGCCTCACGGCGTTGGGCTCGGACAGGCTTCGTACAAGCCGCAGGCCGTAAGGCCTCGGGCGAGTCACGCTGGACGCGGCGATGGTTGGTAGTTCGCCCCACGCCTCACGGCGTTGGGCTCGGACGGACGTGCGCGAGGATCACGTGTCTCCCGTATTTCTCGCGTCTGCGGCGATCATCCGCCTGAGGTCGGCGAGCGTGCCGGCGTCGGCGGGCTCCTTGTCTTTCCGCCAGCGGACGATCCTCGGGAACCGCACTGCCACGCCCGACTTGTGCCGGGTCGAGAGCGAGACGCCCTCGAAGGCCAGTTGCAGCACGACCGTGGGCCTGCAGATCCGCACCGGGCCGTGCTTTTCGAGGGTGGTCGCCCGCACGATCCGGTCGAGTTCCACGATCTCGGCGTCGGTGAGTCCCGAGTAGGCCTTGGCCACGGTCACGAGTTTGCCATCGTCCCAGAGGCCGAGCGTGTAGTCGCTATGGAGCCCCGCGCGGCGGCCGTGGCCCGCCTGGGCGTAGAGAAGGACGGCGTCGATCTCCAGGGGCTCGACCTTCCACTTCCACCAGTCGCCCCGCGTGCGGCCGACGGAATACCCGCTCGCGAGCCGCTTGAGCATCAGGCCCTCGACGCCACGGGCTCGTGACTCGGCCCGCTGGGCCGCGAGATCGGCCCACGAGCGGCCCGCCACGAGCGGCGAAAGAAAGAGGCGGCCCGCGTCGGCCGGAGCAGTGCCTGCCAGAAGGTCGGTGAATGGCGTCGCCACAAGTTGCTCGAGCCGCCGCCGTCGCTCCGCGAGCGGCATCGCCCGCAGGTCCGCGCCGCCTTCTTCGAGGAGGTCGTAGGCCACAAACGCGCACGGCACCTCGGCGAGGATTTTTTTGGTGACGTGTTTACGGCTTGCCCGCTTCGAGAGCATCGCGAACGGCAGCAGGCGGTGATCACAGACGGCGAGCAGTTCGCCATCGAGCACGGTGCCCGGCGGGAGCGTGCTGCCTGCCGCCACGATCTCGGGAAAGGCGTTGTTCACCAGTTCCTCGCCCCGGCTCCAGACCGTGGTGTCGGTGCCGCGGCGAACGATCTGGGCCCGCATGCCGTCCCACTTCCACTCGGCCTGCCAGTCGGCCACGTTGCCGAGGTCCTCGGTCACGTGCTCGACGGCGGCGCGGTCGAGGGCCGAGGCGAGGAAGAACGGATAAGGCCGCCGGCTGTCGGCCGCGGTCGCTTCCGGCACGAGCAGCTCCGCGAAGGCGTCGGCGTCGGCCGGAAGGTCGCCCATCAGGCGATGGGCCATTTCGGCTTGATCGATGCCTGCGACCTCGGCGAGCGCGCGGGCCACAAGCGTTCGCGACACGCCCACGCGCAGGCCGCCGGTGAGCAGTTTGTGCCAGACGATCCGCTCGCGGGGAGCGAGCCGCCGCCACACCCCCATCACCACCCCCCGCGTGCGAGCTTCGTCGGCGCCGCGGAGGTCGTGGATCGTGGTTCGCATGATCTCGGCCAGCCCCGGATCGGTCGCTGCGTCGGCACCGGCTTCTGGAGTGGGTAGCACGAGGGCGAGCGTTTCGGCGAGGTCGCCGACGTGGGCGTAGCACTCCTCGACGAGCCATGCCGGGTAGCCCGTCACGTCGGCCGCCCACTCCCGGAGCTGGCTCGTGGACACGCTCCGCAACTGCCGTCCGCCCGCGAGCACGGCGAGCGCGGTGGCCGCGTCGGCCGCGGGCGCCGATGCGAAGTAGTCGCGAAGGGCCGTAACCTTCTCGGAGGTGCTCGTCGTGGCGTCGAGCCGCCAGTAGAGGTCGGTGAAGGCCTTCATGATTCAAGCCCGGTCCTCGGACTGGAGTACCCGGTGTGAGCAAGCCGAAGGGCGTAAGCCCTCGGGCGGCCCTCGCTCGAGCTGAGGTCCATCTGGGCCTCACCCCACGCCTTACGGCGTTGGGCTTTTACGAAGATGCAACTGGGGCACGCGAGGTTCATTGCTGATCCATGTCGGCCGACTCAGCGACGGCGGCATCCGGCGTGGCCTCGCCCGTGAACCGCGTGGGCAGCACCGAGGCGTCGAGCCCTTTTGTTTCGCGGAGGTAGCGGGCAAGGGCGTCGCTGAATCCGTGGGTGGCGAGGACTCGCCGGGCACCGGTTGCCTCGATCGCCGTCAGCAGGCCGGGAAAGTCGGCATGGTCGGAGACGGCAAACCCCTTGTCGAAGCCGCGTCGCCGTCGGACGCCGCGGAGCGTCATCCATCCGGAAGCCATCGCCACGCTCGACTCGCCGAACAGGTTCAGCCACGAGCTGCCGAGCACGCTTGGCGGTGCGATGACGAGCGCCCGGCCGTTCCCCACGCGGCGGGCCCGCGGCGGCACGCGGTCAATCGGCGGCAGCCGCACGCCACTGGCCCGATAGGCCTCGACAAGCTTCATCACCGCGCCGTGGGCCACGATCGGGCCGATCGATGGATCGACCATCGCCGCCAGCCGCTGCGCCTTGCCGAGTGCGTAGGCGAGGATCACGCTCGTGCGACCGGCATCGCGGTTGACCCGCCACCAGGCGTTGATCTCGGCCGCAATCTCCGCCGGGCTCTGCCAGCGGTAGACCGGCAGGCCGAACGTGGACTCCGTCACAAACACGTCACACGGCACGTGCTCGAACGACGCGCAGGTGGGATCGTGATGGAGCTTGTAATCGCCGGTGACAACCCAGGTGATGCCGCCGTGCTCGATCCGCACCTGGGCCGAGCCGAGCAGGTGGCCTGCGGGGTGGAGCGACACCTTCACGCCGTTGATCGACACGCTCTCACCGCGGCGGAGCGTGTCGATCGGTGAGCCGCCGCCGATCCGCGAGCGGAGCACGAGCTTGCCCTCGGCGGCGCAGAGATAGCGGTCGCAGCCGGCGCGGGCGTGGTCGGCATGAGCATGGGTGATGATCGCCCGTGACACCCTCCGCCAGGGATCGACGTAGAAGTCGCCCCGCTCGCAGTAGAGACCCGACTCGGTGACTTCCAGCAGATCTCGCACGACAAACCCGTTCGAGGCCCTTCGAGGTCGGCCCGCCCGGCCTCAGCCGATCGTGGAAGCCGATGGGCACGCCAGTCTGCTGCAGGCCTCACCCGCGAATGGCGATCGTACTCCGAGGCAGTGGCGGTACGAAAGTGAGGAGCGAATACACCGATCCGACTTCAAGGGTGGCGTCAATGCACCGAAGATAGTCCGCTCGGCGCAGAACTCACCAGCGACGATGCCGCGGGTATGCCCGTACCATTTCTCGGCCCGGAGGTGGTCGTATCGCCGGCCCCCGAGAGGGCTGGCTACCGGTAGGCCTGGCTGCCGACGGCGGGGAAGCGGTAGCCGCCGAATCCGAGCGGCGCGTAGGTGGGCCAGTCGCCCGGGACCACACCCGGCGGCGTGCCGTACATGTGCGAGGTGGGCGTCCGCGGGTTCGTCGGCGGCACGAAATACTTGGGCCGCGTGCCGTGGCCGGTCACGTAGGGCGAGGCACCCGGGGCGTAGGGGGCCTGGTTCTGCGGCGTGCCCAGCGACATCGGTGACCGCGGGCCGCTGAACCACCGCCGGCCGGCGGCGTTGGCGGGCGACGCGATCACGACGGCGGCGATGGCCATGAGGACGATGAACAGCGAGTGACAACGCACGGCATGCATCCGGGAGGGGAACGGCACCTTGTAGAGTATCGGTTACTGAGGCCGCGTGCCTTGGCGGGGTTGGCGGTGGCGCGACGGGCAGCGGTCGCGCGGGTTGTAGCGTCGCGTCGTAGCACAGGTTTTCAACCTGTGTTCCGC
>Ga0209597_1003050_pt1 | contig 10448 bp, 16 predicted proteins | sample M_140625_MF_Meta_FD_187316 | JGI IMG/M metagenome (GOLD analysis project Ga0209597, IMG submission 187316) | Freshwater microbial communities from Lake Montjoie, Canada to study carbon cycling - M_140625_MF_MetaG (SPAdes) (version 2) | ecosystem: Environmental > Aquatic > Freshwater > Lake...
TACAGTCACTCCGGCGGGGCGTGGCGCAGCTTGGTAGCGCGGGTGCTTTGGGAGCACTAGGTCGCAGGTTCGAATCCTGTCGCCCCGATCACAGTCACAGCAAGGGCTCTCGGTCATTCCGGGGGCCCTCTTTTTTTGGCCTGTTTTGGGGTCATGTGCGCAAGATGTGCGCAAAAGAATCGCCGTGCCCTGCGCTGCAGGGTGTTTTGCGCACAGGCGAGCTCAGGGCCGGGCGGTGTCCTGACCTGGCTCGACCTGTCCCTACCGATGGTCTGGGTAGCCTCACCTGCATCCAACTGGCCTGCTCCAGCGGATGCGATCTGCCACCACCAACAGTGGGCTCCGCCTATCCGAACGCCATGGACATCCAAGCCATCCCGATGTGGGCCTGCGCCCGGCTCGCCCGCGACTACCTCGGGGTGAGTGAGAAAACGCTGGCCCGCTGGCGGGACAGTGGCCTGCTCAAGGCCGGTAAGCACTGGCGCCGAAAGTTCCCGACCGGCAACTCTACGGTGCTTTACCACCTGAGACTCTGCGAGGAAGCCATGGGCGAGGCCACCGCCCGCAGCGTCAGACTTCAGGAGAAGGCTCTGAGGACCAGTAAACCCCAGAGCCCAAGGAGCTGGCCCCAACACCGGGGATGAAGGCAGCGAAGGATGGGGCCTTTAGCTTCTCGGGGGCCCGGTCCAAACCTCAAACTTGAGGTTCTACCCGCTGATGCGGCAAGTGCCTCGCCGCCACATAGCGGTTTCGGTTACCGGATCGCCTGAGGTTGAGGTTCGCCCTGTGGATCTCCGCCTCGGTGGCACGGGTCGCGTAGAGGGCAGTGCCGGTGTCGCGGTGCAAGAGCACGTAATCCCCGGTTGGCTCGCTGGCCTGAACGAGGGAAGACTCCGCCATGGCGCCGCAATGGCCTCGGGTGCTCGCCAGCAAAGCGGAACAGCGTGGCCTGTGCCAGAGCAGATCAGAGCGTGGCGCCGCCGGGTTCTTCTTGACCCAGTGATGGCCATGGCGCAACAACTCCCGCCGCCGCCAGCGACCCAGGGTGGAGCGGCTAATCGAGAGGCTGTGGCAGAGGGCTGGGGTTTCTACCCAGGTGCTGGCCTGAGCATCGAACTCGTGATTACTCATGGCTGCCTCCCGAGCGCCAGCTCACAGCGGTGCAGGTGCCAGAGCAGGTGAGAGCGGCGGCAGCCGGGGTTCTTGGGCACCAGATGGCGGCCGGGCTTGAGCAGGCCACTGCGCTTGATCGCAAACAGCGTGGAGCGGCTGATCGCCAGCTGGGTGCAGAGCTCCTCAGTCGTGAGCCAGGGGTTCGAGAGGGACATGGCGGCAGGGGCTGCCATGGTGGGGGCAGCGGGGTAGGCTACCCAGTGCGCGATTGGGAGGTAGAGCTCTACACTGAGGTCCACTAAGTGGATGCTGGGAACAAACACTTTCTGCTGACTCGTGCTGCGGGGTACAGGGGTTCTCGAACCCTTCAACCGCTCTGATCAGGGCAAGCGTTTACTAATGAGGCTAGCCTCAACAAGGTCTTTTTCCGATACAACGATTGAACCAGGATGGCACTTAAAAATCAAAAACCAAGGGCGAGTTGCGTTAAAACCGACAAACAAATAGTTAATTCCAGAGATACAACTCAAGCGATTGATGGAAGAAATTCTCTCTAGAAAGCATTATCGCCGAACCTTCTTCGGCTTGGTCGCGCTTGGACTTACCCTTGCTCTCGTGACAAGGTTCTTTGTCCTGCCATTTTTCGCACCAGCGGAAACGCTAACGAGCGCGGCTCTATTGGGTTCGTTGCTCGATAACTTCGTGGTTTCTTTGTTCCTTACAGTCTTTCTTGGACTATTTGTATTCTGGCTTACACCAGAAATCGTCAAGCGATCAGAGATCGAAGTCGTCGCGCCCAAGCAGATTAATCCTCTTCTAACAGGTGCAACAAATACAACTAAGGCATGGATCTACAAAGGGTCTTGCGGAAGATATACACGAGCTACAACCATCCCAAAACTTGCGGAGGCGGCTCGAACGGATGGTATCGGAAGAGACATATCCATTTACATCTTGAATCCAACCAATGATGCCCTCTGCGCCGCTTATGCAACCTACAGAAGAAGCCTAAAGTCTGGCAAACAAGGGACGCCATGGACGAAGCAGGTGGTACAAGAAGAAATCTTGGCTACCGCGGTCTCAGCACTAAGGTTCCAATTTTCTGAACCGCTTCTTCGTATCCGTGTTTTCTTTGTAGACCACTTCTCTGCGTTTCGCCTAGACATAGCTGATCAATACGTCGTAGTAACAAAAGAAGAAAAGGAGGCCTCTGCACTTTGCGCTCACACAGGAACTTACTTTTATAACTCATACAAAGACGATGTTCGCTTAACCGAACGGCAATCCAAAGAGATGACGTGCTGTGGAGAAATGCAGTTCGCCGACGCGCTAGACGAGGCCAAGCTGCGTGAAGCAATAAAGTGTGCTCAGATTTTCGATGAAGCCAAGCTGGAGGAACTAAACATACCTTATCTACTCAGCGCTATAAATCATCCAAGAGATCCTTACTGAACCAATGCCGCCCTCCATAGAACAGCTTGAATGCCAACTAGAAAGCGGTAATCTTAGCATTTCAGACCTTCTCTCACTTCGACGCCGGCTTGAAGCACCATTCAAGCTTCATCCGCTAGGCTTCGTAGCTTGTACGCTGATTAGCGACGGAACTCGCAAAGTTCGGTTGCACTATTGGCCGCTGACGGGGGGAGCCCAGCAGTCACCAGAGCATCAGATTCATAACCACATCTTCGAATTCAGAAGTTGGATTTTTGCTGGATCCGTGGAAAACGTTGAGTATATTACTTCGCAAGAGGGTAAAGAGTTCGCACTTTATCAGACGGAATACTTTGGGAGTCAATCAACAATCATCAAGACCAACACTACGCTCAAGCTTGCCGAGCGAGACCGACGAACATTCTCGGCAGGGACATCTTACTCTATGCAAGCCGGCGTTCTACATAAAACCTTCAGGGTTGGCGATGAACCGGCCTTCACGGCACTCGTGACGAATGAAGTCTCAAATGCGGCACCTTTGGTATTCGGCCCACTCGATGGGCTCGATCGCTACGTCTACAGTCGAGATATTGTTGATGAGACGTTCGAAGAGGCGTTGATAGCTGGGGCATAAGGAAACCATGGAAACCGACTCGATCCACTCAACAATTCCCAATCAAACGTTGGAATCATCCCTACTCCTGGATGGCAATCATCTTGAATGTAGTGATTATTGCAATACCAAGGCGAGTGAGTAAAGTAACTCCGCCTTGGCGGCCATTGCTCTTTGGGCAGTAAGCTAGAAGTTCACTAAATCACCACCGGCTCCAACACATCCAAAATCGCCATCATCTCCCCCTCCGGCTGCCGGAAGAGTGTGTCTCTCACACCTGGATCATGGCTGCAGAGTCTTTCGAGCAGCTGGCCGAGATGGGGTTCAAGCTGCGGGCAGATTGCCAGGACTGATCGGGGCAATGGGTCGTCCTGGGCGCTGGCGATCGGGCTGGTGATGCGTTCATGGACTTGCACCAGGCATTGCTGGGCACGGCGGTAGAGGTCATTGCGGATGACGAAGACCGCCAGGGGATCGCGGCAGACGGGGCTGCAGAGGAACAGGCGCAGGGCCCGGTATTCGGCCCGCTCGATCTGTGAAGCGTCGCCATGGGCGGGTGGTGTTGAAGCCGCTGAGCTGGCCAGTGGCTGTTGCTCCCGGTGCCGCCCAGTGCCTGAGTCCCTGCCCCGGTGGGGCTGGCCCCCATAGTGCAGCTGGGGCACCGTCCCCAAGGCCTCCTGAAACGGCCGGTGGCTTGGTGCCCCTGGTCCGCGAGGGCAGCGGCGCCGGCCACGGCATCGACGTGGATCTCGGGCAGGCCCATGAGTCCGCCCTCAAGGAGGCCGAGACCGACGCCATGAAGCGCGCGCTGATGACCTTCGGGAATCCGTTTGGCCTCGCCCTGTACGACAAGGCGCAGCGTCAGGTCAGCAGTGCTGCGGGCCAGGGTGATGGAGCACAGCGGGCAGACGGGCAGCGGCCAACGGTGGGCAGACCGTCGGCTGGTTCTCCCCCCGCCGCTGCTTCCCCGGCTCAGGGTCGCACCCAGACCACGGCCCCGACACCACCGCCATCAGCCCCGGCCGACCTCGGCCAGGTGCCCCTCGATGCCGAGACGATCCAGCACCTCCACAGCACCCTCAGGGCACTACCCCGACCCCTGCTGGAGAGCCTCACCCGGGCCTTCCGCAAGCGGTTCGAGGTGCCCGATACCGCGGTAACCATCGCGGATCGGATATGCCAGAAGTCCCACCACGACTGGATCGAGGCGTTTCTGGTGTCGCACCGCGAGGTGCGTTCTACAGAGCAGCATCAGGGCAGCACCCAGTGAGCCCCTGGCGCCAAAGCGCTTACCCTGCTAGTACAGATGTACGCCCGCAGGAGTCACCATGGTGCCGGTCCCCCTCTCTCGCCTGGAGCCCTCCCGCGACGAGGCGATTGAGGACTGGCCCTGGCTTGATCAGGACGTGCTCCGCTCCAGCCGCAGCCGCCAGGTCTGCATGACCTGCCACTTCTTCCGGCACCACCCGGGCCCCAACTGCATTCCGCTGCTCACCTGCCACCTGCACCAGGGGCTGATCGCCCATGGCGAGCACCTCACCCACCGGTGCAGCGGCTGGACAGAAGACCTGCACCGCCAGCGGGGCTGGGCGCCTGAGGTGGCTTGAGCAGTAGAGCCACCAAACGGCCGCCGCTGTCGCCCAAGGAGGCCTGGCTCAGCGATGGCCGCCAGGTGCTCCATTTCCGGCCCAGCCGCTGGGATCGCTGGAGTCAGCAGCTCGAAGTCACGGTGGGGGAGCTGCTGCCGGATCAGCCTGTGCCGCTGCTCAAGCGGCGCCAGGAGCTCAGCCGGGAGGAGGCTCTCAAGCTCTGGAGTGAGAAGCGCAAGGAGGGCTGGCAAATCGCTGCGCCTCTATGGGATCCGCCCCAGATGCTTGCAAATGGTTGAGATCAAAGACGGACATGAGTGCATCGGCGATGGCGGAATTATTCGCAAAGGAATTGAAGCGTGCTGCTCATTGCCAACTCCGATACCTATATCGACCTGCATCGACCTGAGAGCAGATTATTAGACATGCACTGTAGTCGCTCCTTCTTATTTTTGAACTCAATGAGCCGTGGAGTGGTGGTCTCAACCCAATTCACTCGCCTAAAAGTCATGCTCCTTACCTCCTCGTCATTGGACATGTCGTTGCTCTGCTCATATAGGCAAAAGCGTTCATAGTCACCCACGAGCGACTTTCTTAGTGTATTCATTGCCTCGATTACATATAGCCATTCAATTTTTTCTCTTATTTGATCAGCCGGAAGCATCGGCAAAAGGGTGCGGAGCGACGAAGCCCAAGCAGCCAGTGCGCCTTCCGGATAGGGAATAGTGCAGAAACGCACCAATGCATCTTTGCTGCTTTCGTCCCAGGCTTTCTGAACCTTCTCCCAAAAGTCATTCAGCGAGGTTACGATCACCTCGAACTCGGACTCGATTGCGGCAAGTGCCGCTAGCCTGCGACGGACTCTTTCGTTTCTTTCGCGACATGTAATCCATGCTTGCGTGATTATAGCAACAAGAACAGATGCGGGCAGAAGATTGAACGCAAAGCCTGGCGAGCCTGCTACTTGAGGAACTACTTCAGGAGCTGCTGGGACCATTGAGCAATCTCTAATCGCTGAGTACGACCAATTATTGTATCCCGATATCCGCAGGTTTATTCGGCTTTCGATGCCGGCGCGCTGCTACTGGAAGAGCGGCTGAATCTCCTCCCGCTTCTCCTCGAGAACGGCGGCGGCCTGTTCATCGAGGCAGGCGAAGGTTGTGGAGGACAGCAGGATGTCGCGCATCTCCAGCGAAGTCCGGCACCTTCGAAATTTGGGTCAAAGCCTCTTTCTGGCTGTGATTCCATCGCCTGCCAGAGCCATGAGACGAAGGCTTCTTACGGCGCTAACCCATCACCGCCCTGGCTTCCTGCCGTCGGATCGGGCAGGCTGAGGGGAGATCACCGCCCGCCGTGCCACGGCCGCGTTACCGGCAGGATCCCTTGCCCATCGGTCCTGATGCACCCCAGGTGGAGCTGTTTGGCCCCGAGCAGCCCAATCCCCCCGGGTTGGAGCTGATGCAGCAGGGGCAGCTGGAAGTGGTCCCCTTGGGGCCGTTGTTCGAGAAGGACCGGCAGGAAGGAGATGAGAGTGGCGCAACAGAGCTGGGCTGAGCACTGCCATGGCTGACATTCGCATCACCACCCAAGACGACTTGCCCGGGCCGGATGGGGATGAGCCCTACACGCTGTTCGTCAACCAAACCGAGTACGGCAATGCACGCTTCCTGCGCACCAACGTGATCTCGGCCCGGCCCGACCTCAAGAAGTACACGGCCCTGCGGTTCAGGCAGGAGGTCAAGCGCCATGCCGATGCCGCCGGGCCTGGGGAGGACGTGGTGCTGGTGTTCATGGAGGCCCTGGGCCTGGAGCCACCGCTGACCCTGGTCTGCAGCGACCTGCACCTTCAGATGGAGGGTTACCCGATCGAGCAGGGAGCGGAGATCGAGATCCCGCTGCTGCCGCCCAGCGCCCGCGGGCCGGCCAAGGGTTTTGGCTGAGGCCGCGGGGGGCGCCGCACTGCCGCCGATACCGTGGGGTCTCACCTGCCCCTTTACGCCCGGCGATGCCTGCCCATGCGCTCCTGCCGGCCGTGAACCGTCTGCTCCAGCAGGTGGAGGAGGCCAGTGGGCTGCCGGTGGCGGTGGCGCAGCAGAGCGACCTGGAGAACCTGGCCACGCTGCGGCCGGCGACACCGGAGCGCCAGGCGCACCTGATCGCTTATCGGGATGCCGATGAGGCCAGCAGCTACCACGTGGCTTTTGAGGCCGCCCTGCTGCTGCGCATCGTGCAGGTGCCGGCCGAGCAGCGGGTGAACCTCAACGAGAAGCGCGAGGCCCGGGAGAAGGTGATCTCCCAGGTGGAGAAACTGGTCAAGGGCAGCCTGAGCCTGGCCCTGGCGCGGAAGGCGGGGCTGCGCTTCTACGACGGGCTGATGGTGCAGCTGCGCTCGACAGGCCCAGGGCTGTGGGCCGATCGCTGGCTGTTCGAGCAGGTTCCGGAGCTGCGGGGGCTGCAGGCGGCGGTGCTCCAGAGCCAGGTGCAGCAGAACGTGCCCTGCCTCAATGCCGAGGTGGACAAGATGGGCCCCGCCGATGTGGTGAAGGCCAGTCGGGCGATGAATGCTGCCTATGCCTTCCAGACCGCCGAGCTGGTCGGGATCCCGCCGCTGGCGATCCCCTACCAGGCGGCAGGGTTTGAGGACCTGGCCAGGGAGCTGATCGCCATCACCCGCGCCGAGCCCACCACGGCGGATCCGGACCGGGAGATCGTCGATGGCTGGGCCGAAAAGCTGGGGCTCTCACGCTGGTACGTCTGGAAGACGCCGTGATGGAAGGCACGGCGTTCACCTTGGAAGAGGCCACTTTTGATGCCTCCCTGCTGCCGGAGGGCAGCCGTACGCCCGGCACGGTGGCGTTCCACAGGGCAGTGACCGATTACTTCCAGAAGTCCTATGCCTCCATGGGCGGCCAGCTGTCGGTGGTGTTCGCCGCCGGCCGCATCGAGGTGGCCTGGGAGCCGGCAGCAGCGGAAGCACCGGCCATGGCGGCCATCGGCCCGCTCCTGCAGCAACGGCGCTTCGATGAGGCCAGGCCGCTGCTGGAGACCCTGCTGCAGCTTCAGCCCGAACACCCTGAGGCCCTCTACAACCTGGGCGTGCTCGCCAGCGAAGAGGGCCGGCTGGAGGAGGCCCGGCTGCTGCTGCGCCGGGCGGTGATCATCAACGCCGGTGATAGCCACGCCCAGGCCAACGCACAGGTGGCGCTGGGATTGGCCGCGCTCCGGCAGGAGGACCGCTCAGAAGCAAGGCAGGCCCTGGAGGCGGCCATCGATCTGGAGCCGCGGAACGCCTTTGCCCTCCGCAGCCTTGGCAGCCTGCTGGTGATCGCCGGGGCCCTGGCCGCCGGCATCGAACGCTTCCGTCAGGCGCTGGCGGTGGCACCGGATGACCTGGTCACCACCTTCAACCTGGCCCAGGCCCTGCTGGAGCTGAATCACCAGGAGCACCGCGACGAGGCTGATCGGCTGCTGCTGCTGGTGATCGAGGCCCAGCCCTACGGCGAGCTGTCCAACAAGGCCAAGGATCTGCGGGGCAGCATCGCCAGTCGGGATCTGCGGGCCGAGCAGCCCGAGGGAGTGCGGCAGGACGCCGTGAGCTTCTGCCTCCAGGCCCTGCAGCTGTTCGAGGCGATGGATCAGCAGCGCTTCATGGCGGTACTCAGCGAGGTGGCGGCCATGGGTCAGGGCGGTCTGCAGATCAACGAGCCGGGCACCTCCCGCAGCCTCAAGACCCTCCCCGGCAGCTGGAGCGACCTGGCCCTGGCCTGCCTGATCCACGTGGGCATGAAACGGCTGATGCCAGATGAGGACTCAGGGCTGGGGATCGGGACGGAGTACGAGGAGGCGCTGCGGTTGCATGGAGTTGGCGGGAACTGAAGAGAAAAGTATGCACCCATTGCATAGTTCTTGATCCGTCGGTCTCTTCGCCCAAACACCAGTCACCGCATGGTTTTGCCAGATGGTGACCAGCTGCGCCAACGAGGCATCATGCTGGGGTTCAACTAGCCGCAGACTGCGCCACCCCCTTGGATTTCCGCCAGCTGTTCAAGCTCCGCCTGGTGGTGGCGGCCCTGGGCGAGACCCAGCGGCTGGGCTGGTGGAACAGTGGCGTGCTCACCGGCACTGGGGAATTCCTGTTCCAGCAGGGTTTCCCCCGCTCCTCGCCGTTCGCCCAGACCCGAGCCGGGTTCCGGGCGGCCCAGCTGGCCTGCGACGAGGCCCTGGCGATCCAGCCCACTCCAGGCGGGCCGGTCACCTGCCATCTGTTCCGGCTGACGCCGCTGTTGGAGGACGCCTTCGAGAACGAGCGCAACCGCTGGATGGATGAGCCCGAGCCCTGGCTCGACACCTTTCAGGCAGCCTGGGCGCTGAGCGCGGAGCAGTGGCCGCAAGCACTGATCGATCTGGCCGATCTGGATCCGGCGGCGCTCGACTGGGCGCGGCAGCAGACCCCACAGACCGCCAAGGCCCTTCGCCTGGACGATCCTTTCGAGATCAACCAGGGGCACATCGAGCGGCTGGCTGCAGGGTTCGTCTGCGGCAAGCCTGCTCAGTTGGTGGTGCCCTACCTGCAGGTGGCGGGCTGATGGCGTCGGCAACCAAGACCAAGCGCAAGCCGGCGGCAGCGGCTGCTCCCGCCACCGAGAAGAAGGCGGCTGTTCCGGCAAAGCCGGCGGCCCCCAAACCGGCACGCAAGGCCAGCGCCAAAACATCTGTCAAGGCGGAGGCCGAACCCCAGCCCAAACCAACGGCACCAACAGCCAATGGCAGGCCCAAAGCCCCAAAGCGCAAGGCCAAAACGAAGGTCCCCGCCATACCCACTTACGGCAGCGATGGCCTGATCCGCGGCCCCCTGATCAGCGACACCCTGCAGGCGTTTCAGAGCTGGGATCTGGAGGCGAGCAAGCGCGCCAACCTGGATCGCCTGCGCCGGAGCAACGGCATCGGCGCCCCCACCCAGGCCTGGCTCAAGAAGGTCTGCGGTGCCATCAGCTCCCGCTTTGATCCCACCGGCCGGGACCGGAGCATTGTTCTGGCGACCCGCACCACCACGGGCCAGCGCCACTGGAAACCCCTGCTGCTGTGGCACCTCGCCAACAGCGATCGGCTGCTGGGCGATGGGTTGAGCTGGAGCGCGCAGATCTACAGCGCCGGTGGCGATCTGCTCCAGACAGATCAGGCCCTCGCCTGGCTGGAGGGCACCGGCAGCCAAGACCACCCCGAGGTGGCCGCCTGGAGCGAGGCCACCCGCAAACGGGTCGCCGGTGGCCTGCTCAAGGCGGGCGTGGATCTCGGCCTGCTGCAGGGCCGGGTGAAGCGCCGCTTTACGGCCTACTACCTGGCCGATGAGCCCCTGCTCTACGTGCTGCTGCAGGCCCTGGCCAGCAACCGCACCACGGCGGCGGCCCTGGCCGATCCACGTTGGCTGTGGTTCCGCCTACCGGAGGCGGAGCTGGAGCACCGTCTGTTGCTGCTCCACCAGGCGAAGGTGATCAGCTACTACCGCGCCGGTTCGGTGGTGGATCTCAAGCTGCCGGCCACCAGCGCCGAAGCCCTGGTGCAGGAGGTGTGGACATGAGCCAGTCGCTGGGATCGCAAGGCGTGGGGATCAAGGAATGGCAGCGCTGCCTGCGCGACCAGCTTGAACCGGTGCTTTCCGCCGCTGATTCGGGTGCGGGCCTGAGCACCTATACCGACATGCC
>Ga0209597_1003051_pt1 | contig 10448 bp, 7 predicted proteins | sample M_140625_MF_Meta_FD_187316 | JGI IMG/M metagenome (GOLD analysis project Ga0209597, IMG submission 187316) | Freshwater microbial communities from Lake Montjoie, Canada to study carbon cycling - M_140625_MF_MetaG (SPAdes) (version 2) | ecosystem: Environmental > Aquatic > Freshwater > Lake...
GTCTGAACGTAAAGTATCTGAAGCAGGTTCAAGAACCGAAGGCGTACAGGTCAAGTCTCTAAGCCCTGACTCCGGAAACGGACTAAAAATTAGAAGTATGAAAAGAATTTAAAAACTAAAACAAAAAAAAATGTCAATATTATCAACACCAACTTTTGGTCTTACTCCTAGTTCGGAGCAAGTTCCATTATCAACAAACTACATTACTAACTTCAACTTTTTAACTCAGTATCTTCCTGATACTTATGAGAAAGAATTTGAGCGTTATGGTAATCGTACAGTATCTTCATTCTTGCGTATGGTAGGAGCAGAGATGCCGTCAAACTCAGACATGATTAAATGGGCAGAGCAAGGTCGTTTACACACTAAGTATACAAACTGTGTTGCAACTGCTGCAGCTGCTGCTACTCAATCTGTCTTTACTATTACAACTCCTTCTACAGGAGCAGGTGTAATTCAAGCGGGTAACCAAATTGCAATTCGTTTAGGGCAAACAGTTATGATTTATGATAATGCTACGGGATTGTCAAACAAAGGAATTGTTATTGTTGCTCCTGCAGGTACTAACCCTACATTTACTATTACAGTTGCTTATTATGAGCAAGGTGGTCAAGCATTTGCTGCTTCTTCTACTTGTTCTATTTGGGTATATGGTTCAGAATTTAAAAAAGGAACAAATGGAATGACAGGTTCTTTAGAAGCTGAAGATACTATTTTCTCAAATTCACCAATTATCATCAAAGATAAGTATGCAGTAAATGGTTCAGACATGGCTCAAATTGGTTGGGTTGAAGTAACTACTGAGAATGGTGCTTCAGGATACCTTTGGTACTTGAAATCAGAGCATGAAACTCGTTTACGTTTTGAGGACTATCTTGAAACAGCAATGGTAGAAGCAGTTCCTGCGGGTGCAGCTTCAGGTGTTGCACTACAAACAACATATACTTCAGCCGGTAATAAAGGTTCTGAGGGTGTTTTCTATGTAGTAAATGACCGTGGAAATGTATGGGGTGGTGGTAATCCTACAACTCTTTCTGATTGGGACACTGTTATATCTCGTTTAGATAAGCAAGGTGCTATTGAAGAAAACGTACTATTTGTTAATCGTGACTTTGGATTTGACATTGACGATATGTTAGCAGCACAAAACTCTTATGGAGCAGGTGGTACTTCTTATGGTCTATTTGACAATGACAAAGACATGGCTTTAAACTTAGGCTTTACAGGATTCCGAAGAGGTTATGATTTCTACAAGACTGATTGGAAATACTTAAATGACCCAACAATGCGTGGTTCTATGCCTACAGGTGCAACTGCATCAGGGAACATTACAGGACTTTTAGTTCCTGCAGGTTCAACTAATGTGTATGACCAAGTTATGGGTAAAAATGCAAAGCGACCTTTCTTACATGTTAGATATCGTGCTTCTGAAGCAGAAGATAGAAAATATAAGACTTGGATTACAGGTTCAGCCGGAGGTGCTCAAACTAGTGACTTAGATGCAATGGAAGTTAACTTCTTATCTGAGCGTGCTGTTTGTACTTTAGGTGCGAATAACTTTGTATTATTCCGTTACGGAGCATAATAACAAATGATTAAATAAAGAGAGGGACATCAGTGTCCCTCTCTATTTTTTTAGTAACAACTTAAATTAAATAAAATGAAAACAAACACAACATCAGTAGATAAGACCTACAAATTAAAAAGCAATGCAACGCCAATATCTTTTACGTTGCCATCTAGGAACACATCTAGATACCCACTTCTTTATTTTGATGAAGAACAAAACATTAACAGGCCTTTGCGATATGCAAGAAATCAAAAATCACCATTCGAAGATGAGCAAGACGGAAACTTTCTTCTTGAACCAATAATCTTTGATGATGGGTTTTTAACTGTTCCACGAACAAATCCTGTATTACAACAATTCCTACATTATCATCCACTAAATGGAAATGCTTTTGTAGAAGTAAACAAAACAGTTGATGCTGCAAAAGAAGTTGAAGATTTAAACTTTGAAGTAGACGCATTAATTGAAGCAAGACAATTAAGCATTGAGCAACTTGAAGTAGTAAGTAGAGTAATGTTTCAAAAAGATGTTACAAACGTATCAACTGCAGAGTTGCGTAGAGATGTATTAATATATGCTAAAAAAGAACCTAGATCATTTTTAGAAATACTTAATGACCCTTTACTTAAATTACAATCAAACGTGCAATTATTTTTTGCTCATAATTTATTGCAATTTAGAAATGGTCAAAGAGAAGTATGGTTCAACACAAAGAGCAATAAGAAGAAAATGATGAGTATACCATTTGGTGAAGACCCATTTGAAACAGTTGCTTTATTCTTGAAGTCAGATGATGGTATTGAGGTTTTAAAGTTCTTAGAAATAAGTCTAAAATAATCAGTATATTTGTACTTTATTAACCATTTAAACTTTTTAAACAATGGAAAAATTTTTAGGGATTACAGTAACAAATCAACAAGTACAAATAGTATCTGCAACAGGTATTGTATTAATTGAGCAAGACTCAACAACAACAGTTGGGATTCATTACAAGTCATCTACAGGTACAGATGTTGTAACAATTACACATGCTACAGCAGGAGCAGGTGATGAAACTATGCGTGATGCAATTCAAGCTGCAGTTGTTGCTGCTTTGACAACATCGTGGACAAATGTTTTATACACTGTTGAAAATTTACCTTATGCAGTATCAAATATTGCTATAGCGTAATATTAATTAATTTAAAAACAAAGAGGCACTTTAATAGAGTGCCTTTTTTTTTATTATCTTTGTAATATGATAAACTCTGTAAGGAATACGGTAATTGCTATTTTAAATAAAAATAACTACGGATATATTTCTCCATCTGATTTTAATTTGTATGCAGCTAATGCGCAAATGGAACTTTATGAAGAGTATTTTAGTAGTTATAATAAAACAATATCATCAGAAAACGCAAGGTCATCAGGCACTGATTACGCAGACATTAGTAAGCCTATCATGGAAGTATTAGAAAGTTTTATGGTAACAAATCCATTAACAAATACATCAGTAACTACTAATTTATCAAATACATATTATCTTCCGTCTTTAATAACTACAGGAGATGAAGAGTATACAATAAATAAAGTATTGTGTTATTCTAAAATACTTTATGGTGGTGTAAACACCGGAGTTAATCCATTTCAATTAATAGATGTATTTGCTGATTTTATTTTAGAAGGAGTTTCAGTTGGAGATATTGTAACTAATACTTCAGTTGCTCCGATGGTAACGGCTATAGTAACAGCTGTAAGTACTTCAACATTAACTCTTTCTGCAGACATATTTACATTAACTCCTGAGTCTTATAGGATTGTTGATGTTTCAGTTCAAAATGAAGCAGAAAAAGTTTCAGTAGGAAAGATATCATTATTAAATATGTCACCTATTACATCACCATCTGTTAACTATCCTGCATATACTCAAAAAGGTGATTCAATAACTTTTTATCCATCAAGTATTATAAACTTACCATTACAAGTTGAAGCAACTTACTTTAGATATCCTAAAGAACCTAAATGGACATTTACTTCTTTAGCAAATGGTGAGCCTGTTTTTAACCAATCACAACCTGATTATCAAGACTTTGAATTACCATTTGAAGATGGATATAAATTAGCAATGAAAATATGCCAATATTGTGGAATATCAATTCGTGAAATGGAAGTTGTTCAATATGCAATGGCTCAAGAACAACATGAACAACCATCATTTAGCATGCAACAATAAATAGTAAAACATGGCATATATATCACAGTATGAATATTATGAGAATAATGGAACTAATCCCGAAGGTTTAAATTGGGGGTCGTATCAATATGTCAGTTTAGCTGATATTGTAACAAACTTTCTTTTAATGTACTCAGGAAATCATTCTTTAGTAAACAACGAAGAAAGATATAAGATATTGTTCCACGCAAAACGTGCAGTTCAAGAATTAAACTATGACGCATTTAAAGAAATAAAAATTTTAGAGTTAAATGTTCCCGCTCAATTACGATATATCTTACCTTCTGACTATGTTAATTGGGTAAGAATATCTGTATATGAAAATGGTTTATTAAGACCATTAAGCGAAAATATTCAACCTCTTTCATCATTGGCATATCTTCAAGATAATCTTTCAAATATATTATTTGACCAAAATGGCAATGCCCTTTCTCCTCAACATTCTACTCTAGATTATGATAGAATTACAGGAACAAAGAAGTCAATATACTTAAATGCAGGAAACCAATTTAATGGTCAAATGGGTTGGAATGTTGATGGCAATTGGTATTTTGATTATGCTATTGGTGCAAGATTTGGTTTAAATACAGAAACGGCAAATGCTAATCCTACATTTTCAATAGATAAAAAATCAGGAGTTATTAATTTTGACTCGGGAATGTCTGAGAGGTTATGCATTCTTGAATATGTTTCTGATGGAATGGAGAATGGTGATAATTCTTTAATTACCGTAAATAAATTATTTGAAGCATATATTTATGCTTTTGTAAAATATGAGATTTTAAATTCTAAATTTGGCGTTCAAGAGTATATTATTCAAAGAGCCAAAAAGGATAAGCAAGCGTTGTTAAGAAATGCAAAAATAAGAATAAGCAATATTCATCCCGGTAGACTTTTAATGAATTTAAGGGGATTAGATAAAATGTTAAAATAATATGCCAAAGTTTACTAGAAATTTTACTGCAGGTAAGATGAACAAAACTTTCGATGAGAGAGTTGTCCCTAATGGCGAGTATATTGATGCAATGAATGTCAGAATGGGTTCGACAGAAAATTCTGAATTTGGAGTTATTGAAAATACAAAAGGAAATATTTCACTTACAACCTTAAAATTTCAAAATACATTATTAAGTGTAGATGCTAGATGTATTGGGGTATATGAAGATGGATCAATAGAAACTATTTATTGGTTTGTGCATGACCCTAGTTTTCCATTAGGTGCTACAGGGAAGCTTGACTTAATTGTTTCATTTAATACAACTACATTATCTTTAACGTATCATGTTATTACCATAAATAATGGCGGTGGTGTAGATACAACATTAAATTTTAATCCTGAGTATTTAATTACAGGGATAAATAAAATACAAGATTTATTATTTTTTACAGACAACTATAATGCCCCAAGGGTAATAAATGTAACTAGCAGTTACGCTGTACCTGTAGGACTTCTTGATGCGGGAGGAGGAGGTCAATTACTACTTGAGGAATCATTGCTTGTAATTAAAAGACCGCCTGTAGAAGCTCCAACTGTAAAACTATTAGTTGCTCCGGGAGAACAGAATTTTTTAGAAGAAAGGTTTATATCATTTGCTTATAGATATTTATATGCAGATGGTCAATACTCAGCTACGTCTCAATGGTCTGACATTGCTTTTTCACCAAATGGGTTTCAATTAACTATTGAGGCATATTTGAATGAGGGAATGATAAATGCCTACAATGCTTGTGAGGTAAAGTATTATACAGGAAACTCTCTTGTTTTAGGAATAGATTTGTTGTTTAAACAATCGGAGAGTAATATAATAAAAATAATTGAGAAACAAAATAAAGCAGATTTAGGTATTGCAAATAATACATATAAAACTTTAACATTTGACAATAGCAAAATCTTTACTGTTTTACCTGAAGCTGAATTATTAAGGTTGTATGATAATGTCCCAAGATTTGCTCAAGCTCAAACGCTTATGGGCAATAGATTAATGTATGGAAATTACATTGAAGGATATGACTTAGTATCTGCTAACGGACAACCACTACAACTTACATATCAAGCAAATTTACTTGAAGAAGGAATAGCATCAGAAACCTTACCTACAAGCTTTCTAGAATCTACTTATACTATAGATTTTCTTAATACTGTACCTCTTTCTCAATTAAGAATAGATTTTTCTTCTTTAGCTCTGCCAACTTATGCATCAAATTTAATAGCAGGAGCTACAATACAAATTCAATTAACATTTACACATGCTATTTATACAGGAAGTGGAACACCTTCAACACAAACAGGAAATACAACTATTTCATTAACATTTACTCTTGCTCAAAATTATGCTTCTCCATTTGCTTTATCTCAAAGTACTGAATTTAAAGAATGGGTAGGGACAGTTGGAAATATACTTCCTGTATATGACCCAAATCCTTTAAATGATACTTCTTGTGATGGAGGTACACTTACGGATTATTTTAATTGTGCCATACCTTCAACTCAAGGTGGTGGATGGGCAGCAAGAGCTTCAGGAGTTTATGGTTTAAATGAACCTATATTTGATGGGGGTAATACAGGGTCTTATATTGACTTGCAATTAGTTGCAATGCAATATGAAGATACAGCTAATCCTTTAACTTATGCGTATGAATATTATAGTATAATAAGTAGTGTTGTTACATTTAATAAACTTGGAAATGCAAGAAGTTTACATAGCAATAGAGGATATGAAATAGGAATTGTTTATATGGATGATTTTTTGCGTTCATCAACAGCCCTTGTAAGCCCTGAAAATGCGGTTTATACCCCTTGCTCATCATCATCAAATCAAAACTCAATAGAGGTTACTATACCTGTGTCACAGATTGCCCCATATTGGGCAACGAGATATAAGTTTGTCATAAAACCTGACCAAGAAGGATATCAAACAATATACTCAACCCTTGTAGTTCAAGATGGAGAGTTTTTTTGGTTTTTACTTGAAGGTGAAAATATGCAAAAAGTTGAAGTTGGAGATAGACTTATTGTAAAAAAAGATTCAAGTGGTCCAACTCAAAGTTGTAAATATACAACTGTTTTGGAAAAAATAGCAAAACAAGTAGCAGGAGCTTTTACTGTTGAAGGAGTGTATATGCGTTTGGAAGCAAGTAATTTTAACACTGAAGTTAGTCCTATTTCAACTTATGATGATTCATCATCTGATAGTATTGTTACAAGTGTTAGTTGGTCAGACCCTAATCCACTTGTTGTTCCACCTCCATACACGGACCTTACTGTCCCTGTAGGTTCGACAATAGGATTTATGTTATATACTTTTAGAGCAAAAGATGTGATTGCAGGTTGTAGAAAAAGAGAAGTTAATGCAGCTACTACATATGTTTATTTTACTGCTCTTCAAAGTTATACTAATTTAGAAACTTGGTTCTTAGCAAATCTATCGGCTATTACGACAACTTTTAGTAGCATACAAAATGTTCAGATGACTGTATCATGGCAGGGTGTTTCTACTTTATCTAATGCTGCAATGAATACTCTTGTACTTACTAATTCTTCGTCAGATGATATGAAATTATATATTAATCGCGACCCTGCTGATAATAAACTAACTTTTTGGATGTCAGGAACTATAGGATGTGGTTCTAGTATTTCAGATACAAGATTAAAATTTTCATTGCAAAGAACTACAATAGAACCTGACTTTATATTTGAAACACTTCCAATAGATGCTTTACCCGATGTATTTTTTGAAAACAATTTATCTTTTACAATATCAGGTGGTCAACACAATGGAAATGTGCAAAATCAAAACTTTTTTTTAGGGCTACCTGCAATTGTAAAGACAGGATTCTTTAATTGTTTTTCTTTTGGCAATGGAGTTGAAAGTTATAAGGTTAGAGATTCAATAGTAGGAAGAGAATTTAATCTTGGAGAAAGAGTAACATCTGTTTCTGCTCAAGATTATAGAGAAGCCCATAGATTTTCAGATATAACATATAGTGGTGTATATAACACTGAATCCAACTTAAATAAGTTAAATGAGTTTAATTTAGGGCTTTTAAATTATAAATATTTAGAGTCTTCTTTTGGATATATATATGTTTTAGATGGGAGGGAAACAGATGTGCTATGTCTTCAAGAAGATAAGATATCATATGTGTTAGCAGGAAAGAACTTATTGTCAGATGCTTCGGCGGGTAGAGCATTGACTACAGTTCCTGAAGTATTGGGAACTCAAATAGCAAGAAATGAAAAATATGGAATAAGCCATAACCCTGAAAGTTATGTTCAATGGGGTGCCGATAGATATTTTACTGATGTAAAGCGAGGTGCTGTAATTCATATTCAAGGAGATTCAATGCAAAGCGACCAACTCCAAGTAATATCTGAATTGGGGATGAGGACTTGGTTTAGAGATGAATTTATTGATGCTCAAACTACACAAAAACTTGGTGGTTATGACCCATACATGAATGAATATGTATTGACAAGTAATGATATAGCAATACCAAGTCTTGTAGAATGTATTGCATGTGGTCAAATAAATTCATTTAGTATAGACAATACAGGTAAACCTGAACAAATAATAAGTTATTGCATAAAATTAAATTCATATATAGGAAACGGAAATATTTTACTGCAAACATATTCTATACAAGGTGGAATTACTGTGAATGTTATTTATGATGGAACTACAACTACATCAGGTTTAATTACAGACAGTATAATACAAAATCATAATATTCCTTATAATGTAGATAATCCTTTTGTATTTGAATTACAAGTTGTTATTATTATTGAAGCAAATTCAATTGTTAATTTTGACATTAATAATCAATGTCAAGTATCCAATTTAATAAGATTAGTTCAAGTAGTAATTACTGATGCTGATAATGTGGGAATGTTTATACACAATCAATACAATTATTCTAACCCTTCAATACCATATTCATCGCCACTACAAAGTAATCAAGTTACTTTTATTTTTGAAAGTCCTACAAATTATAATCCTCTTGTATCATATTATAATATTACGACAGGATATCAAGGCCAAGGAAGTTTTCCATATCCCGGAGTAGATATGAATTTATATACAGATAAAATTGGGTTTGATGATTTTGATGTTATAGCACCTCCTAATAGATTTTTATATCATACAAGTAACACATGGTATCAAAATAGTCACGCAAATATTGTATCACTTTTATCTGTTGCTACAGATATAACCCCAATTACAAACACTTTAAACCAATGGCAGGGAACTTTTACTCCTACTACTTTAGATGGTTTTTTATATTTAATTTGGGATTTAAGAACAATTACAGCAATAAATTTATGTTTTGATATAGAAGATTGTATGGCTGCTTGTATAGAATGTATAGACGGAGAACCTGAATACACTTTTTATTTAAATTCTTTAGACTTCGCTACAGCAACAGGTATATATATGGATGCTGCTATGACAATACCCGCAATATCCCGATATTATTCTGACGGTATAATTTGTAGACGTTGGCATATATATGCTCTTCCTGACGTATATATATTAGACCCTCCAACTTCTTGTTTTGGTACAGCAATAAATTTATGTTTTGATATAGAAGATTGTACGGCTGCTTGTGTAGAATGCCAAGAAGGAGAACCTGAGTATACTTTTTATTTAGACACTTCAGCCTTTGCTACAGCAACGTATATGTACATGAATGAAGCTATGACAATACCCGCAATGTCGCGATATTATTCTGACGGTATAATTTGTAGACATTGGTATCAAGTAACACCGGGAAATTGGTTATTAGGCCCACCAAGTAATTGTTAAATAATTAGATATGAGCTTTAAAACACTTACATATAGTCCTGCCGTTCAAGGGTGGCCTTCATTTTACTCTTACAATCCTGATTGGATGATAGGAATGAATAACTATTTCTATTCTTTTAAGGGTGGGAATTTATACAGACATAGTTCAAGCAATTTAAGAAATACATTTTACAAGCAATGGTGTGACCAACATAGTCCTGCATTAGACCCTTTTTCTCCAACAACACTTAAAAGTGTTATAAATGATTTGCCTCTTGAGAATAAATTATTTAAGACAATGGATTTAGTGGGAGATGCTCCTTGGGCCGCAACAATGACAACAGACTTACAATATACAGGATTTATAGACCAAAATTGGTTTGATAAAAAGGAATCAACTTGGTTTGCGTTTGTAAGGAATAGTGGAACTACTCCAATGTCTGCGCCTGAATACCCATTAAGGAGTGTCAATGGAATAGGGAATAGTACAAGTGTTGTTATTGGTATTGGTACAGCACAAATTAACTTTTCAATAAATCCTCTTATTGCTATAGGAAGCATTTTAAGCATTGGAGATATCATTTACTTTTCATCGTCCGCTACAGGAGCGGGTATTGTAACTAACATAGTACAAGATTATCCTGCAGGACTTAACTATATTGTTATAAACACTACACCTATTTGGACTACTGCTATACCTACACAAACAGAATACTTTTTGTTTAATAAAAACTCTGTCGCAGAATCTCACGGAGTGTTGGGTCATTATTGTTTATTTGAATTATCAAATAACTACAATACTAAAGTAGAATTATTTGCTACTGAAAGCGAGTTAATGAAAAGTTTCCCTTAATTTTTTATATCTTTGTAGTTAAATGGACTT
>Ga0209597_1003054_pt1 | contig 10445 bp, 6 predicted proteins | sample M_140625_MF_Meta_FD_187316 | JGI IMG/M metagenome (GOLD analysis project Ga0209597, IMG submission 187316) | Freshwater microbial communities from Lake Montjoie, Canada to study carbon cycling - M_140625_MF_MetaG (SPAdes) (version 2) | ecosystem: Environmental > Aquatic > Freshwater > Lake...
TCCGGTACATCTGCAGCGTTCAGCAGTTGCAGCAATCGTTGATTGCCCAGTACGAGGCCAGTTTACCGGGTCTCGATCGCTGAAACCAGTTGCACCGCAGTTGATCTGGCTTTTTCAGGAGTCCCTAAGTAATAGCCGCCAGACATCTATAGCTCTTAAGATTAAACCTTTTAAATTTTACATGTGTTGACTAAGTTCCTCTCGCTCTGTTAAAGGATCCACAGTTTGGGCATTTGAGCACAATCTCAGAAATCTGACCCCGATCGAGGCCTTTGACGATCACGTTATCACAAGCACCACACAGGAAGTCACTATCACCTTGACCCTGCATCAACGGAATTGGCCCTGTAGTGCTAGGAACGAGGACCGCTGCGGTGCCTTGAGCAGGCTCCGGTATAACTTGCAGTTTGAACTGGGTCATGATCGCCAAGCTTGGACAACAAGCAGTAGAGACTTCTGCAATCTATCAAATTCCGGTATGGACAGGCGAAGGCGATCTCCCTGCCCAAAAAAGGCTGTTTGGCCATCGGATTCCAACAATTCAATTCGGGCGCGACCAAGATTCTGCAAAGAAAACTCGTCGATGATACCGTCATGATGCTGAAATGAATTGCGAATATTGACATGCTTGTTGATCTCGTACGGCTCCGAGTCTCTTGAGTTATTCCGGTTCCTAATACTGTTTATGAGCTTGCATCGGCATTTGTATTTCTCAAAACTAAAGTTACTTTTAAGTCTTGTTTTAATTTGGTCATCCAAGGATTCCCCCGCACTGAAGTCAAGCGTTAGTTGTCGCGACTTTAGTTCAGTAAAGCCCCTCGTTCCCTGGAAGTGCCATTCAAGATAAACCTCAAAAATTGATTGCATAAGATCTTGCCAAAGAGTAATCACTCTTCCGTGAAAAACCTGTAGAATGAAGTCAGAAAACGTTCCGCCATACTGCCTGAGCTCTCCAATTGGAATTGGTTCGACCTGAATTGCGGATCCAATGCGAACTTCTAGATTGGCATTATCGCTGATGGTGTTTAACATTCCCTCTCCTAGCTGAAGAGTAGCTTGAGCCAACAGCAAAGCATGCCAGTTCTCTCCAATCGCGCCAGTAAATGTGTCTAATTTCTGGTTGACGAGATCTGTTGTCACTTTGCTCTACGCTGGCTTGAGCTGAGGTTCTTGGTTCATTCTAACGCTGGCCCTAAGTGGCAGGCAACGAGCTTAGGATTGCGCAGCAGATATTTGGTGGTGGCCTGTCCACTCGAGGGGCTTGTTCGAAGATAGCGTAATAAGTTCATTCCGACTCTACAGTTAAGCCTGGTTATTCATCAATAGCATGAGCAGATCAGCATGACTTAATATCTGTGCCTCATTACTTTCGGCATCGGACGACGAGTTACTGCCTCGCACTATGAAATCAATGTTTTTACTGGTTGAGCCCACGATGCCCCCTCCTCCCCTGTTGATGATAGAAATGACTTGCTCAGCCGACAAAAGAGCAGAAGAGCCATCAACGGCATATTTCTTTCCGGAGAACAGAGTTGGACAAATCAATTCTAGAAGTGACTGAAAGGCCTCATCCGGCGATTGCTGCTGATCTATAGCAGCACTGACCTGAAGTACTGCCGGAGAATCCACAAGTGAAGTACGGCTCCATCCACAGTAATAGTAATGGCTTGGATTGGTTAGACATATTTCTATCAGGGCAGGGTCAACGTTCTCGCCTGTCAACATCGTTCGCTTGACGTCTATGTCCCCATCGATAAATTGTTCGTACTTCTTCCATTCCCAAAGCTTGCCTTCTGGTGGAAAGATGTCACTTTGAACGATCAGGTATGGCTCAAGCTTGGCAAGCTCTTGATCGTCGTAGAAGTCTTCTGGATGCATGGTATGTTTTTTGCCATTGCATCTCTGGCATAGTGATACGAGATTTCCGGGATGATACCTGCCACCATTCTCTAGTGCAACATGATGGTCAATTACAAGTTGCTTCTGCCTCAGCAGACCTCCCATTATCTCGTCAGATTCAGGGTATTTGTCCCAAGCAGCAAGCTTCTTGCATTTAAAGCACTTATTGTCAAATAGGCAGAAGAAATTGAGCTTAAACTGATAGTAAAGTATCTCGGGTCGGAATCTTCGACGGAAGCCACCTACGTCATTTGATCGAGTTAGTGGAAGCACGGGAATCTGTTCTGTGATTGGGGCTGGTCGTCCTTCAATCATCCTGAAGAAACCTGCCATGTCACCAATCTCCCGGTTATCGGCGAGATTGACGCAGTGTACTATCTTTCTTGAGTTAAAAGATCTTTCACTCAATCTAAGGTGGCAAAAGCCATGGATAACGACCGCTGTCTCTTTTTCATTCCACTCATATCCGAATACCGAAACTCTTCTGGATGTTATGCCCTCGTTATCATAGTCAATATGGAGCTCAATTGAGCAGTCGTGCATAGCCATGCGAGAATGATTGTATTGGTAAGGCTTCAAGAGTAATTCTTCGAACGCTGCCCCTGAGTGGCAGGCAGGGAGCCTGGGGCCGCAAAGCAAAGAGTGATCGGTGGCCTGTCCATCTCTAGAGGCTTGTTCGAAGAGTCGCTTGCCAAAGGCAATGGTCGCGAAAACGCCTCATAAGCAACGAATCCCTATAATTGTGGATTATGGAACTACTTTCACTATCCAGGCATAGCTAATAGTCCCATGCAGATTAAGCATGAAGCACATCGATGAATTGCCGACCGAGAAGCCCACATGGCCATCCACGCAGCTGTTAACATAAGCCCCATAGCTGGCATACGTTCGGCCTTCGTCGGCGTGAGGGGCTCCGCCAGAAGGTTGATGATGTCGCTTCTGCTGCAATCAATAAAGCGAGCATAGGCTCCTGGCCACCTGAACTTTGGTGACGAGCTGGAGCAGACCCGGTTGGTTGACCGGGGGCCTCGCCTAATCCGCCCGCAGGTTGATGTTGTCATGGCGCGACAAACGCATCGATGGACCTGTTGCGGCTCACCGCACTCATGAACCTTCACCAATTTTGTCCTGATTGGCGTGGCGTCTCGTCGCATTCATTGACCCATGCCGAAGAACCGGCGGACGCGCACCATCGCAGCAACAGGCGTGGTAGCGTCCGCCATCCTGAGGCGGAACCGCACTGATCAGGCTGGTATGATCCGAGTGCCTGCGGGCGTGACCACCAAGGTGTCACCCGGTCCGGCAATGCTGCGCACGCCGTTTATGACCACGGCTACATTCCCGAGGCTATCGGGAATGCGGAACTCACGACGTTGACCCGAAGGAACCTGGACATCGCCCCCACCCAGAGTTGCGACGCGCCAGGTGTCGTCAACCCTGTAGAAGCGTGCCTGAAAGGCGGCGCCTATGTCCGACTGCACATAGACGTATGGGTCGACAGTGTTTTCAAGCGTCATGCCGCGCCTTGCGACCCCAAGTTCGCGACCGTCAACCAGCACGACGGAGCGCTCAATGTCGGCAGGCATCTCGAAATAGCCATCGCCGTCAGCGGGCAAGTCAAACTCACCGCCAGACAGGGCCACCACCCTGAGGATATCCGCGGCGTTGAAGATTCGCACGGAGACGATTCGATTGGCGCGATTGATGAGCCTCACCCGATCGTCGGCTGAATGCACGAGCGTCGTCCCGCCAACGGCTGTGGTCAGGTAGCGGCTGTTGATCCTGACTTTGACGTCGGCGATGTCTGCAGGAAAGGTCCAAGCCCTTTCGCTACCCGGCGAGAGCGTGAAGTCGCCATCGGGCAAGGTGGCCGCCATTGCGGTGTCATCGGTCTTGTAGAGCTGAAAACGAGCGTTCGTGGGCGAGGCATTGGTCAGTGTCAGCAAGCGCGGCGGAGTGACAGGGCTAGGACGTGGTCCCGGCCCTGGCAGCGGTGCGACCGCCGCATTGGACTCGAACAATTGCCGCCCGCCTTGCTGGATCACGAATCGCCCGTCGTTCAGCAGGAGCGCCCGCGCATCTTCGCCGAACGTGCCGGTCGCACTCACAACATTTAGCGCATCATCATAGATTACGAGGTTGCCATCCCGCTGCATCACCGCGCAGCCGAGTGCTGCGCCCATGGTATCCGTCTCCCAAAGCGGAGCATAGCCACCGTTGCCAGTGTCGTAGAGCACGAGATTGCCGTCTCGCTGATAGATGAGGAGGAAGCGCTTGTTGGGCGACATGATCGACTGGCCGGGCAGCATCCGGTCGCCCGGCATTAGAGACGACCCGACCGGGTAACTATCCTCGCGGGGCGGTGCCGCAATGGTCAAACTGAGCCCGGCGCGCTCGTCCTTCAGCCGCGTCACTTCCGCCTGCCAAGCTGGCGTGCGCGCATCGAACGGCACGCCGTTCGCGATCAGCGTCCGCTTGCGATAGCGACCGATCTGCCCCTCGAGCAGCGCAATTCGGTCACTGCTGGCGCGAGCATCGGCCGCCGCTGCGTCAAGCACATCGGATGCGACCCGATAGCCGTAGTCGCAGTTCACGCGGATCAGTTCGGGATCAATGGTGACGATGTCATGGGTCGGATAGGTGGGTGCGATTGTCCTGACGCGGATACCCGCGCTCTCGGCCTCGGCAAGGAGCGGGTAGAGGTCGTCACGTGCCATCTCGTCGAGGTGTATGTCGAGAACGGCGCGCTGCGCGATCGCGACCATCGTCGCGCTGCCATAATCGACCGGACGCGCCAGCTCATCGGCCGTATCCATCGTCCGGTTGATCGAGCTGACAGGATCAACCGGACTGCAGGAGATTACATAGATCTCGGTCGCTCCCATCGAGATTGCCTGCTGGAGCGGCATGCATTCGCGGTGCCCCCCATCGACCCAGTGGTCACCTGCAAACGGCACGGGCGGGAAAACGGTCGCGATAGCCGAAGATGCCATGGCTCCGGAGATGATATCGATGCCCTGCGCGAGCTCGACGCCATTGCGGTCTATCAATCGTCCAGTTTCGGTCACATAGGCAAGCGCCCCGCTTTGCAGCCCCACCGAAGCCAGACGCAGCTGCTTGCCGCTCGCAGCCCAGGCATCGAACCGGCCCTGATCGAAATGCTCGTCAAACATCGCGCGCACAGGGTTAAGATTGAGGAGGGACCGTGCCCTCGATGTGACGATCCGCAACGCATCGAGTATGGCCTCGGCAGTCAGGCTTCCCTGAAGGCCGGCGACGGTCGCTCCGCCAAGTGCACCGGCGAGCGCTCCCACGATCAAACTGTAGGGGCCGAGCGCGATCGTGCCAGCGGCAGCACCGAAGATCATTGCCGAATGAACCGCCCAGGGCTCGGTGCCGGGTGCGCCCATCTCGCCATTGATTGCGCCGACGATGAGGTTGCGAAGTTCGGGGCGCAATTCTGCCCACCAGTCTTCGAACTGCCACATGTGATCGTTGCGCCTGAGGCCTAGCCAAATTCGGGTCAGTTCATCGAGGCCGGCGCTACCCTGTGCCAGCATTACGGCATTAAGGCTGCCAACTGACGTCGAGCAGATGATGTCAGGGACTATGCCGCGTGCATCAAGTGCGCGCAAAGCTCCCAGCTGAAAGTCGCCGCGGGCGCCGCCGCCACTCAGAACAAAAGCAATAGCCATGGAAACCCCCCCGAGGCGATGGGTTACCTCGTTCATTCAACTTGTACGGTCACGGATGGCCTGTCAAGGGATTTCTTCCTCAGCGCCCTGAAGGTGGCGCAAGGTTGAGCGCCGGCCCCAGAGCGCTGGCTGGGTCCTGAGTGATCGCTGGCTGCTACGCAGTGGCGGTCGTGGTTGGGGCACCGGGCGGAAGTTCATCAGCTGGCGCCGGAATCGCGGCCATCGAGTCGAGCGAGAACATGCGGCGGCCCTCCAGCTGCCAGTGCTCGTCCTGCTCCAGCAGCACGGCCCCCACCAGACGCGTGATCGCGTCGTCATTGGGGAAGATGCCCACGACGCGGGTGCGGCGTTTGATCTCCTCGTTCACCCGCTCCAGCAGGTTGGTGCTCCAGAGCTTGCGCCAGTGGCTGCTTGGGAAGTGGCGGAAGGCCAGCACGTCCTCGCGGGCTGAGGCCATGAGCTCAGCGGCCCTGGGGAACTTCCCGGCGAGCATCGCCGCCACCTGATCCCACTGCTCCTGCACGGTGGCGGCGCTCTGCTGGGTGAACACCGAGCGCAGGGCAGCGGCCACCATCTCCTGCTGGGCCTTTGGCACCGTCTGCAGGAGGTTCCTGGCGAAATGGACGCGACAGCGCTGCCAGGAACACCCCTGGAACATGCGACCCGCGGCCTTGGTCAGGCCCACATGGGCGTCACTCACCACCAGCCGGCCCCCAGTGAGGCCGCGCTGTTTCAGGCTGGCGAGGAACTCCCGCCAGAAGGGCTCACTCTCGCTGTCGCCCACCTTGAGCCCAAGCAGCTCCCGTGGGCCATCGGCGTTGACGCCCATGGCGACGACGACGGCGCGGGAGCAGACCTGCAGGGCCAGATCCTTCGAACGTCCCAGATCAGAAGCGGGCAGAGATTTCAATGTTAACTCTACCATTTATTCCCGACTTCTGCATCTGGCTGTTAGACGGCTCAATGATCAAAGTAGAATGCCCATTCAGATGCCTCAGGATTCGCAGCTTCGCCGGAAGAAAAAATACTATTCCTTGGACGTATCGACTATAATCTAACCACTCTCTAAATTCTCGTTCTGCCTCAACGCTCCCCAATATCCCCTCTGCCCTTTGACAATCCAGCGGCCCTCCAACCGCAACAGCAGAACTCGTCCAATGGATATGTTTACGAACAGAAATGGACTGATCGCTTGCTTTGAGTGGAACCTTAAGCACAAGAAGCTAGAGGGCCACTGGGGTTTAAGTTATGGGCGATTCTCATGCTACTCGGCTGGATCTGCTGCTGTTCAGGATGGGCGGTTGTCTCCCGCCAGCCATTTCCACTCATATTCCCTGGCCCTTGTGGATTAAGGTCCGTGCCTCTACCTAAATCTATCATGCTGGATTATCATTTCAGAATGCACAGTTTGGGAGGCGCGGGGGTTTAACTGGCTCTCTCCTTAACTTGCTCGCGTCGCTAGTCGGCCAGTATTGGCTTCAGGTCTTCGTCGCCTATTCCAAAGTTGCTTATCCGCTGACGATCCGAGCCGAAGTGCAAGAACTCAGCAACTGGGCTCACAACCTAGTTTACGTCACCTCGTCCCTGCTGGTTCTTGCGGCCGCACACTTTCGCGAAGAGTGGATTTCGCGGCCTGCACCTAGGCCCAATCTGCCTGCCTAGCCGAAATTCTTGATCCAGAGGCCGAAATCTTCCCCTGTCGCCACCACCGAGATGCGGTTCGGCGCCGGGGAAACGGCGGATGGATCGGCGATGACCGAACCACCGATGAATTGCCATGGTGTCCAGCCGTTGTCGTAGCACAACTGGTGGATCGCCTTGTCGGTTCCGCGCACGAAGATGTCGAGCCGATTCGCCCCCCAGCTGCAGGCGTCGGGCGCAGACGACAGGATGCCGCCCAGCGGCTCCCAATCGTACCAGCCGCCTTCGTACCAGCGGTGCCAGAGACGCATGTCGCCCCCCCGGGCGAAGACGTCGATGCGGCCTGGGCCCCAGCTTACGGCCGTCGGGTCAGAAGTCAGCACACCACCAAGGCTTTCCCAGTCAGACCAGCCGCCTTCATACCAGCGGTGCCAGAGCGCATCATCGGTGCCGCGCGCGAAGACGTCGAGCCGCCCCTGAGCCCAGGAACAGACATCGGGCCCGCCGATGATGCTCCCACCGAGCTTGACCCAACCGCTCCAGGCCGAGCCGATGGGACCGTCGCGGAAGATCTGCCACAGTTCGCCGTCGGTGCCTCGTCCAAAGACATCAATACGGTTTTCGCCCCAGGACACTGAACCGGGATCGGCCGTCAGGATGCCGCCCAGAGATGCGGGGCCAGTCCAGACCTCACCCGACAGTTCGCTGCACCACAGGGCCGAATCGAGCCCGCGGGAGAAGACCGCTAGGTGCTTGTCGTTCATCGACGCAAGATCGGGCCCGCCGAGAGACATTCGACCGAGCGACCGCCAGCCGGAATCCCAGGCCGGTCCGGTGACCTCGGGCGGGTTAACGGAGGAATAGGCCGTGCGGAACAGTGCCCAGAGCTTCGCGCCTGCGTTCAGGCCTTCGCTGTATGTGATCTGGTGGAGGTTGATGTCGTCAGTCCGGAATTCGAGCGTGGCCTCCTTGCGCGGGTGGTTGGGGTCGCTGATCAGCAGGGTTACGGCTGGCCCCCGTTCCTCGTAGCCGTGAACGAGGACCTGATGGTTGTTGAAGATCTGCGCCGAGTCCTGCGTCTTGTAGAGGACAAACGCTATCGGAGACAGGCGGCCCGCGTCGATGTCGGACCGGATCGCTGGCCATTCGATATTGACAAGTTCCTCCATCCGGCTGCGAACTCCCAGAAGGTCGGGCGGCCCGGCATCGGCAAGTGCGGGGCTCATCAGCTGTAGGTAGCGCAACGGTGCGCCAGGGCCAAAGGGCAAGTTGAAGCTGTCGAGCAGGCGCCGCCACAGATAGTCGAAGAAGGGACCGCCCGTCGGGATGTCGGTTCGCGACGGGATCGGGCGGCCGGCGAGGAAATAGTCGATCACCGCATAGACCATGCCCCCGCACAGGCCGAAGGCCTCGGTTGTCAGCCGGAATCCGGCGATTTCCTGCACGGGAAAGCTTGAGAACGGAAACCGGTTCGGAAATGCGAAGCTGTCGCGCGCCGGGTCGTATCCCTGAACCCGCCGGATCAACGCTCTGGTCGGCGGCACCACAACCGGCGGTGAGGCGATCTCCAGCCGCCCGTCGTCGCGGAGGACCCACTCCTGACCTTCGGAATAGACCGGACCGGCCGCGACGATGAAGGGTCCAAGCACACCGCCACGCTTGAGCTCCAGCTTGAAGGACCCGCCTGGATTGGACAGCGGGCCGATGCTCTGGCCGGGCTGCACTACTCCCTCGCCGATTCCGGCCCAATAGGCCCGGTCCCATGGCTGAAACATCCGCCAGTACACCGGACCGGTGGAAAACTCATTGAGTATTCTCATGGAGGTCTATTTCGGAAAACGATCGCGAGGAAGCCGGCGCACCCAAGAGGCTGTATCCGACCGACACTGAGGTTGATGGCCTACTCAAATGTACGCTCTCGGAGCGGGGTAATCCGCTTTTTTACATTTGTTAAAAAAATTCGCGTGGGATACGGCCCAACAAGTCGGCTGGTACGTCTAACGCTGCCCCTGAGTGGCAGGCAAAAAGCTATCGCTCCTTACGAGTACAGGACGGGGCCTGTCCACTCAAGGGGTGTGTTAGCCGATTTCGCACGCTTCTCACAGGTCACTCGGCTGTAGACCGGTGCTCTTTGCAACGCGAGATAACATTCTAGGGCCTATCTCCTCACCATCATGGAATGCAAAAACAAAATCTGGAAATCCATCGCGAGCAAGAGTTTTGTGAGAGCCTGACTGGCGCTTTACATGCCATCCGATGGACTGGAGAGCAGCCAGCACCTTTTTAGCTTTTACAGAGGGCCAAGGACTCATGCACTGATGGGGAGCGATAAGCTGATACTCACAGGCTCGGAGTCGCCATTTTCAAGCCTGTCGGCAATAACACGAAGAGCCAATATCTCAGCCTTTGACATTGCATCTGCAGCCGAGTCGCCATAAGAGAGAACGCCAGGCAGTTCAGGAACCTCTGCGATCCAGCGTCCATCAACCTCTTGCTCGCACTCCAATGTGAAATTCATGTCCTATCCACCACTGCCTCCACCGTAGCAACAACACAGGGCGTAGGCGCCATCACCAGTTGCCTGGCTCAGCTTCTACGACATGTATTCGGCTAACGTTTAGCTCACCTGCCACTTTGAAGCGTTAGCGAAAAAGTGGTCAGGTGGAGCGTATTGTTATGAGTTTTTTAATCCATAGAACCAATTTTTTAATAGACGATAAAGTTGTAATGCAAATTACTTTGTTACCAAGATAGCTAGCAAGCCTAATGGAGGGGTTGTCCACATACTTGGTTGCTAAGTATGCCGTAAAAATGATAACTGGCAATCCTGACAACAGGACAAGCAAAAATGAAATATCAAAGCTAAAGTAGCTGTTTAAAGCCAGAAATAACCACGAGGACCAAGAACCGATTACAAGGAAGTGAATTACGTACAATCCGTATGAAATCCCACCAAGAAACTGAAGGACTGGTAAGTTAAGATGTTTCTTGAGTTGATCGCTTGAGATTGACAATAAAAAAAGAAACAATGCGGAAAGCATAGGGTATCCACCACCAAAGCCTTTATCGTCTGGTAGATATTTAGGGACTCCTGAAAAACGTTTCGCGAGCCTGGGTCAAATGCAGAAGCGGATCAGGGGGTGAATGCAGCTCGAAATCGCGGTCATGAAGCAACCAGCAATTTGGCTGCCTCAACCTGGCAGATGTTCC
>Ga0209597_1003059_pt1 | contig 10429 bp, 14 predicted proteins | sample M_140625_MF_Meta_FD_187316 | JGI IMG/M metagenome (GOLD analysis project Ga0209597, IMG submission 187316) | Freshwater microbial communities from Lake Montjoie, Canada to study carbon cycling - M_140625_MF_MetaG (SPAdes) (version 2) | ecosystem: Environmental > Aquatic > Freshwater > Lake...
CGTAGCTGGGTTTACCGCGCTTGAATACGCTTGGTTAAGCGTGTTTGTTTGCGCCTCTGCGCGTTGCGCTGCCGCAAGCTGTTGTTGCGTCAGTTGGTTCTGTATGCCAGCGTTTTGCAACTGCTGCATCTTTCCGTATTGAGCAAACGGGTCCGGCAGCGGCTGGAACTGGTAGCCTTGCGCGATAAGTGCGTTTAGATCAGCCATGATTTACCTTATTGGTATGGGTTCATTGCGGAAACAGGTGGCCCAACCGCGCCTGCGTCTGAGTACATATAGTTATACCCAGGTTTGGGTTGGCTGTTAAGCCAATTGGTAAAGTTCTGTTGGTTTTGGTAGCCGCTTACGCCTGTGTTTATGGTTCCAGCTAACGTGTTGCCCATACCCATGTAGCCAGCGGCTTGAGCATTACCAGCACCTGTAATGCCGCCAGCCGCAGCGTTACCCGCTCCAGTAATAAGATTAGCACCGGCGTTGCCGTAATTTCCAGCAGCAGAGCCTTGATTAGAGGCAGCAGACTGCCCCATAGCCATCAAGTTACCCAAAGGTTGAAGCTGGTTTGATCGGTTTGTTTGATAGCGGTTGTAGGCGTTTTGGTATTCTTGCGACCCCATGTCCTGTCCATACCGAGTAGCAGCTTTCAAAGCGCCGCCAGAGATCAAACCACCACGGGCAGCGGCAGATCGCTCCAAAGCCTTTTGGCCTTCACCTAGACGAAATGCGTAACCTGGGTCTGCTTGGAAATCAGACATACCAAAATCACGTCCGTACCTTCCGTAGCCAGCAGCGCCAGCGTTGCCGCCAAGGCCCAATAACTCTAGCAAACGATTTTGTCCGGTAAGGCCAGCTTGGCGAAAAGGCTCTTGTCCTTCTCTTTGAATGTCAAACATCTGCCTTTGAAGCGTTTGCGCTTCCCGAGCAGATTGGGCTTGGATATTTGCAGCGTCTCTAGCCGCGCCTGCTTGTGTGTCGGCGGCTTTATTAGCGCCGTATGCGCCAATAGTACCTCCAACTACTGCTGCAACTACGAATGTCATAACAACACCTCTTGTGATTGATTCTTTAATTTGTTGCCAGGGCTATACATACTGTCAGGCTCCGGCACCACTAATTCGGCTTCAGCTTCTTCAACAGTTTTTATAGCCCGAGCATGGAAAGTCATACATAGCGCGTCTGTCACGGCGTACACCGCCCGCTTGGTGCCCGGCTTGCTTAAAAACAAATGCGGCCCTGTAATCTCTTGCACGCCGTCGTCAGACGTTATGGCTACTGTACCCGATACGACAAAATAGAAATGCTCTTTCTTATGCACTGCGCCAACTATTAGCACGGTAGCTGGGCGAAAAACTTCACGGCAATACATTCCGCCATGAAAGTAATGCTTTGTGTCAAGTTCGCACTGAGGCATTTTTAGCATCTCAGCCTGCAAAGCCAGCACCTTGTCCATGCCCACTATATCGTTCACGACACTTCCCTCCCGCTAACGCGCATATTGATGGCGCTAGCCGCGCTAGCAATAGTCGAAATGTACGCCGTTGTGGGCAGAATCTGGCCCACCAGTTCGGGGAAGGTATACGTCTCAGAAGCCGCAAGACTTTTGCTTTTGTTGATCAAGTTCTGGTTGCCAGGTGTATCCGAGCCGGTGACTAGGTTGACGCTGATGGTGGCCGTTGACCCGCTGACATTGGTGGCCGTAAACTTGTCAATGATCACCACCGTGATGTTGGACGGCACGGTGTACTGCGTTGTCTGAGTATTCTCAACGAGTTTGGCAGGAACAAGATTTCGTGCGGTGACTGTCATACAACAACCCAAGTAGAGCCAGTGGAAACCGTGACTGTAACCCCAGTGCTTACAGACACCGGCCCCGCTGACAAGCCGTTATTACTCGCCGCAATTGTATAGCTTGTTGCCACCGTAGTGGCGTTTATCTGGATTCCGTTGCTTGAAACGTGTGCGGAGGCCGTTAACTCACCCGTGCTAGGCTTATATAGCAAGTTGGCGTTGCCGGTATATACGTTGGCAAGCGCGCCAGAAGTGGCTGCCGCAAACAACGGGTACAAATTGGTGGATGTGGCTGTATCGTTGGTAATAGTTGCGCCGCTGCCAGTAGCCACCGCCCAAGTGGCCGTAGTGCCGTTGGACGTCAGGACGTAATTATTTGCCCCAATTGCCAACCTGGTTGCGCTATTGGTGCCATTGCCTATGATCAGGTCGCCCGTGCTGGTGACCGGCGACAAGGCATTGAAAGCCGCCGCAGCCGTGGTCTGGCCGGTGCCGCCGTTAAGAATAGGCAACGCCGTGCCTGAGTAGGAAATCGCCAGCGTCCCGCTGCTGGTAATGGGCGAGCCAGAAATAGACAAGAACGCCGGAACAGTTGCGGCCACCGAAGTGACGTAAGACAAGGCGGGGATGTCAGCCGTTGTCAGCGAGCGGAAAGTAGGCGCTGCCGCCGCGCCGCTGCTGGGACCGGCAAAGATGGCGTTTACAGCTTGGGTGGTCAGCGTTCCGGTCAGCGTCCCGCTGCTGGTGACCGGCGAGCCGGACACCGACATGATGGAAGGCAAAGCCAAAGCCACCGAAGTGACGTAAGACAAGCTGGGAATATCTGCTGTTGTCAAGGCACGAAAAGCGGGCGCTGCTGGCGAGCCTGACGTAGGTCCAGCAAAAACAAAGTTGGCCGTGGTAAGCGCCGCGCCAGTGCCGCCTCGGCTTACGGCAAGCTGACCCGTCCAGCCAAGCGCCATAGTTGTTGCGGCTATTAACGCCGTGCTAGGCGAACCACTTAAAGTCATGGTGACGTTTGTATCGTCAGTCTTGTTCAACGCAGCCGCAGTGACGCCAATAGTAGGGGTCAATCCGCCCGTGGATGTAATTGGGGCAGTTGCGCCTACGGAACTGACGTAAGACAGACTAGGAATATCGGTGGTGGTCAACGCTCGGAAAGTCGGTGCAGCCGCTGCACCGCTGCTAGGTCCAGCAAAGATGGCGTTGACTGATTGGGTGGTAAGCGTGCCGGTCAGCGTGCCGGTGGTTGTGACTGGCGAGCCAGACACTGACATGATGGACGGAAGCGACAAAGCCACCGAGGTGACCGAGCCAGTACCATACGGCAACGCAGGAATGTCAGCCGTTGTCAGAGAGCGAAAAGTTGGGGTAGCGCCCGCGCCGCTGCTTGGGCCAGCAAATAAAGTGTTGACCGATTGGGTGGTTAGCGTACTAGTAAGCGTACCACTGGATGTAACCGGCGAACCCGTAACCTCCATGATGGAAGGCATGGAAAGCGCCACTGAGGTGACATAAGCAAGCGCGGGGATGTCCGCCGTGGCTAAAGCGCGGAAAGTTGGCGTAGCGGCAGCCCCACTGCTTGGCCCAGCAAAAAGAGTGTTTACTGATTGCGTAGTTAGTGTGCCGGTCAACACACCGCTTGTGGTGACTGGAGAACCAGACACCGACATGATTGTCGGTAAATCCAACCCTACCGAAGTGACTGTACCTGATCCGCTGGCGCTGGCCGGTTGTGGCGGTGGGCCAACTTGCAAATCGTCTAGCGAAGTTTGATTACCGCCAGAGCCCGCCAAATTAAAAAGGTTAAGAAAAAACCTGTACCACTCACGCGAAATCATGCCGGTACGAGGGTCGATAACTTCAACCCGCGAAGACGGAATATTTGTGATATTTTGTTGTTCAGGCATTGGTGGGCGTCACATAAAGTTGTGCGCCCGTGATTGCTATCTTCACGGGGTCGGTGCCCGATATTTCGTAGACCCTATCGCGCAGCTTTAGAGTCATGCCTAGGCGGCGGTAGATAGCCCGCTGGAAATAAGCGCCCACCTTACCCACCGAAATGGAACGCTCGTTGGACCAAGTATGACCGCCGTCATCTGACCAGCGCAAGATCATCTGAGGATCGTCGCCTTGGCCAGAGTTAATGCCTACGCCAGTTTCGCAGTTGATCTGCAAGGTATGCTGGGCCGAGCGTTTTAGGTTGTTGGTGCCAGATGGCAGCGCCCGCCAAGACCGCAGCCACTTCTGAATGTCGCCGTTGTCGGCGTATTCTTCCATGTCAAAGGCGTAGATGTTGCCGTTTTCAAAGTCCCCAACAATGATTTCGTTGTTGTAGGATGCTTGGCAGTTGGAGCGGTGACGGACAAAATCGCCGTTATCCCACCCAGCACGCTCGTGCCAGACTTGCGTTGCAACGTCGTACACCCAAGTGGTCTGCGCGGCGGGGAAAATCAGCACATAAAAGGCATGGCCGTCTTGCTGGTAGGTGTAGCCTATGGCGTCCGAGATGTCGCCGTACTGCTGTATTTGCCACTCAACGGCATGAGTAGAAACCCTAGTGCCGGTGTACCCATTTGCCTTGTACACAATACCGCGTCCACGGGCATCAGAACCTAGCCAGAACAGCCCGTTATCGAGTTTGGCTACCGAGTATGCGGCAGAGCATCCAATCTCGTTAAAAGCGCCTTGGATGCGTTGTAGCGGAAAGTCAGGTAGGCCAGCGTCGTACCAGACTTCGATAGAGTTAGTGCCAAACAGCCACGCTTCTCGGTGGTCAACAATCAGCGATACCAGTTGGTCAGGATCGCCCTCGGCGCTGGCAAAATCCAGCGGGTCCACGGATAGGCCATCTAGCAAAGATGTTACCCAAACGCGGCTGCTGTTTGGCTCGTTAAACACAAAGTACCCGTCCAAATAGCCAACTTTTACCGCGCCAGGGAAGTCAGGGTCGGTGATTTGGGCAAATACGTTGGTGGTTGAATTGAAGATGTAGCCGTCAGGGTTGCAAGCCACAAATAGCTGCACGCCGTTGTCTGACATTGACACCGGGCCCGTGCCGCTGACCGTGCCCAGCAATGTCAGCTTCCACGCCGTAGTTGTTGCGTACAGACTTGCTTGATACAAGCTGCTGCCCGATACCACGTACATATACTCACCCAAAACCCACAGCCCGCGAATTGGGCCTTCGCCAACAGCCACCAACCGGCGCAGGCCAGGGGCGCGGGAAAGAAAACCCGCAGACATACCGCCTTCTGGCACCGCCTCGGGGTACATATTGACCATGCGGTTGTCCGCAGCATTGACGCTGCGGGCGACATAGCTGGCACCGAGGATGGGCGAGTCCATTATGCTATAATTCCTGCGTTAATATTGGTTTTTAACAATGGAGAGCCAGCATGACCGCAAATGAACTTCGTGATCTTTTGATATATGACCCTGCTACTGGTCATTTTATTTGGAAACAGCGCGTTGCCAAGTGCATTCAAATTGGCGATATTGCGGGCAACACGAACAAGATTGGGTATGTAACCATAGGCTTGCAAAAAAAAGTTTACAAAGCGCATCGGTTGGCTTGGCTGTACATACACGGTAATTGGCCTGTTGGATTGATTGACCACATCAACGGCATTAAATCGGACAACAGAATTTTTAACCTTCGCGTAGTTGATGAAACTGGTAACTCTGAAAACGTGCGCCGCCCCAACAAACGAAATAAATCTGGTTTTATGGGTGTTATTTGGTTTCAAAACAAATGGAGAGCCAGCATTACTATCAACAAAAAGACGCGCCGAATTGGCGACTACATTACGCCTGAAGAAGCTCATCAAGCATATTTGGCTGCGAAGCGTGAGCATCATCAGTCCTGTACAGTCTAGTAATTTCTGCATCAATAATTGCCAGCAAAAATATTGAAGCGCTGGCGGGTTGCCACAATGGCGTAAGGCATTGACATCACATCGTCAGGATTGTTGATGCGTTTCAAGTTGCGCTTGCTGGTCATAGCAATACGGGAAACTTGTGGGCTAGGCTCAACGCCAAATTCAGGCGCAATCTCACAGGCCAAGTTGTAGGTAAACGCACGCAAATAGCCTGGCGGAAACAGGATTTCTGTTACCAAAGCAGCGGGCTGGGTTAACTCCTCAACCGAAATAAAGTGCCATTCCAAGTCACGTGTTGGCTTGGGGTAGATGTACATATCAACATCGGGATACGCCATGTTGATAAACAGCACTTGTGGATAAGTGGATGTTACCGTCTTGACAGCAATTCCATCGTATTGCTGCTGATTGATCATTTTTATGCCAAAACTGACATTGGTGCTTGGGTCGCGGTAATAGGTTGCGTCGTCCAGCAAGACGGGGCGGTTACCTACAAAGTCGCCTGTTGGGCCAAGAGTGCGGTTGATAAAACCCGCAGGCCAGGTAAAAATTTGGTCTTGAGTGCTAAACACCGACAGCCGCTCGGTGTTCCAGCTATCAATCATCTGGTTGAGCGCCATCAAGGCGTCTTGCGACATAGCGGAAGTAGGCGTTTCGCCTTCAGCTAGCACCCCGAGCAATCTTAGCGCTCGGTTAATCTGATCGCCAGCAGTGTATGTCGCCATGACTAGGCTCCTTCGGTTTCAGTTCTACGACGGCGCTTCACTTCCAGTGCGTTTACAGGAGCCGCCTCAGTGACTTGGGGCGTATCCAGAGTATATCGTGTCCAGCCATTTTTCTCGTCGTATTCAGCCTCAAGTTCCATAGTCGCCACTTTGCGGCCATGCACAGGGTGGGAAAGGTAAATGTTCATAGGGGGAAAGGGGGCTTGTGGCCCCCTTCCAATTAAGCGCCGTGGATGATGGCGAAATTGATGATCACAGCTTCAGAGTATGAAGTTGCCGTAGTCAAATTTCGCAATGTGATTAAAGCAGAACCAGCAGCCAGATAGGAAACGTAAGTTGTATACGCCCCCGCTGCGCTACCAGTAGTATTGCTAGAAACACACACAATGATTGTGTCATTGGTAGAAATCAGACTATTGGTCAAAATGAACGACACAGCAGCGCTACCAGCCAGCGCTGCGTTATTCATTGTGATGCGGCCAGCAGACTTGTTCAGAGTTACCCCTGTTCCTTTGTCTGTTAACTGCGTCACAGTACCTTCAGCCGCTGCTGCGTAACCTATTTCGGTTGTAGCATAAACGGTAGTGCCGACAACAGTTGATGGCGTTGTTGCGCCAATTGTGCTGCCGTCAATTACCGCACCACTTACGGTAGTGCCAGAAGTCAATTCGGGGTCGCTAAACGCGACACCGACAGGTTTGGAATTTGCCATATTGTTTCCTTAATAAACGGGGCCGAAGCCCCATTTGGTTACATACGATACAAAGACCAAGCAGCATCACCCGTCTTGCGAGCGCGGAAAGCTGCCGAGGTGCCAGCCGTAGCGGCAATTGTCATCAAACCTTGCGAGCCAGACGAACCAATTGACCAACCCGTAGCAGTAGTCACAGTGATAACACCAGAACTAGAGCCATCCACGTTGATGATATTGAAATCAAAACTTGCATTAACAGGCACGCTTGGGAAAGCTGCGTCCATCAAAGCGCAAGTTGGCAACGTGTACGCAGCAGCCGACGAACCTGGCGAACCAAGAATAATCTTGGTAGCCAGTTGAGCCGCTGTTAGCGTAGCAGCACCTGCGGCGATAGTCGTAGGTGCTGGTTGAGGTTGAAATTGAATCTCACTTACATTGCCGTCACCGAGTTGGTAACCGCCAGAACCATTAGGAATAGCCATGATAAATTTCCTTCAAAAAGAATTACTGATTAACCCCAGATGCGGCAAGCCATCTGTGGACGAATGGTGCTGTAGCCATACAGAACGTCAATACGGCAAGGCATTCTGTCATTATTGATGTCGTACTGACGAACAACGCGCAAGCTGATACCGTTATGAACTGCACGCGAAGCCATGTCAACGCCTTGGGGCAGCAACAGGTCAGCGGTAGCAAACGTGATAGCGTCCTTGTGGTAGACCAAGTTCTGTGCGTAAGCAGTAGAAGCGGTGCCCACAAAAGTCACAACAGCGCTAGATACTGGCAGGGCAGTCATGGTAGCCAGTGCGTGAGCAGCGGAATACATGGGAGCCACAGTCACAGTCCAAGTGCCAGAGACAGCGGTTGCATCAGCCAAAGCCACAAACTGGAACAGCGAACCAGTGGTTTCACGGGTTTGCGGGTTTACAGCAGAGCAAGCTGCAATGGTAAACACGTCACCGGCTTTGATGGTTGTGGTAACCGAGGCTTGCGACAAACTCAAAGTGGAAGAGCCTTCGGTAGTCACCGTAGTGCCAACCGTGGTAGATGCCGTCGCGTCACGCGAACCAGTGGTGTGCTGTTTGATCGATTGGCTCATGTTGACTTCTTCGTAGCCCAACACGCCAGTGCCCATCATGCCGTTTTTGAATTGGCGGCTTACGGTGTCAGTTGGATTGAACAAGCCTTTCATGCCTTCGACCAGACCGGCGTTAGCAGCGGGGTTAACCGTTGCATAGCGTGGCGACATCGTAGCGGCGTTCTCGTTCAGCTTCTGCTGGGCTTGCAACAGCACCAAAGAAGTAGAAGGAGTGGTGCCAGGGGTGCCGACAGTGTTACCGATAGTCTTGTACGCATTGGCAACATCAGCATCAATGCTGGAGGCCAATTGCGAAATACGCGGCTTCAACACACGCTCTGCGAAGTCGTCCAACTGCATGGTCAATTCAGCGGAAGTGAAGTTCACGCCGATATGCTTTTGCGAGGCGACAGACAAAGTGGTGTACTGCTCGTTGTCGTCCTGTACTTGCAGGGCGGCACCGTCAGTGACCAGAGCGCGGTCAGGAAGGCGAATACGCAGAGTAGAACCGATCTTGGCGCCTTCAACAGCAAAGCTGTCGTCGTACTGACGGTTTACGTTACGAGTGATCACCAGGTTGTTCTCGAGGATTTCGAGAGCCTTCCGGGTAATCATATCAATGGTTAGGATACTATTAGCCATGAAAAAAGTCCTTAAAAAAAGTTAGCGGTTTTGCGCTTCCCACTTTTTTCGTTGTCGCAACCGTTCAGCTTCAATCCACTGCGAATCCGTCATGGTCTTGGTAGACCTTGGGTCCGTAGTGTCATAAGCCGGTGATCCAGTGGATCGAGCAGTGACAGGCGAAATCGGTGCTGGCGCTGATGATGTACGTTTCATTGGTGGATCAGATGCCAATTTGGCCTCAATCTTCCCAATTTCCTTTGCCTGTGCAAGCGGTGCTAATCGTGAAATACGTTCTGCGTCTTTGGGGTTAGTTCCAAGGTAGTAAGCTAACTCAGGCCCAACGTCCGAAGACCGAATCGTATCTGCCATCACTTCAGTAATTGAAAGTTTGGGGTTGTACGCTACTTGTTCAAAGTCATCGTACTTGCTCCGCGCTTCTTCTTCCTTGTCGTGATAACTCTCAAGAACTTGCGAGTGTTGCTTGGCCGCTTCACGCTGTGCGAGCAATTGTTCAGCCTTTTGATAGGCCAGCGCGTCGGCGTAAGCCTCGGCACTTTCAAATTGATCAACAGACTGAACCGGCGGCGCTCTCAAGGTTTGCGTTTCCGCAACCCTCTGTGCTTGTTCCCGTTCCCACTTTCGCTGCTCTCTTGCGAGGCGTTTTCCAATAGCTGCATCAAGGTCCTCTTGCGAGAATGTCTTGGGTGCTTCTGCTTCCGGCGCTATAACTTCGGTTTCAGGTGCAGCCGTTGCAGCCTGTTCCGGCACGGTTTCTACTACCGCTAGGTTTTCTTCTGACATTTTTTCGATTCTAAAGAATCCCTGGTGAACGCACCAGTACGGTTTGCTTCAGTTATTCGTAAATAACTGTCGCGGTGACTGTACCCGAAATTACCACATAGATGCCGCTATTGCAAAAAAGCCCATCTAACGGGAATACATACGACGTCGCGGCGGCTGGCGTAAACACAGCTAACACCGTCTTGGTGGTGGTGGCCGCTGCCGAGTCATAAACAGTAATAGTGGGCGTAGCCGACGCGCCACTAACAAAAATACCTTTGAGTTTGCCCGCTGCTGGCTTAATGTTTGCCGTAGCAGAGATTGCGGTGTAATTTGCCATGATGTGTCCTTATGCCAAAAAGCGAAGTTTATACAGAGTACGCAAGTAAATCTCAATGATATTGTCGATTAACTGCTGCAACGACATATCGGTTTTGTCCACTACGTCATAGCGGCACTTTTCAATCTCATCTAACTGGTTTTGCAAAAAGTCGATGATGTTGGCCGTCTTGGTGGCCGAGTGCAGCGTAATGGGACCCATCAAACCATGACGGCCTTGGTAGGCTTCGGCAAAATCGTCCGCAGCGCCAATAATGCGCTCATAAAAAATATTGAGTGCAACGTGCTTGGAATAGCTGCGGGTGTTTAAATGGACGCTATGCGCCACATCACGGGCTAAAAACAGCATCCCGACAAAATCAGCGGCTTTGTACATCATTGTGGCATTCCCATTGGTGGCATTTGTGCAGGCGGCTGCATACCGCCCATTGGTTGTTGTTCCATACCCTCTTGCGGCATCTCAGGTCCGGTATCCATGTCCCGACCTGGCATCTCGGACACCAAGTCGCCAGAAGTGATCATG
>Ga0209597_1003061_pt1 | contig 10427 bp, 21 predicted proteins | sample M_140625_MF_Meta_FD_187316 | JGI IMG/M metagenome (GOLD analysis project Ga0209597, IMG submission 187316) | Freshwater microbial communities from Lake Montjoie, Canada to study carbon cycling - M_140625_MF_MetaG (SPAdes) (version 2) | ecosystem: Environmental > Aquatic > Freshwater > Lake...
CAAGACCATCCTGCTTGATGCCGAATGAGACAGCACCTTGGACACCTTGCGTGATTACGTTGGCTTTGGATTGTGTGACGATCATAGTGTAGTAGTAGTTGGGTTTGTTGTTGTGTGAGTTAGTAGAATAGGCAATTTTGCACCATGCGGCAAGCGTTTTTTTTATTTTTTTTATAATTCACAACGTGTTGATTTTCAACGACTTACGCGGCGCGGCGGGGCGCGCGGCCGTAAGTGCTTGATTACCAAGGCTTTACACGATATATCATCCATACAAAAAGTTGGGGGTGAGGCCCACCACAAGCCCCACCCCCGCTTTGTCGCACTACCGACGACTACCGCTTCCGCATGAAGCGGCCTTTGCTATCCCGCAAATTATGGTAGTTGCAGTTGCTATCCGCACAGGACTGCTCATCCTCCTCATCCCAATCCTCGTCCGCTTCGCAGGAAGTGAACTCGGTATTGAGTGGGCTACGATACACGCGCTCAAAGTCTTTGACAACCTCGTAGCGTGAAGTCCGCAACTTCTGGCAATCGCAATCTTTGGGAACCGAAACAACATCGGCAGGATTGATCTTGACGATCACCAACCGCGAGTTACCGCAACCAAAGTTTTTGGCATACTCGTAGCTACCAGCATGGAAACCAAACGAGCAACCAACATCGGCATCGTCGCAGACTGCATTGCGTGGCATATCCAAGACCTCACCGACTCCGTTGTAGAACGTGCCAGAGTGATGATCCTTGTAGTCCTCACGCACACTCTTGTAGGCGAGGAAGTCGCCATCTTCGCAGATCGGCAGATTCTTGTGTTCAAGGAATTTATACAACTCCTCAACTGCGCGGCGAGAAGGATTCTCCATGAGTTTGGAGAGAAACTGCGCGACAGGCTTGAACGGCAGACCTTCCTGCATGAACTCAAAGATGCGATCAACCACATAGTTGTGGATGGGTTCATCGTTATAGTAGATGACTCCATCTTCAATTTCGATGCCTTCCACACCATCCGAGTTGAACTTGCGGGTGATAGACGTTGAAACGTCGAACAATGCGTCGAGCGTGTCAATGTCTCCAGTAGCGAGACAGGTAAGTGCCTCGGTGAAAGACGGATGGTTTTGAGTCATCGTCTTGGGAACTCCATCAATTACTGCGGTGATGGATTCGTCGGTTTTAATCAATGCGTTTAGTGCTTTCATCGTTTATTATATTACAGGGTTTTGGGTTTTGTGTCAATGGATTACTTGTCCATTTGAAAAGAAAAGTGGCGCACACCAACGCATTTAAGAATGTCGCCATTGGATTTGGAAATCTCGCGTAGGATCTTCATGTATTTGGTGAAAATTTGTTTCTTATTAAGTCCAGCGTCCACCATCAAATCCCAGAGTTGCTTGTGCATGGAAGTGCCATAGCGAGCAATGGCAAAACACAAGTCCTCGTAGCGGCTAACAGAATAAACATCTTTGAGAATTTTCATTGTAAGTCTGTGATTTCAGTCACGTTGATGATAAACTTTTTTGAAGAATATTCAAGCAAAAGAGTTTGTTTGTTGTCGAGGTAGGTAATGGTGGGAATACGATAGCCTTTTTCTGTCTGATCGAGCTTTTCGGCTATGCGATAGACGAGGTCTTTGCTGTTGTTCATCCTCTAAATATATTCTATATTGTAATGCTTGTCAAGTGTTCTGTAAAGCGTTGAATGTCAAGGGGTTACGCCGCGCGGCGGGGCGTATTTTTGTAAGTGCTTGATATTCAAATAGATGTGGGGCGGGAGGGGATTGAACCCTCAACCTGTCCGTTATAAACGGACTGCTCTAACCAGTTGAGCTACCACCCCTTAAATAGACAGAACATCCCATAAAAAGCAAACAACCAGAGCAAAATAGATACTGGTATAGCTATAAATAGAACAATAAATTTCATTTTGTATGGTCGTTCGGAATTGTCGCCAGATAAACAACAGAGCTTTCCCTGCGCTGGAGGAGGTCTGTCCATTTCTTAGATGACTGAATCATGAATTTTTCACCTTTAATCCAAGGACGATATGATTTCTCGATAAAGCCCATACTGTTCGCCTCTTCAAGAGTTATAGTTTGCATATATTTTATGTGATTAAATATCCAAATGTAATTGTTGCAAATCAGTTACTTCCATCTCTATGGCGTAGCCCCATTGCGGGCCAGATTCGTTTTCTGCGCGGGGTTCAAGCCAAACGAGTGTCCATGTGCCACTATCACTATGTTTCCAATCAAATACCTCCCAGATTTTATTATTAAATTTGACATAGCTACCCTTATCAATAACTTTGCCGTTTTTATCTTGTGGATTATTTTTCATTTTATTGGGCCTTTGAATACTCTCTGAGGATATACTTTTTTGCGTTCGATGTAAAGCCCCCAATTTGCAAGGGCGCGATCTTCGACCTTCTTGAACAGGGGGCCATGATGAATACCGCCAGCGTAGAAGTGGCATACCTCATGGATGGTGTAGTATGTCGCGTAATCTTCACCACGTTTTACTGCCCACTCTGGGATGGAGAACACTCCCTTGTTTGTCCAAGCGTGTCCGCGATTGGCTTTTGTGATTCGCGCCTTTGGGCGTATGATTAAGCCCAAAAACTTTGCGGTTAGGTCTGCGACTGCTTGGATATCTGGTAGTGTCATGGTGAAATAACAGAATAAAGTGTTTTGCGTGTGCGGTCAATCTTTTTTTAAATAAAAATGTAAAGGCCTGTAAACCAAGCACTTACGCCAAACGGCGGGGCGCGCCGCCGCAAGTGGTTGATTATCAACGGGTTACATAAAAAAGAATTTTTGCAAAGAAAAAGGCTTGACAGGTTGCCCTGCCAAGCCCTTGTGCGTCTCAGAGTCTACGCGGTCACCAGTTCCGCCTCCGCGATTTCCTCATCGCGGCAGAACCCAACCCCTGCGAGAGGGTCGAGCAACCCGTGAAGCGCATCGCTACGCTTAGGGAGTGCCAGCACGTTGCCGCGCATGACGTTGGTGAAACTGTTGTGCAAGCCCCAGAGATTGCGCTCAAGTTTCCAATCGCTATGCTCTGGCGTATGCCACTGGTCGAGAACGTCCGCCAGTGCCGTCTTGCTCACCGCACCGCAACGATAGGCGCGAGCGAGAATGTCGTGCGCCTCCGTGTCCTTGAGCGTGTAGGCTTGATAAGCCTCAATGCGCTTTGCGTTGTTGCCCCAAGTGTTGAGCAACTTACCGAAAGCACCCGCGAGGATGCTGGGAAGGTCGCGCAAGATGAACTTGGTGTGACGACGAGCGATCTTGACTTCGTTGTGGAAGCAGAGGTTGTCGCAGACGAACGGGGCCGAGCCAGCATTGATGCCAGCGGGAAACGATTTGTCGTGCGAGTTACGCAAGCCGATGACAGTCCCGATGTTCTGCTCTTGCGAGAAGTTCGGGATACCCGTCACTTGGAAGAGTCCAAAGTAACGGAGTCCATTACGAGCAAGGGCGTGAGCCTCTTGCGTGATGTTGAGTCCAGCATTGCCGACGATCTCGCGCAGACGCTCGACGAGCGTGAAGTGAGGGATCGGCATCCACGACTCCGTGGGCATGGGGGTTGGGGTGTTCTGGACTTCAGTGGATTCCACGGCGTGACCGCCGCAGTGCAGTGTTAGTTTTAGGTTTTTCATACTCCAGAAGTATAGGGACTTTTGAGCTATACGCAAAGACTTTTTTTTAATTTATTTTATAAATGTTTTTCACGCGCTTTTATGAGTTGGCACGCTAATTGCGTAGCATTTTATGTAACCCCTTGATATTCAACGACTTACGCGCGCGCGGGGGGCGCGCCCTCGTAACCCCATGATTACGAGGGACTTGCGCCTTACTTGAGGAACTTGGCGACTTGCACCTTGTTCGCGCGTTTCAATAGGTCTGTGCGACCCAAGAAACCAGACTTCTTGCGGCGAGACAAGAAAGATACCGCGCCCACTTCCTTACGAAAGCGAATGGCTTCTCCCTTGTAGTTATAGATAGCACCTGCGATTAGTTTCATAGTATTTCCCTCCTTTCTATTTTAGTCCTCACCAAACATCTTGTCCCACTCTTCGGGGGTGATGCCTGTCTTGATGAACTCACGCTCGTCGGCGTTGAGTGTGGGGAAAGCGTCTTGAATAAGTGTGCCGTTCTGCCAAGCAGCAGCGCAACGATTGAACTCCTTTTCGGAAAGGGGGATGGTCATCTTGGAGATGTTACCAGTGAAGGGTGACTTGCGAGCGATGGTGATGGTGTTGTTCATGTTTTAAGATTAAGGTTTTTTGATGAGTGTTGCAAGGATTATTTTACGCTTCCAAAACATATGACCAGTAGCGCGAATCTTCCTTGTTCTGTTTGCGATCCCAATACAAGCAACGTGCGATGTAGCAGGGAACATCGTAGGCGTTGCACATATTGATCCAATGCGCTTCGATATGTTCGTAGTGCTTCTCGTCACTTACTTGGTCGAGCGAGTATGCTTGGAACATATGCGTGTCCATGCAGACAACTTCAGCAGAGAGGGGATGCGCCATCTCCAACGAAAAAGAAACTTTTGCGCGGCCAAGTCCGAGAGTATTCTTGACTAGACTATCACGATGCGATCTCCATGCAGTAGGAGCAGTAGTATAGTGCGAAGTGTTTGCCCAAAACTTTTCAGCAAACTTGCTCACAAATTTTGCGCGGTTGTTGTGCAAGCCAACGCCACTATGCTTGAGCTTGTTGAGCAGGGCAACTTGATCGTTCTCCCACTCGCGCCAATTCTTCAGCGCGTTGTATCCGTTCACGTTTGACTTCCATGAAGTATGCACAGACATGAAGGCGAATACCCAACGCAAAAAATGATCTTCCTCCGTTGAAGGCGCAACACTCGACCAGTAATCCGTATAGCGAGAAACGTCCTCGCAGAGTATGCCGTCGAAAAATTCTTCAACGTGCGCGTAAGCAGGATTGCGCGTTGGCTTGAGTTCGAGTTCTGGTTGGATGAGAGCATCCGAGGAGCAACGCATGGGTAGTGGTAGTTGTGTAGTGGTCATCCTGTAAGAATAGCCGCATTTGAATTTTTGGTCAACAAGTATTTTTATTATTTACAAGTGCTTGAATATCAACGACTTAGGCCGCGCGGCGGGGCGGGCCGCCGTAACCCCTTGGTTATCAACGGCTTATGTATTAACTTCTATTTCGCAATCGCCCCACATTAACTCAAGTTTTTCCATGGCTTGCGCGGCGCGTTCGTGTGTTTCGTAGCGGCCTAATGTAATTTCACGGCCAGAAACGATTGCGTTGAATCCTCTCCATCCCACTCGGGTGACAACGCGAAAAGGTTTTTTCTTTCCACCGCGTTTCTTTTGTGGCCGATCATAATTTTCTTCTATGGTCGGGGGTTTAGTTTTTTTATATTCGTGTTTCATATTTTATCTGGTTTTCCAACCCATAGAGGCACAAAGGTATTCGACTTCATCCACTTCCACGATGTCACCAACCGAGATCGAAGCGCCATGATAGCCTTTTATGATGAGTTTTTGCCACTCTTCTAGTGTATCGTATGGAGCATTGAAGATGTGAAACGCCTCTTCTGCCGCCGCCTCTCCAGTTGCGTTAGTCGAATAGGTGAAGGTAATAGTTCTGGGTAAGTCCCATGAGGTTTGGAAAACAGGCTGCTTTGCGAGAAGTGCCTTGTAGTGATCTTGTGTGTGTATGCGTATTATTGTCATAATTTTAATAGTATAAATTTTAGTCTTCAGTTTCTTTAGTCCATGACGGCGCACCGCCGTCGAGTTGCTGGTAGATATGCGTTGGCGTTTTACCGAACAGCATGAAGTTTTCGCGTGGGAGGGAATTATATTCTGCGGTTGCTGCGGCGAGAGCTTCGGCCACGAACTTGTTGCCTTGTGCCTTCTTGTTAGTGCGCGGCCTCGCCTTGTATTGCTCGCTTACAGGTGAGTCCTGCCAGCGCGTGATTGTTTCGGCGGCGATGGCTTTAATCATAGCCCCATGCGTGGAGAGAAAGTATGAAAAGTTTCGTCCGATTTCGTGGAGGTAGGAATCTCCGAGTTCACCATGCTGCATTTCAGAATCCTCGTTGGAACGCATGAAACTCACGTTTGCTGCTGCTGCTCCCCAGTTGAAGAAGCGATTAAACTCACGTTCGATCTGCTCGCGTGTTCCTTTGAGTCCAACGGCAATGCCGTTTCCGTATGTGCTGATCATGATTTCTGCGGTGTTTGTCATGTAGGAAGAATATCACAAACCCCCACTCATGCAAGAAATTCTTTCATAAAAATCTTTTTTTATTTTTGGGCATTCCTGAAGGTTGGCACGATTCCTGCTCTACATTTGGCGTAAGTGCTTGAATATCAAGGGGTTACGCGCGCGCGGGGGGCGCGCCGCTGTAAGTGGTTGAAAATGAGCACCTTGCTGGATTCGAACCAGCGATAGAAGTGTTGCAGACTCCCGCCTTACCACCTGGCCAAAGGTGCAAAAATTTTCGGAGCAGGACTTACGCCAGAGAACTTTCCAGTTTGCTTCCAGCCGCCTAATACCAGAGGGTTTGTGGTTGCTCCAAAAGTGTTGCGCATACTTTTTGTAGAATAGTTCAAGTGTCCTTTGAACTATTGCACATTTTCTATGCAAAAGATTGGCAGGGAGGCCAGAACTCCCTGCCGTTGACTCCGTGCCTTCTGGCGGCACCGACATCAAATCGCCTTTCGGCAATTAGCCCACAAGTTGAACGGAGATGTATCCGCCAGAGCTTGGGAGAGTAGTAGGATAGCGACAGGTTGAGTGAGTCACGCTCATTTATTCTGGTTACCGACTCAGCCCTTACCAGAAACCTTACGCCCGATACAAGAAGTATCTCGGCCCTTTCGGGTTGACTACGCTATCCAAAATGTAAAAGAACTAAAATTGTTATCTGCTTCGGCGGATGTTTGATTTTCGCTTACGCGACCACCGCAAAGATCCGTGTAACTTTGCTTCTTTTGTTTCCGATATTGATTGTCGAGCAGATTGTATTTTGTAGCTTAAGGACAAGTTAAGCCACAGATTTTCCAAAGAATTGAACCACTTCACGATCAACGATCTGGTCGAAGCGGAACCTACGAATACCTTTGCCGAAAGCATAGGCGGTGAAACCATCCCTCCATCCATCGAAGGGACGGGACACGATGTAGTTCTGAACCTCCGTGTTACCCTCGTCCGTGTAAGGACGATACTTCAACCTATAAACAGGATTGGAGAGTTGTCCGAACTTGGAGTCTGCGATTGCCAGTTTGATTTTCTTTATGGTGTTGTTCATGTTCTTAATGTAAGGGTTTTTGATGGTTGAGTCAATGGGTTTTTCTAATTTTTTTTCAGAAAGTTTTGTGGGATGGGTGGGGATCGAACCCACGACTTACGAATTAAAAGCTCGTTATTCTACCAACTGAATTACCATCCCAATACACGGCCTTTCTTGTGGAAGGAAAGGTTTTTTTTGAAGGCGGGTTCACTTGGTTAGCCTTTCGGTTAGGTTTAACCCTCCAAGCAGCCATAGCCCTCATACCATGCTTATCTAGAATACCACAAAATGAAAAAGAATCAAGCTAAATAGTCATGTCGAAGCCATCGACACGTTGGAAAAACCTGTCGAAAGTTCCTAAATATTTCGACAAATAGATAAATATCAAATTGCTAAATAGGGAAATAGGGAAATAGGAAATAGAGAAATAGGAAATAGACAAATAGCAAATAGTAATATATCCCCATTTCGTGCAACCCGTTGATTATCAAGGACTTGCGCCGATTCTTTGTAAAGTGCTGATATTCAAGGGTTTACGCAAGGCCGCGGGGCGCGGCCGTGTAACTGTTTGATATTCAACGCTTTACGTAACATAAGATTTTTGCAAAAAAAAGCTTGACACGCGCGCGGCGTGCCAAGCGTTTGTGTGTGTGTGTGCGCTACCAGCCGCGCGTGTTCTCGCTATAGTTGTAGTCGGAGAGGTCGGCCTTTTCGTGGCCCTCGTGACCGCACGCGCATTCCACGTAGTAGTAGCCGCCCTGCACGCTGGCGCCAGCGTATTCCTGATAGGGTGGTTCGTAGGTGCGTGTTGCATTGCCCCCGCACTTGGGGCATTTTGTGGTGTTGTTTGTCATAAAATTAATTTCCTTTAGCCTCGATCTCGCGCCAGTAGTTTTTTTCCTGATCGTCGAGGTAAGCCTCGTATTCCGCCGCAAACTCGTCGCTTTGGATGGTTGCCGTGAAGTCGTCCGTGATTAGGGAGTTAGCTTGCATACGAGAAGAATAGCACAGCATGGCAGAAGCACAAGAGATTTTTTTTATTTTTATTTTTTTTATTTTTCGCTTGACAACAATCTTGGCATGACATCTGCGGGGCATGTTCTGTAAGCTGTTGATTTTCAAGCACTTACGCGCGCGCGGGGGGCGCGCCGCCGTAAGTCGTTGATATTCAACGCTTTACGTCACCGAAGTTTGTCGCGTATGTCAAGCAATTTTTCCCACACGATGAGATATTTTATTGTTGCGCCCATGTTGTCGCGGCGGCAAGCGTAGTCCGCGCGGCGTTTGCACGTTTGCGCTAGGCGGAACAGGATTTTTTTTGCGTAGTGTGTCATATTATTTTTTAGGGTTGGAGTTTTGAGAGATTATAAAGCAAACGAGAACGGCGCAGAGTATAATTGGAATTATGGTCACGGCATCATTATATCTAGATTTGCACGACAAAGCCAGAGGTATCGCGTTTGCCTTTGCCTTTTGCTTTGAGTCCGACGATCACGTTTTGCGCGTCGAGAAAACGCAAGTCGCTTTGGTCGCCGTCAATCACGGGCAAGCCAAGATATGTTTCTGGCAGACGATTAAACGCCACGGCCACGTTACCGCCAGCGGCAAGAACAGCGTGAACCTTGTGCTGATTGTCCTCCTTGCGCGAGAAGGTAAGATGATAATTTTTCGGCAACTCGCCGCGCAAAAATTCCATCATGCGTTCCATGTTCGGCGTGTAGTCGTAAAACTGCACGTTGGAAAATTTTGCCATATCAATCAGCTTGTGCCAAGGAAGATCAGAAAGCACGTTGAAACGAACGGCCACGGGGATTTTCGTGCGCGTGGAAAGTTTTTCCGCGTTATGCGTTTCGCGGTTTAACTGCGCGAGAAAATCGTTGCGCTTGTCGATGAAGTAGCGCGACTTTGCAAGCCGTGCGTCCTGCACCATTTGAAAAACGCCCATGCCCGAAGTGTCAAGGCAAGCGGCTTCGCATCCCGCCGAGCGATGCGGACAGAATTGTTTTCCACTTTTTCCAGCGGGAGAGAGTGAGAGTCCGAGTGTGCGCCAGCCGTAGCCAACGCTTTTTTCTAGTTTGGTGTTTGTTGCGAGTAGTTTCATGGTGTGAATTTTTTCAGATTGCGCCTTACTTGGCAAGGGCTTTTTTCACCTTGGAGAGTTGCGACTTGTCGTAGGTGTAGAAGGTCGCGTTGACTTCGAGCACGTTCGAGAGAACGCGATACGCCGCGATGTCTTCGCGGATTGCCGTGCGGTAGTAGGGGGGGAACCCATGCCGATTTTTTATCTCGTCGCGTATGCGGATGATGAGCGCGACACGCGCGGTGTGCATCACGTTGTTGAGTTGCTGTGTGTTTGCTGTGTTGTCTGTATTTACCATGTAGAAAGAATATCACACCCTACCGAAAACACAAGATATTTTTTGCGATTAAAAAAATATTTATTTTTCGCTTAACACGCCACTTGGCACGCATCCTGCTAAGCATGTTACGTAAAGTGTTGATTTTCAACGACTTACGCTGGCGCGCGGGGCGCGCCGCCGTAAGTGCTTGATTTTCAACGACTTACTTCACAAGGTAGTAGTCAAGATCTCCGTTGGCGTGAAGCCGCGTGACCCAACCCGCATGGTTGAACCAAGTTATATTCTGCGCGAGCAACGAGGGCTTGCGCTTGGGAGTGTAGATGGAAATTATATTGAGTATAACTTCTATTACGCGTTGGATTATGTTCATAGATTATATTATATTCTGGGTTTGGTGGTGATAGTATAGAAAACGAAAAGCATGCACGCTATGATGGGGATCATTGAGCCTCCCCGTGTTTGTGTTTGGCCTTGCGCGTGTAGGCGTTCTTCACGCGCATGGTGAATGATGGACGGCAAGCGGTCTTGCGAACGCTGCGCTCGATCTCGCGCGCGAAGGGGCGCGTGTCTATGGTCATTATGATTTTGCTCATGTTAGTTAACTCCGAAGGTGATTGCGTTCGTGCCTTTGAGGTTCAGCAACTCATGCGCGAGCGTGGTGATGCTGTGGCATAGGAGGTCGAGCTTGTGCTCATGCACTTCGAGAGTTTTCTCGATTATTGTTTCGTTGCGCTTGTGCTCCTTAAGCGCGTTGCTGTGCTTGATGAGTGTTTCGAGGGCTTTGATGATT
>Ga0209597_1003067_pt1 | contig 10405 bp, 9 predicted proteins | sample M_140625_MF_Meta_FD_187316 | JGI IMG/M metagenome (GOLD analysis project Ga0209597, IMG submission 187316) | Freshwater microbial communities from Lake Montjoie, Canada to study carbon cycling - M_140625_MF_MetaG (SPAdes) (version 2) | ecosystem: Environmental > Aquatic > Freshwater > Lake...
TGTCTACCGATGTTTATATTTTATGTGCCAATGACAATCTCACGGACACACGCTTATGTTCGAGGATCACCCCAAGGAATCCTTTACCTTTGGTCACGCCTGTGATGGATTTCACCAGCACCCTCTACCGTAGAATACGCCGTGAATGATTCCCTCGTGCTTCCCGATATCTCGACGATCCGTTTCGCAGCCTTTGACATGGATGGCACCCTTCTCGGCCCAGACCATGACATGCACCCGGATAACATCGCTGCCCTTCGCCAGCTTCAAGACAACGGAATCCACGTCCTCCTCGCAAGCGGACGTAACCACGACAATATTTCCAGCTGGTATCGCCGCCTGGAGCTCACTGGGCCAATCGTCAGTGGTAACGGAGCTCTGGTCAAAGACTTTGTAACCGGGAACATCATTCAGGAAGCTATCGTGGACCCTGCCACTGCATTGGATGTCTTGGCCCTTGGCAGACAGATCGGGATCACACAGGTTGTCGACCATACGGATGGCCGCGCAGTCGTTGAACATCAGTCATACTGGGCTGACATCGTTGGTGAACGCTGCGGGGCACCCCTTGGCATCGTCGAAAATATCGATGACCTCTGTGCAGCGGGTCCACGCAAGATCCTGTGGGTCGATGATGGCGAGACCATCGCTTACTGGGAAACAGAGCTTCGCCGCTTGCTCGTCGGAAAAGCACACATCTGTGTCAGCGGCGCGGAATATCTGGAAATTTTGCCATTCGCGACGCACAAGGGAACCGGTGTAATAGCAGCCGCAGATTTCCTCGGCTTTAGCGCAAATGAAACGGTTTCCGCTGGGGACAGCGACAACGATGCTGAAATGCTGGCGTGGGCTAAGTATGGCGTCGCGATGCCACATGCAACACATAAGGCTAAATCGTCTGCTTGGATTACTCTTCAGAGCGGTCCTCCAGAAACACTGATTGCTAGGTTTGTGGAATCACTCATCAGATAACGTTGTCTGTCTTCTAATTGTTGCAGTGGTAGCGATTGAAACGAACCAACTCTATTGGACGCAGCTGCGCAGCGGTTACAGGCGCCGGGTCATCGATACGCTCAATCGCATCCGATAACCATCCACAAACAATCTGCAAACGCTCCAGCGTGTCCGTAAGCTCCAGCATTTCCTGCCGCTTATTTATCGGAACAGGGACCACACAAACACACGCAAACGACAACACCACAGGGTCATCCGGGAGTTCGACATCCCCCAGCTCATCACCAGACTTGCTCAGGTGCTTTTCAAGAAACCGCGTTAGTAACGCGCCAGCCTTGTCAACCCAAGGCCGGAGGAGCTCGATGTCGCATGGTTCATCATCGAATGTCTCGACCAATGCCATCCGAAACGACATCCCATCGTGGGTATCCAGCACCTTAAAACGCTCTTCGCCGGCAACGTGGACGTTGTACCTGCCATCCTTTGTCGGATCGACACGCACAAACTCAGCCGTACAACCAACGGAGTGATACATCGGCTCACCAGTTGTCACATCGACGCCGTTCAACATCACAATGCCAAATGGACTTTCCCGGTCGACGCAATATTCCAGCATCTCCGTATAACGCTCTTCGAATAAATGCAGAGGCAAAATCATCTTTGGCAGCATCACCAAATTAAGAGGAAAAAGGGGAATCGAGCGGATAGCCATATATGTAGGTTAATGTACACCATCCGCATCCAAACCTGACCAACCGCCACGATTGCACACAATCCGGTAGTATCTACGGGCATCCCCAAGATTTCACCGGCGCGGTCCGGCACCAGATGCCACCAAGGAAAGCACGATGACACCCCGAACGAACGAAAAGCCAATCCCGGAGACGCCCCTCGAAGTCTCAATCCGCAACCTGTCATCCAATGGCGCATTCGTGGGAAATGTCACTGGTCCTGAAGGCTCTCCGCACATCGGGATGACGGCTTTTGTGCCCTACACCGCCGCGGGAGAAACGCCTCTCGTACAGGTGCAGCGGATGTGGTCTAAGCACCTCGAAGCCGAAGCCATTAGCATCCCGAATCCATCCTCGGATCGTGTTGAACCATTGTGCCCGCACTATGGCACCTGCGGTGGTTGTCACACGATGCACCTCTCGCACCCCGCACAGCTCATCGCAAAGCAAACCATGGTTCAAGACAGCCTTGCAACAGGCGGCCTCCCCGAGCTCGTTTCGCTGGTTGAACCCGTTGTCGAAGGCCCTGAGTTCGGCTATCGCCAGCGTGTAACGCTCCAGGTCACGGGTGCGCGTGCCGGCTACTTTGAGCGACGGACACACCGCTTGATGCCTCCGACCGCCTGCCCAGTTACGACACCCGGAATTGAGAAACGTATCGCAAAAGGCATCGTGATTCGCGGAATCCCCCTCGACCACGATGCCCAGCTCTTCATCGAAGAGGGTGACAATGGCGTCTTTGGCGTCCTTGACATTAAGGGAAGCCCTAAGAAGGTTGCCGTTGACAGGATTGTCGCGCAGCTTGCCCGTGACTTTGATGGCGGACAGCTACGCATCGGAGGCGCGGTAAAGGCTGTTTATGGACGTAGCCACGTCCACCGGACCATCGATGGCGCAGAGCAATGGGCAGTTGCTGGAGGTTTCCAACAGGCGAATCGTGTGATCAACGAAGCCCTCATTCAGGCCGTCACTGATATTGCCGCGGACAGCAAACCTCAGCGTGCAGCCGACCTCTATGCCGGTGCCGGGAACTTTGCATTCGCGATGGCCCAGCGTAACATCCCGGTGATTGCAGTTGAATCCAACCCGCTACTGGCAGGCTCGGCGAAGGCTGAATCAAAGCGCCGCTCACTTAACATTAAGGTTCACGATGACTCCGTCGAGCACTACGTTCGAAATGGCGCCCCGCATGCCGAGTTGATTGTCGCCGACCCGCCGCGTGCAGGTCTTGACACCGTCGCCCGCAAGCTGCACGGCCACGGAGCACGCACGCTAGTTCTCTTGAGCTGCCATGTTCCAGCAATGGTCCGTGACCTGCGCGCCCTGCTGTCGGTCGGCTGGACAGTCAAGAGCATCACTCCTTACGACATGTTCGCACAAACCGCACACGTGGAAGTGCTAACCATCCTGAGCCGTGAAGACGATGGCGAGCCTTGGATTGACCCTAAGGACTTGGAAGAAGAAGACATCTACAGGAACTAATTCGGTGAGATATCCCGCTGCTTCGACCGCGGAATCGTTAAATTGCACATGCCTTTCGTAGACATGTTCATTGACGAACCCGCGGCGAGCAAGGTTAATAGAGGAATGTCTACTCCCATCGTATGGCGCGGCGTCTTCCCTGCGTCCACCACCCAGCTGAATGAAGACCAGTCGCTTAACCTCGATGCGACAGGCGTACACCTAGAGCGTTTGATTCAAAGTGGCATCACAGGCCTCGTGATGTGCGGTTCGCTCGGTGAAAACCAGTGTCTTAGCACCGAAGAAAAAGTCGCTGTTGTTGCGCATGCAGTAAAGGTCGCAAATGGCCGTGTCCCAGTCCTAAGCGGCGTTGCCGAAATGTCCACCCGTGCTGGAATCGAATACATCAAGAAGTGCGAAGATGTCGGAGCAAGTGGCGTGATGGTCCTCCCGGCGATGGTCTACAAGGCCGACCGCCGCGAGACGCTGGCCCACTACCGCTCGATCGCAACATCGACTTCGCTCCCAATCCTGATTTACAACAACCCGGTTGGCTACACGGTTGACATCACGGCTGAAATGCTCGCTGAGCTGGCTGACCTGCCAAACCTCCAGGCCATTAAGGAATCCAGCGCTGACACAAGCCGCATCGTGGATATCCGCAATGCCGTCGGCGACCGCTACGCGATCTTCGCTGGTGTTGACACGTTGGTCATGGAGTGTGCACTCCTTGGAGCAGTTGGCTGGATTGCCGGTGTCGGCCTCGCCTTTCCAGAAGAGAACCAGAAAATCTGGGACCTCATCGAGGCAAAGCGCTACGACGAAGCGATGGAAATCTATCAGTGGTTTATGCCTTTACTGCGGTTGGATCTTGGCATCCACTTTGTGCAGAAGATCAAGATGGCGATTGCGGCAACAGGTCTTGGAACGGAGTACGTTCGTGCTCCACGCCTGATGCTGACCGGTGCCGAGCGGGCCGAAGTTGAAGCCATCCTTGCGCATGGTCTTGCAAATCGCCCAGACCTCACCAAGTACAACTAGTCTCCAGCAGACAGTCAGCCCTGCAGCGCTCAGTCTCCCGGTTTGGATCCGTGGAGATATGGGCGCTGTTTTGGTTTCGCACACCTTGGCCTCATCAAACTATGGGAATGTTAGCAACATCGTCGCTTGCTTGTAAGATGCAAGCGTGGACCGCAGAACTTTCCTTACACAGGCATCCGGATGTGCCGCAAGTGCATCCCTCATGGCCGCAGGCTGCCATTTTGAACCAATCACATCGGATGAGACCAAGACCATTGAAGTCGCGTTATTCGAAGGTGGCTTTGGCATTGAGTGGCACAAGGACATGGCGCGGCAGTACGAACAATTGCATCCAGGGGTCAAGATTAACCTCTGGGGCGACCCGCGTGTCGATGAAAAGATTAAGCCCCGGGTTCTACGCGGCAACCCACCTGACCTCGCTAGCTGCACCCTCCCTGTCTGGAAGCTGATTACCGCCGGCCGCCTCTACCCGATGGACGATGCACTGGCATCCCCTGCCTACGGCGCAAAAGGAAAAACGTGGAAGGAAACGCTGCGGGCCGGCGTGCTTGCCGATTACGTTTATGAGAACAAGACGTACGCGCTTCCGAGCAACCTCGGGGTCTGGGCCTGCTGGTACTCTAAAAAGCTCTTCCGTGAGCATGGCTGGGATGCCCCTTCGACGTGGGATGAGCTGACTGCCCTTTGTGAAAAGATGCTGGCAGCGGGCATCGCCCCACTCGCCTTCCAAGGCAAATATCCACAGTACGCCTGGTCGACCATTCTGAGCTGCTACCAACGCCTCGTGCCCTTTGAAAAGTGGTACGCCATCGAGGACTTCACCAAAGGTGCGTTTCTGGATCCATCGTTTGTTAAAGCCGCTGACCTGATGCAGGAGCTGGCGGTCAAGTATTTCCAAAAGGGAGCGCTTGCGATGACGCATACCGAATCCCAAATGGAATGGGCGAATGGCCGCGCCGGGATGGTCTTTTGCGGCCTTTGGCTTAAGAAGGAAATGGAAAAGGCGCTGCCGGATGACTTTGAGATGGCGTGCTTTGCCGTCCCAATGGTCACTGGCGGCACAGGCGATCCAAAGGCGATTTACTCAGGTGGTGGCGAATCGTTCTTCATTTTCAGAGATGCCAAACACCCTGAAATCGCAGCTGATTTCCTGAAGTTTCTACTCAGCATCGAGCCAGCACGCGACTACGTAAAGCGTAACGATTCCCTCACACCCGTTATTGATTGTCAGGTCGGCATTAAGATTTCGAGCGCATTGCAGAGCGCTGTGGATGCCATCGAGGGCTCAACCCGGATGTACAGTGACCGCCTCAACACCCTCTACATCGAGTGGCACAGAACGCTGGTCCAGCAGGCGCAGGCCGATTTGCTGCGCGGCGCAATCACCGGGCAGCAGTTTGCCGATCGCCTTGAAGCAGGAGCAGAAGCAGTCCGCAACAACTCGAACATTTACAAACCACCTGCACGCGGAGTACCAGCGCTATGAGTCCAAAACACCTCAGCCGGGACACCAAGCGGTTTTTGTGGATCGGAATATTGCCATCCGCGTTGCTCTATGGCCTCTTCGTCGTCTGGCCAGCCATCAACGCCCTGATGTACAGCTTCACCCGCTGGGATGGCCTGTCAACGCCGGTCTGGATTGGCATCGACAACTTCGTCAACCTCTTCAAAAGCGGCAGCGACTTCGTAACCGCGATTAGCCACAATATCTACCTCACGGTGGTCCCGGGGAGCATCATCCTGACGCTGGCGCTTTTCTTCGCCTGGATGATTCACCTCAAAGTCGCTGGCTCCACACTCTTCCGCGTGACGTTTTTCTTCCCAAATGTCATCGCAAGCGTCGCCGTAGCGCTGCTCTGGGTCCTGCTCTACTCCACGACCGAAATGGGCCCGATCAATAACATCCGGCAAGCCCTCCACATGGAAAAGGTCCCGTTCCTCGAGTCCGCGAGATTGCTTCAGTCCATTGTCCCGATGATGGTTTGGAGTGCGACAGGCTTTTACCTCGTGCTCTTCCTCGCCGCGATGGAAAACATCCCGGTCGATTACTACGAAGCCGCCCACCTCGATGGTGCATCCCCGACGCTGCAGTTCATCCGAATCACCTTGCCATTAATGTGGGATGTCCTGACAACCGGCATCATCTTCCTGATTGTCGGTGGCTTGAAATTCTTCGATGCCGTCTGGGTGATGGAAAACGGCCGGCCAAGTCCCGCCACGCATACGATGTCATCCCTGATGTATGCAAAGGTCTTTGAAGAGTACAACGTGGGCTACGGAACTGCGATAGCCGTCCTTCTCTTCGTGCTCGTGCTCATCATCACCCGTATCAGCATGCGTCTCCTCAAGCGCGAGAGGCTGGAGTACTAGGATGCGCGGATCACTCCTCGAAAAGCTTGGCACGCTGGTGCGCACAGGTGTCCTTGGTCTGTGGATGCTTGGTGTTGTCCTCCCGATGTTCTGGGTGCTTGCGACAAGTCTCAAGAGTACTAAGGAAGTGACGCGGAGCCCATTTGGTATCCCGGATGCGCTGGCGCACCCCGGTGCGAAGACGTTTGCCGTCATCGCCGAAAACTACAGCAAAGCTTGGATTGGCTCCGGATTTAGTACCTACTTCTGGAACTCACTGAAAGTTGTGAGCATTAGTCTGGTGCTGATTTTGCTGCTTGGCAGCATGGCGGCGTATTGTCTTTCGCGCTTTGAGTTCCGCGGCCGGAATGCGATTTACAACGCATTTGTGGCGGGCTTGCTAATCCCGATGCAGCTCATTCTCATCCCGTTGTTCTTTCAATATGCAGACTGGTCGGATGTCCTTACGCGCAGCTTTGCGCCAATAGCCCGAGCGCTGCAGCTTGGAAACCTCACGGTATCGCTCCACAATTCTCACGAAGGCATTATCCTTATTTACATCGCAGCGAGTCTTCCATTCACGATTTTCACGCTGACATCGTTCTTTGGGACACTGCCCGGCGGGGTTCGCGAAGCGGCGATGATAGATGGTGCGAGCGAAGCGCGGACATTCTTCACCGTGATGCTTCCTTTGGCGAAGCCCGGGCTCATCACGGTGGCCATCTTCAACTTCCTAGGGCTCTGGAATGAATACCTCTTCGGCATTGTGTTCCTCGCGGATAACAAACTGAAGACGCTACCGCTAGGCCTTGCCAGCATCTCGATGCAGGCGCAATACAAGAGCGACTTTGGCTTGATGTTCGCGGGGCTTGTGATCACCATGGTCCCAACGCTGGTCGTTTACTTACTCCTCCAGCGACACCTAACTAAGGGCATCACCGCGGGTGCCGTCAAGGGCTAGCGTCCTATGAGACTCCTACTGACATCTGCTGGTATCAAGAATGACAGCATCAAGGCAGCGCTCGTAAACCTCATTGGCAAACCCATTCACGAAGCCAATGCGCTTTGCATTCCAACCGCGATGTACGGTCATCCTTGGGTTGGTCCCGGGACAAAAGTCTGGGATTTTATCAGCGGGAATGAGTCCCGTACTCCTATGGTCGAGCTTGGCTGGAAGTCGGTTGGTGCCCTTGAGCTGACGGCGCTGCCAAGTTTGCCCAAGGATTTGTGGATGCCAAAGGTCCGTGAGGCCGATGTGCTTTTGGTCGCTGGCGGGGATGCCGGTTACTTAAGCCACTGGATGTACGCATCCGGGATGGTGGATTTGCTTCCAGAGTTACAGGACACAGTTTGGGTTGGAATGAGTGCGGGAGGTATGGTGATGGCGCCGCGTATCGGCGATGACTTCGTTGGCTGGACCGACCCGGCGCTGGGCCCCGATGCGCCTCGAAACGACACCACCCTTGGGCTCGTCGACTTTGCGATTTTCCCACATCTGGATCACCCAGACTTACCGGCTAACACGCTTGTAAACGCTGAGCGCTGGGCAGATGGCATGGGGATGCCGTGCTACGCCATCGATGATGAAACCGCTATTCGCATCGAAAATGGACACATCGATGTCATCTCAGAAGGCACATGGAAACGGTTTGATTCGTAGCCCGATGCTCTATGTCAGCTAGTTTCCAGCAAGCTTAGGCAGCGGCTGTTTGAGAAAGTTATTCAAGCTGTCCTGCACATCCGTCAACCGTTTAGCAAGAACGGCATCTGAGGGCTTTTCTTGGAGGCGGGTGCTGAGGCTGTCCATTTCACTGAGGAGCGATGTCAACTGCGCATGGCGTTTGAATAACAGTGGTGCGGCACTTGAATCCTTGGATCCCTGTACTGCGCGGGCAAGAGAATACAGCGCCGCAGGGAATTGCGGAGCCATGTTCACGGCCTGATTGAGCACACGGACGGCAGGTGCGACTTTTCCAGCTCGCAGATAGCACTCGCCCAAAAAGTAATATGGAAGGAACTGCTCCTGAGGCTCAAGGAAGTTGGTTTTTTGTGCGATGCCCTCGAGGTCAGTTGCAGTCTTCTGGATGTCATCTACAGGTGTCGCTAGGTTTAGCGCCGCCCCCGCAAGGTATAAACGAGCGCGTACAGAGTGCCCTTCAGCAATGCCCGCATCCCCTTTTGCAACAATCGGAAGACAAACATCCCGCAGCTCACGGTAGCGCTGCTGCGGAACAAGGGTCATCGCAAGGAGCAGGCGGAGTTCCGCACGGTCATCAAGCTTAATCGCGGCCTGAAGCGTATCCGATGCCTCATTCACGCGGCGGAGCAGCATGAAGGCATCCGCACGCACGCGGAGAATATCCGCATTTTTGCCGGACACCTTAATCAGCTCATCCGTGAGGCTAAGCGCACCATTTGGATCGCCAAGCTCTGCCATGCGCCGGGCTTTTGCCGTCCGAAGCTTTGTAGAATCAGGAAGGACTTGGAAATACTTGTCGAGCTGCGCCATCGCCTCACTGGGATCAACAAGCGCATCCACGTACGCAAACCAAATGGCTTCGTCTTCCGAAGGTGCATCCGCAGCAGCTTTGAGCATTTCAATACCGCGGGCATCTTTGTTCGCAACATGCATTTGGGCAAGGCGTATCTTGGCAGGAATGTCATCCGGATGCGAAGGGACATATTGATCCAAGGCCGACTGGGATGCGTTCAGTACCCAAGTCCGATGCTTTGTTGTGTTCCACTGATTGATTCCAACTCCACCGATGAGACACGCGGCAACAATACCCCCGATTACAGCGCGGTTCACTTGGCTTCCTCCACGGTGATGTAGCGGTCAACAGCATCCACTTTAATATTTTGCTTGGTGCCACTTGGCCAGTGGATTGTCAGCTCGGTGACATTCGTTGCTGTACCCAGCCCGAAGTGAACGCGTGGGTCACTGGATGACAAATAGCTGCCATCTGCGTGGTGGTGTCGTGTGAGGGCTTTCTCGCCGGATTTGAGTACCACAAGCGCGCCGTAGGCATCCCGGCCGCTCTTGTGTCCGATCAGCTTCAGGCCAAGCCAATGGCCTCTGTTTTTCGCAACGTTATGAAGAAGTACCGGTGCTCCCGCGCTGTCGACCGCCAGGGCATCGATACCCCCATCGTTGTCATAATCTCCGGATGCCAGCCCGCGGCCGACAATCGGTTTGTCGAGGGCAGCGCCTCGGATTCGTGTCAGCCTGGTTCCCTCAGCATTTCGCAGCAGGGCCATCGGTTGGCGATAAACCTCACCACTACCCGTTTTAGCGATGTTGTCTGCCGTGTGTCCATTTGTGACGAGCATATCCAACCAGCCATCGTTGTCGATGTCCAGCCACTTCACACCAAATGCAACATCGGGGTTGAGCTCAGCCGCGACACCCAGCTGGGCCGCGAAGTCTGTAAAAAAGCCATTGGCATCTGAGACGTAAATCGGCTTTGTCTCAGTCGAAAATGTCATCATCGCGAGGTCGAGGTGGCCATCGTTGTTGACATCCCCCCAGTCAAGCCCCATCCCGGCATGTGGAACGCCAACGCCCGAATACGCGATTCCAGCTTGCTGTCCGGTGGACTTGAAGGTGCTGCCCAAGTGGCGGAAAAGCTCACCGGGAACTTCATCATTTGCGATGCCTAGTGCTTGCCGCCCGGGGCTTCCGGCAAGCGGTGCAAAGGCTGCACCCAGCGTCTTGCCTTGCGGAAGTGTTACCTTCCATTTGAATGTGACATCAGTGAAACGACCATTCCCCAGATTCTTGTAGAGATGTCCGCTAATGCCATCGTAGGCGCCGGGAGGGCAGCTCGTCAGTGCCCCACCGCGCTGACAAGCCTGGATGCTGGTGTCAT
>Ga0209597_1003069_pt1 | contig 10399 bp, 9 predicted proteins | sample M_140625_MF_Meta_FD_187316 | JGI IMG/M metagenome (GOLD analysis project Ga0209597, IMG submission 187316) | Freshwater microbial communities from Lake Montjoie, Canada to study carbon cycling - M_140625_MF_MetaG (SPAdes) (version 2) | ecosystem: Environmental > Aquatic > Freshwater > Lake...
TTTAATTCCCCCAAAAACTATAAAATGTATATTCATGGTGTTCTGCCAAATTGCATTAATACCAAACAGCGCAGCAAAGAGAACAACTACCCAAAGTATGTTCCAAGTAAGCGGATTCATTTTATAAATACGCCATATAATCAAAGCAATAATAAAACCGGAAATGCCCCAAGTAAAGGCTGTAGCAATTGCCGCTCCTTCTAATCCCCAGCGAGGAATGGCGAAATTATTAAATACAATACCGAAGAAAACCGCGCCTAAATTGACAATTAGTGATAAGTAATATTTCTTTGAAAAGGTAAGCATTGCCGATGAATTGCCTTGAATGAGTATGAGCAATTTACCAATACCAAGAAACAAAACAGCATATTTCCCAACCGCATATTTTTCTCCATTGGGCATCAATTGGAAAAACATATCAATATTTATCCAAATCAGTAAAAGTGCCAAACAACCGAGTATAAATTGATTTAAACTTGTTTTTTGATATAACCGCGCTATTTCGTTGTCGTCTTTGTGGTGAATGGCTTCGGCTAATTTGGGATTAGAAATTTGCAAGATACTTCTGGTAGGAATTTCAATTAATACCGCCATGTTTACAGCAATTCTATAAATACCGGTATCAGAAAACCCTTTCATTGAACTAATCATTACAAAATCGATTCTTTGCACGAATAAATTTGCCAAATAAGTCAAAAACAAATATCCAGTATACTTCGAAAACTCAGATGTCAAGTTTTCAGATTGACGCACAAAATGCAAATCGGGCCTAAAAGAAATATTTGTATTTTTAACAATATAAGTGAAATTCAAAATTGCCATCACCCCATAAATTAATGGAATCAAATGCACAGATTGAGAGAAGTGCAATGTTTTGATATAGTATAAATAACCGATCAATCCGAGCAAAATCCTGACTACATTTTCTCTTAGAAAGGATGCGAAAATGATACTACCAATGGAAGATGAAAAAATTTCGAAAACGTTATTGAAAACAAAAAAGAAAATAAAAGGCAGTAACCAATAGTAATACTGTTCAAAATCTGCGGAGTTTTTACCAAAATAGACCATAATTGGGTCTTTAAAAAACAACAGTGCCAAAGCAGTAATCATAAATCCAACCAACGGAATTATAAGAATCCAAAACCCTGCCCCATTATGTCCTTTTTCGTGATTTTTAAACTGAGGGAAGAACTTCCAAATAGAGTACCCAGTGCCCATTTGGGCTACCCCGGCCAACAAGGCTCCCATTTCAATAAACAAACCAATAACACCATTTTCAGACTGGGTGTAAACCAATGGAAATAAATAAAATGTGGTAAAAAGCCCAACCAAACTACCCGTATAGTTGACCACAGAGGCCCAAAGACTTTGGCGAGCTATAACTCCTGACATTCACACAAAGGTAATTCGGAATATGAATTTTTGAAATTGTATTTTATTATACGATAGTGTGGAATATTATGCATTTAAAATGTCATTATTATTTTTTTTCTTGCTTTTTGTTGCTTTTACACTTTAAAACGCATTAATTCGTAGATAAATACTGAAAAACACAAACAACATGAAAAAATTATTACTATTGGCTGTTATTTCTGCAAGTGTTGTGGGAATGATGCAAAGCTGTAAAAAAGACACGCCAACGGGCGCAAATGGTGCAACTTTAACTGTTGCAAACAAACAACGTTCTTTGTTAATTTATAACACTGCAACATGGTGTGGACCTTGTGGCGCATATGGTGCTCCTGAATTCAAAGGCGCTATTGCTACAATGAGCAGCGACGATTTAGTTTCTATCGATTTACATACTTCAGGTTCATCTTTGCTAGTACCTTACTACTACGACGGAGGTAAAGATTCTTTATTTGTTTCTCAATTTGCTATGCAGTTGTATGGCCAAACCAAACCTAACGGATATATTCCTCATTTCTATGTGAGTAATTCTTTCTTGGGTAACACTGGAACAACTGCAAAAAACATTACTGATAACGCTGCTAGTTACAACAAAAATGCAGTTCTTAACAACAGTAACAAAGTTGAAGTAGGTGTTGCTGCAAATGCAAGTTTGAGCGGTAACAAATTTACTGTTAACTATAAATTACAAGCTTTCGGACCAGAAGCAGGTGCTAATTACCACACCACTGTTTTATTGGTTGAAAAATCAATTACTTCATACCAAAACGGCGCTGCAAATAATACAGCTGAACAAGAGCATATCATCCGTGCATCTATGCAAAACGACGCGAATGGCAAACAAACTGCTTTCTCTCAAACAGCAGTTATGAGCAATCCAGCTGCAAATGCAATTGTTGACAAAACTGCTACTTTTGATTTCGTTCCTGTTTCTACTAAATGGGTAAGCGCATTAAATGCAGGTTGCCAAACTAATTATGGTCACGATTTCGGTTGGTGGACTTTAAACAAATCTAACACCGCTGCAGTTGTTATCGTTTGGAAATATATTTCAGCTACTGAAATGTTCTTTGTAAACGCAGTTTGGGCTGACGTTAAATAAGATAATAAATAAACAAATTTTTAATTTCACTCTACTTACAAAAAAAGAGCGGCCAATTGGTCGCTCTTTTTTTATGGTATTAATTCTATGTTTATTTATTTTTAAACTCAGGTTTGCGCTTTTCAATAAAAGCATTCATCCCCTCTTTTTGATCTTCTGTTGCAAACAACATATAAAAGTTCTTTCGCTCAAAAAACAATCCCTCTTGTAACCCTGTATCAAACGCTTTCAATACGCTTTCTTTTGCCATTTGAACAGCAATTGGAGACTTCTCAGCTATTTTACTAGCCATTTTAATAGCTTCATCTAAATAAAGCGGAACGGGAACTACTTTGTTAATCAATCCTGCTTCACGGGCTTCTTCTGCACTAATGAAATTACCGGTAAGAACCATTTCCATAGCTCTCGCTTTACCAACGGCCCTAGTTAAACGTTGCGTACCTCCAGCTCCTGGCATCACACCAATATTGATTTCGGGTTGACCAAACTGAGCTGTTTCACTTGCAACAATCATGTCGCACAACATACAAAGTTCACATCCTCCCCCTAAAGCAAATCCACTTACTGCTGCAATAATTGGCTTTTTCGTCTTTCTAATGCTATCCCAAGTGCTAAATTGGTCAATTTTTAGCATGTCAATGGCATTTCTTCCTGCCATTTGTTTGATATCGGCACCAGCGGCAAAAGCCCTTTCGTTTCCTGTAATAATAATTGCACGAATATTTTCGTCTTCATCAAATTGCAATAAGGCTTCTTTAATTTCACCCATTAATTGCAAATTCAATGCATTCAATTCCTTAGGCCTATTTAATTGAATTAATCCAACAAAAGGTGCTACCTGAGGATTCACTAGAATAAATTCATAACTCATAATGCGAAGTTAAATTAAAATTCAATTTTTCAAGGCAAATGCCTTGAACTTATTTTCCCAAATGCGGCTACTTAATAAGAAAATCAGATAACCCAAAATAGCGCCGCCAACAACATCAGCTGGCCAATGAACCCCATTATAAATGCGGGAATAAGCCACCAATGAAGCCAAAACAAATGCCAATGTTAAAAATTTCCTCCGGGTTTTCAAATTATTTAACCCAAATATTATCGCAACCAACAAAGGATAAACCGCAAATGAATTTGCAGCGTGTGAACTCACAAATCCATATTGGCTACCCGGTTTCCCATCTGGTAACCGAGGATTTATTGAAGCGCAAAACGCAGGCCGTGTTCTTTTAAAAAGCGGCTTGCAAATTTTTGAACTGATACTGTCCGACAAACCCACAGCCAAAACACACAATAAAACGGGAACCCAAAATTTCTTTTTATATATTTTAACAAATTGATAGATTGCCATTAAGTATATTGGAATCATTGCCCACTTTGAACTCAAAATATGCATTAATCCATCGAGCCAATGACTTGAAAGCGTTTGATTGATTGCAATAAATAACTTGTGATCGAAATTTATCAAAAAGTTCATCATATTTTTTGAGCAATTATAATAATACGGGGAGAAGAATCTTCATCAAAATCATCCAAACTATAGTTGCCAAAAACAGAAATCAATTTCAAACCAACTTTTGAATACATTTCAATCAACTCGTGTTTTGAAATCATTTTCACCCTTTCCATAAATTCATCTTCAAACGCGCCATGTTTTACATGAATATGCTTTTCTATGAATTTCCCATTCACCAATTTCGAAATCTCAAATTCTACATCATCAATAATCTTCGTTTCATTTTGAGGGAAATTCGAAACCACAATTTTTGCGTTTATATAATCTTGTATAAAAAAGCCACCACTTTTCAAAGCCGTAGAAATATTCTCAATACATTGATAATCTTCTTTGGAATCTTCAAAATATCCAAAACTGGTGAATAAGTTGAAAATATAATCGAAATTTTCCTTAGGAAATGGTTCCCTCATGTCATGAACCGAAAATTCAGTTCTATCGTTTGCATGTTCGTTTGCAAACTGTATGCTATTGCTACTCAAATCCATCCCCCAAACATTTAAATCATATTTAGACAATTCCAAACTGTGCCTTCCCTTGCCACAAGCTATATCGGCAATATTTGAATTTGAAGGGATTTTTAATAAATTCACCAAATTTCGAATAAAGTAACTGGCTTCTTCGTTATTCCTATGCTTATACAAAATGTGATAGTACTTTGTATCAAACCAACTCTTGAACCAATTATTTCTAATTTCTAACATTATTTTACAAAGTTATTGTAACTTTTGCAATATATATCCGTTTATTATTCTAGCGAATGACCATTGAAGAGTACAACCAAATTGTATATTCCCAGAGTGATGCTCTTTATCGGTTTGCGCTGAAGAACATCAAAGTGGTTGAAGATGCGCAAGAAATTGTACAAACATCATTTGAAAAACTTTGGATAAATAGAAACAATGTGGATCCTACAAAATGCAAAGCTTATTTATTTAGAATTGCATACAATTGTATGATCGATATCATTAGAAAGCAAAAAAGAGAAGTCGATATGGAATTGATTTCAAACAGAGAACCGCAATCAGAACAAGCCGATTTCAAAGGGCTAAAACCTATTTTAGACAATGCCCTCAGTCAAATTAGCGAGATGCAAAGGAATGTGATTCTATTAAGAGATTATGAGGGATATAGCTACTTAGAAATTGGTAAAATTATGAACCTAACCGAAAATCAAGTAAAAATCAATATTTTCAGAGGCCGACAAGCCTTACAAAAAATCTTGGGAAAATTGGAGAATTATTTATGAAAGAGATATCAGAAGAGTTACAGTGGGAAATTTTTGAATTGTTAGAAGGAAACTTAACTAAAGAACAAAGTGTAGTTATTCTTGACAAGATAAAATCCGACAAAGACTTAGAAAAGTACTATTCTTCTTTGAAACAGACCTATTTGGAAAAAGATAGTGCTATTGTTTATCTAAACAAACAAACTTTAATCAAAAAGTCTGCGTGGAATATTTATATTTCACCGTTAAAGTATGTGGCGGCAGCGGTTGTTGTTTTGTGTGTTTCATATTTGGCATACAATAGCCAACCAACTCCAGTAGCATTGCAATCGAGTGTTACCAAGTATGACTCAAAACCTTTAATTGATTCTAACGAAGCCACAAAAATTGAAGTGGTGACACCCAAAAAATTAACCACTTTGGTTTCTTTAGTAAATAACAAACAAAACTCACCTTCAAATATCCCTCTTGAAAAATTGAGCTTGAACAAATTCAATAAACGTAAAAAACAATTCAACCCATCAACCAAGTTGATTGAAGAATCTGAATTTTATAATAATTTAACTGCCAATACTTATTTATCAGAGGAAGAAAAAAAGCAAATCATGTTGAAATGGTTATTGATACATTCTGCCAATTACTGTGCTTGTCAAGATGATTGCATTGACGTTCAACCGGCAAAAAATATTGCTATGAATGATATTGAAATAAAGAATGACCAACAATTAAGCAAGCAATGGATAAGCGAGGTAAAGCAAATGATAAAAAGTGGAACCATTCCAAAAATAAAATTGGTTTCAAGCCGAAAGAAAGAAAAGTGGCTACCTACTTTAGGAATCCAAGTCAATACTGAAAATGCATCTATGATTGCGAACATAATTGAATAATCAAATGAAAACATATACAAAAGAAATTCTAATTTTATTGCTGGGACTTCTTGGTGCCATGCCAATGGTAAAGGGTCAAATTACAGTGAAACCAAAAAAGACCACAACTAACGTTACCATCATACAAAAAAATCATGATGTAAATTCTGAAAAAATCATAAAAGAGTATGCAGAAAAATTAACAAATTGGGGCGATTCTTTGATTCCTAACACTCAAAACAAACCAATGCCACTTTGTCCATTTATGAATAATTTCGATTTCGAAGTAACATATAAAATCATTAATGACACATTAAAATTTAATATTTTAGCGACAGAGTTTGATTCTAGAATTCAGTTTAAATTTATTGACCCAGACACCATTGAGCCCGAAAAAACACATGGGAAACACCCCCGTTTGGCAAAAATGAGAAACAAACATAAAATCAAAAAAGTGGTGACCTATTCACATTTTGATTTGGGATTTTTACAAGTGAGAAGTCGTCCACCTATGCCTGGAGTAGCTCCAATACCTCCTGTTGATTATCATCAATTGCCAGAATTGGATAACTTTAGAACTTTGCAAATTGGGTTTGAAAAGGATTGGGGATATAATTTACACAAAGGTAAATTACGCTTTTGGTTTGGAATTAGTTACAACATTCAAAACTACAGATTCAGAGACAATAGGGTTCGTTTAAAGCACAACGCTCCTCAATTCGAATATGAAATTGCACCGCCAGCTGCAAATTCAAATGAAAATGCCGACAAATCTAAAATCGTAACCAATTACCTAGGAATTCCAATTTCGATTGGATATCAAAACAAACCGAGAAATCCAACTTTTTCAGCAAAATTAGGGATTCAAGGAGGATATTTGGTTCGCTGCCACAGCAAAGTAAGAACCATAGATGGTGAAAAAATCAAGTATTTTGATGATTTCAACATGAACGATTTTGCAGTACATCCATTTGCTTCAATCAAGATGAAGAACATCGAATTTTATGCAAAATATGGCATCTCTGATATTTTCAAACAACATCAAGGTACACCAAGTCGCAATTTTGCCTTCGGAATTATTTTGGCAACTGCAATTGATTAATCATTTTACACAAATAATCTAACAAAAAAGGGTGCGAAACGCACCCTTTTTTGTTAGATTTGCAATTCAATTATGAGCACTAGAAATTGGACAACCATTGAAGAATTTTCGGATATTTTATTCGAATTTCATGAAGGAATTGCAAAAGTAACAATCAACAGACCTGAGGTTTATAATGCTTTCAGACCCCAAACGGTTATGGATATGCTAAAGGCGTTTGATGTTTGTAGAGAACGCTCAGACATTGGGGTTGTAATATTAACAGGAATTGGAGATAAAGCTTTCTGCTCTGGTGGAGACCAAAATGTAAAAGGCGTTGGTGGATATGTAGACGACAACGGAGTTCCACGCTTAAATGTACTTGACTTACATAAAAAAATTAGATCGCTGCCAAAGCCCGTAATTGCTATGGTGAATGGCTACGCCATTGGTGGTGGACATGTATTGCATGTAATTTGCGACATTACCATTGCTTCAGACAATGCTTTATTCGGACAAACCGGACCAAAAGTGGGTAGCTTCGATGGTGGTTTTGGAAGTAGTTATTTGGCAAGAATTGTAGGACAAAAGAAAGCCAGAGAAATTTGGTTCCTTTGTCGTCAATACACAGCAATTGAATGCGAAAGAATGGGATTGGTAAATAAGGTTGTTACGTTAGAGCAACTTGAAGACGAAACCATTGATTGGTGTAACACCATCATGGAAAGGAGTCCTATGGCAATTAGAATGCTGAAAAGAGCTTTCAATGCAGAATTAGATGGCCAACATGGATTAATGGAATTGGCTGGAGATGCAACCCTACTTTATTACCTAACAGAAGAAGCACAAGAAGGGAAACATGCCTTTCTAGAAAAGCGCAAACCTGATTTTCAGAAATTTCCAAAATTCCCATAGTCTAACGCATATATCCTGACTATATAATCGTCTAATTAAAAAATTGTTTACATGAAAAAAAAACTTTTCTTCCTTCTTTTGATTTTTATATCAAAAAGCATCTCAGCCCAACCTGAATTATCTTCTTGGATATTAAACGTTAATAATGCCACGGGATATAGCGGTATTTCTTCAAATGTTCAAAAAGTTCAATATTCATCTGATTTCGTTTATGTGAGCGCAACGTGTATACCAGGTTATGATATCGGTCCTTGGACAGCAAACCCCAATAAACCAGCAAATCAAAATTTCGTATTTAAAATTACTAGAAAACCAACTCAAAATACGGGCACCGCTACTAAAATTGCAGGTGGACATATTGGAATATGGACAAATGGCGTGAGTATATTCAATGCTTGGGATGCACAATCATACAACAATGCTGGTGTTTGGAACAGAAATGCTTATTTCTTTGAGGGAAAGAGTTTCGACAATTGCTTGGGACATCCAGCGCCCAATGGAGAATATCACCACCATGTAAGTCCTAAATGTTTATACAATGCAGTTGACTCATCAAAGCACTCTCCTATTATTGGATATGCTTGGGATGGATTTCCAATTTATGGAGCGTATGCATATACCAACGCTGATGGAACAGGTAAAATCAAAAGAATGATCCCTGGCTACAGAATAAAACAAGCTACTTCGCGAACTAACGGACCAATGCCCGATCAAACATACCCTTTGGGTTGCTTTTTAGAAGACTATGAATTTGTAACCGGACTTGGCGATTTGGATGCGAGAAATGGAAGGTTTTGTAAAACTCCAGACTATCCAAACGGCACATACGCCTATTTTGTAACCATAGATGAAAATCAAGTACCCGTTTATCCTTATGTTATGTTTGGAAGTTATTACGGCGTTGTAACAGCAGGCAATTCAGGACCCGGATCTGGGCATGTTACAATTTCTGAAACTGTTCAAACTTATTCAAATAGCGCTTCAATATCCCCCAAAAACAATGCTGCGAATATTAAAATTTTCCCTAATCCAAGTTCAGGCAATTTCAATGTAATATTAAATGATTTTGAGGGAAATAATTTCGACTTGAATATTTACAATTTGATGGGTCAATTGATTTATAATCAACCAAATTTGCAACCTACAATTGGATATCCAATATCTATTGGCAATAACAAAGGCATCTATTTTTTGGAGATAAAATCTGAAAATAAAATAATTTCTAGAGAAAAATTAATCATCAACAACTAAAAAAATCTCAATTCCATTATTTTCTTTGAAAGATCACATTCTCAATGTTATCACAATACATTATCTTTGTAAAAAATTCATTTTCCCCTAAAAAACATGAGCAAAATTAAAGTTGAGAACCCAGTAGTTGAACTGGATGGTGACGAAATGACCCGCATTATTTGGCATTTTATTAAAGACAAATTAATTCTACCTTACCTTGATATCGATATCAAATACTTCGATTTGGGTATGGAATACAGAGATGAAACCAACGACCAAGTTACAATTGATGCTGCAGAAGCAATCAAAAAGTACAATGTTGGTATCAAATGCGCTACAATTACACCAGACGAAGCCCGTGTTTCTGAATTCAACTTGAAGCAAATGTGGAAAAGCCCGAATGGTACAATTAGAAATATTTTGGATGGTACCGTTTTCCGTGAGCCTATTGTATGTTCTAATGTTCCTAGATTGGTTCCAAACTGGACAGCTCCTATTTGCATTGGACGTCATGCATTTGGTGATCAATACCGTGCAACTGACTTTGTAACCAAAGGTAAAGGCAAATTAACTATCAAATTTGAAGGCGAAGATGGACAAGTAATTGAACATGAAGTATACAACTTCAAAGGCGATGGTGTTGCTTTGGCAATGTATAACACCGACGAAAGTATCAGAGGTTTTGCTCGCTCTTGCTTTAACCAAGCAATTGCAAAAAAATGGCCTTTGTACTTAAGTACTAAAAACACCATCTTGAAAAAATATGATGGTCGTTTTAAAGATATTTTTCAAGAAATTTACGAACAAGAATTTCAGTCAACTATGGAGTCTATGGGTATTACCTATGAACACCGTTTAATTGACGATATGGTAGCAAGTGCATTAAAATGGAATGGCAATTTTGTATGGGCTTGTAAAAACTATGATGGCGACGTTCAAAGCGATACAGTTGCACAAGGTTTTGGTTCATTAGGATTAATGACATCTGTTTTGGTTACTCCAGACGGTAAAACAATGGAAGCTGAAGCAGCACACGGTACAGTTACAC
>Ga0209597_1003072_pt1 | contig 10391 bp, 13 predicted proteins | sample M_140625_MF_Meta_FD_187316 | JGI IMG/M metagenome (GOLD analysis project Ga0209597, IMG submission 187316) | Freshwater microbial communities from Lake Montjoie, Canada to study carbon cycling - M_140625_MF_MetaG (SPAdes) (version 2) | ecosystem: Environmental > Aquatic > Freshwater > Lake...
GACCACTTGCCCAAATAGGCTGCGTAATGCCCTAATGTGTTATCAACTTTATCCAAGGCCAAAATCAATGATGCAAGCAATACATTCTTATCATCTTCATCTTCTGAAATGACATCTATTTCTTTACGTATTGCATCTAACTTCATCGTATTGGCGAGTTGCCATGGCTTCTTTCCCATGATTTTGGTGGCATCTCCACCATAATTTTCAGTAAACCATCCTGCGATTGGCTCCAGAGAATTTAAGTGTTTGATCTTTGAGACATACGTTGAAGTAGGTTTTTTAGACATTAAAAAGCACTCGCCCATTACTTTGGACCAGATTGCTATATCGCTTGAATGGACCGTATACCCTGAATTGGCCATGTACTGAGATACAAAAGTGCTCCCACTGAAACCGTCGAATACTGTTTTAACACCGGTTTCTTCAATCATGGCCAATATGTGAGAAGCAATTTTTCTCTTGGACCCCATGTATTTGATGGTTTGTGCCGAAGGTTGATACTGCACATCAAGTAGCTCAAGTGGTTTCATAAATTTCGACCTTTTTTAATTTTTTCTATATTTGCTTCTAGCACTGATACTGCTTCTCTGTGTCCATCCTCTGTGGCCACCAATGCCTTGGAGAATAAGTCTACTAAGGTCATATTGTGTGAATAATCTATCCAACCATTTGTAACGCTGTCGAAAAAGGGTAGGGCATTTTTGGTGTGTGTCCAAAGACCCCGTTGCAACGCATTTGCAGTTGCTCCTCCGTACCTAACTTCCATGATGAATGCTCCAGATTTACCATAGAAACGGAATACTGGATGTTTGCGTCCACTGCCTTCTTCGTGGAAAGAAATTTCAGTACATTCTTTAACGGCTTTCATGAAACTGAAAACCATTATGTTGCATCTCTTATTTTTTTCATCATAAATTAGTGGCAATACATTTATCAAGCTTGCTTCGGTAAATGCTCGGTTACTCAGAACTTCAGCAATTTTCTTTTTATCCGTAATTGTTGACTTATTCTTTGAAAGCAAAGTAAACATTTCTGAGGTCTTATCCGTAGAAAGTTGGAGAGGACCATCACCATAGGCTTTCAGCGATATCGGAATTTTAGTTCCTGAGATTTCGCTAGTCACAAGAATATCTTCCTCATGCTCTTTAGCTCTGAATAGGTCTTTACCCACATGCTGAGCCTTAAAGTCGTACATAAATTGGTTGATGAATTCTGCGATTCCTATTTCCGCTAGATCTCCATGGGTCTTATTTCCAACCAAACGCATAGTAAATATGTTGCTGAGAGTGGTCACGATTAGTTGTGGGTTCTTACTTATCAGAATCCGCAAACGCTGGTAAAAGTCTAGGAAGTCGGTTTCACTCATAGAACGAAATCTAGACGGGTTCAGGGGAAACGGTAATTATTTAACCCTCCAAATTCAGGTTTTGACCCAATATGGGTGAAATTGTCAGTAGGCAACCTGTAAGCAACCTAGGATTTCGTAGATGGTCCGAATAGTCACTTCTGCGCTGTAAGGTTTGTACAAACAATTCAATATTGGAGCATGGGACAGTTTGGAAGGTAACTCTTAATCACCGGGTCGGGGGTTCGAGTCCCTCACAACCCACTTAGGCTTGTGCTCCATAAGAAGTATCTCTTTAAATATCTAAAGTGATACGAATATGAATCCTACGAATTAACATGGCAACAGAGTGGTATCTCAAGTAACCTACCTCTATGGCTAAAGTTAAGAAGTCTGAAGAGAATATCGCCCTTGCAGACTCTCTCGAAAATTGGGCCCAAAAACATCAGGTCTCACAAGATCCGTATGTCATCCGTCTATCTCAAAGTTTGCGCACACGTCGAAATCTTTCTATGTGGGCATCTCTTAATCCACTGGAGTTCTTACCTAATCCTGAGATTCACAAGATGCGTTCGGCAGATTCATTGCTTCATTTTCTATCTGTTGTTCGTAACAGCCTCGTCTTCTTACCTGTGGCTCTCACCTGGATTGCAGTTAGCAAGGCAACTTCTGCGTTCTCGCTTTACACAAGCAAGAACTCAATAGCTGTTGTTAACTTTCTGGAATTCTGGCAAAATGGCTATGGAGTTCTTGAGAAAGAGTGGACTATTGGGTTCGTTGCATTTTTAGACTTTTTGTTGATTCTGCTAGTTATTCTTCTAACTTTGTTAACGGCTTATTTATCGCGTCGTAATCTACACACCCGCGAAGACGCGGTGGCCGAGCTCGATCACGAACGCACTTCTCTCGCGCTAGATATTTCCAATTACTTGTTTACCAAGCAGGTGGTTACTACATTGACCATGAATGCAAACATGGCCACTGCGCTTCGTCAATTACTTAACGCAACGGACGCCCTAGATAAGAGCACAAAGGTTCTTGAGAAGAAGTTCAAAGAGCTACCGACACATCGCGACCTTTTGATAGAGATTAAAGCAATCAAGAACCAGATCTTTAAGCGAAACATCTAATGCGCAAACGCGTCCTTTACAGTGAAACCGAAGATGCCTCACAACTAGCAGGGTGGATGTATGCCGACTTACTTCTTGCTTTGATGGTCATCTTTCTCGCGACCATCTCATTTGTGCCAAATCTTTCGAATTCAAGCTCTGCGGTGACTGCTCAGATCAAGCAGATTTCATCAGGCTATAACTACAACCGAGGATTGTCCCTGGTTTATAACGGCTTTGATTCCAAGTTAATTACCGAAGATATTGCTAACTTTAAAGCTAAAGAAGGTTTGCCCGAAGATGCTGAGATTATCTATGCCCAGATTCTTGGTGGTTTTGACCTGAAGACAGAGAATGCTGATGATGGAAAGCTTCGCGCGCTGGAATTTAGTATCAAGCTGTCAAAAGATAATCCGAAGCTATTTGCAACAGCGGCTACAAATTTAGGCTCGAACTTACTGTTAAAGCCTAATGAGATTGCCCTGCGTTTAACTTTTGTGGCAAAGATTAATTAATTTAGAGCCCAACAACTTTAGCAAGCATGCCGATAAATGGCACTATAAAGATTAACTTGCCGTAAGCAGCACTCGCATCAATTGTGTCAGTTGCGATTCCAGATTGAATTTCGAGCTTATCATTATCAACTGCACGAATAATCGCCAATACTGGGCTGGCATTCTCATCCTTGGTTGTCACGAGCACCTTGTCACCCACTGTAAATTCATTAGCTTTCTTGTACACAACAATTCCTGAAGAGGCAGATCCGAGTGCATTCTTTAAGCCTGATTTAGGATGCTCAACACGAATACCAAAGGCTAAGGTAAAGGTTAAGGCGCTAATCAGGGCAGCAATACCAATCGATTTCCTCATGGATTTAATTATAGAAGGGATTACCTCTTCTTAGTTGGTTTAGCCGACTTTTTCACTGGTGACCTTGGAGGTGATTTGGCTGACGAAGCGCGTTTAGCCTTAGTCTTGCTGGTGATTTTTGCCAACCACTCTTCGATATCAGCACTTGAGGTGAACTCTTCTGGTTCATTTCTCTTCACGATTTTAACACGCTGAAGAGCCTTCACCTTAAACTCTTTGAGTGCATTAATAACAGGTGCGAGATTGATGCGACTGAGCAATACACGAATATCAATTTTGTTATTTACAAATACCTTTGCAGGAGCTGACGTAGCAACGCTTTGGGTCGCAGCCACTTGCGCTGCAGTGGCAGCACTGCTCATACCTAACATCAATCGATTTGTACGAGAGTCTGGGCGTCCAGTACCGCGCCATGTGGCAACTTCAATTACAGAGCCTTGCGGCATTTTGCCAATCACAAGTTTTTGGCCGTCGGGCAAATCAATGACCAAGGGAGTATCAGAAATAGGCAAAGGTATATTGGTTACCAATGGTGCGATGGGTGCAGTCTTTTTTTTAGCCACAATTTCTCCTTGTTAGTTTCATTCTGCTATTTCTACACCGATTGCTGGGTCTAGATTTGAAATAGTTGTTCCAGTTGCTCCTGATAACCAGAAAAAATTGGTTACGGGCGTGTTCGTTCCATCAATTACGCACGTAGAATCTTTGCTGACCGTTATTGATCCAGCAGCGGTTACTGCAGTCGTGCATTTAACGGTGTCAGCTGTCTTGTCAGTTGCATAAATGAGAAGGTCCTGGCCGATGCAACCTGCAGGAATTCCGCCAACAACAATTGCCTGTAACCTAAATCCGCTTGAAGTAAATTTACGAGTGATGTCGATTGTCACATTAGTTGCGCACCCAGTTAATCCAACAGTTCCGCCGGTGTAACCCAGAGTTCCACCGCTACCAGTTCCTGCAGGACCTGCAGGACCAGGAGCACCAGCAGGACCAGGAGCACCAGCAGGACCAGGAACACCAGCAGGACCAGGAGCACCTATTTGTCCTACCGGACCAGGTGCGCCGGGCATTCCAACAACACCATTTAATCCACTAAACCCATCACGACCTGCAATACCTGCTGCGCCAGGAGGACCTGCTGGTCCAACAAGTAATGCCAGTACTTGATTGATATTTGCATTGTTTACATTAGAAGTTCCAAGAAAGAAGTTCTGCAAACCATTTGGCGCAGTGTCAGCACCGAATGCCACACCGACTCTAGAGAGAATAAGAATGGCTAAGAAGAGGATCATTTTCTTCATAGTGCATCTACCAATTCACGATCTTGCGTGTCACTGAGTGAGCTAAAGAGTGCATGTATAACTAGCGGAACAGCAGCACCCAAGATTATGAGCTTACCCTTTTGTATGACTTCAAATGGGGTGCTCTGTATGTAAGTAAAAACTCCAAAGGAAATAGCAGAAACAATTGTTGATTCGACAAGAATACTTCTGCGCACTTTTGCTAGTGCAGCAATCACGGGCGATTCAAAGCGAACCTGCAAGAGTATTAAAGGAATGGTGAATACAAGTGCTGTCACCGCGGAGAAGACCAAGGATTCGGTCCATACGTAAGAAACTCCAGCAAAGAACAGAGCCAGAACTCCCATAGCGCGCGGAGATATAATACGAGAAAGATGAATAGATTTCACTTCAATATTGGCATCTGATGATAGTGAGCGACGATCAATAAAGATCTCAAGGCGTTCTTTCAAAAACACAGCGGCACCAATAGCTATAGGCAAGTCAATACGTGAGTTAACGATTGGTCCGGTACGGTCGAGCAAGCTTGATAGCAGCAACTCTGAAGAGTAGAAAATCGCTGCACCAAAGAATGAAGCAAAGATTGTTGGTAGCGTACGAGTCAGTGCCTTTGGTAAAGAATCTTTAGCAATCATTTCGCGATAGATAGATGAAATAAGTCCCGGTGCCAGCCATGCCAAGGCAATTGCCATTAACGCACCAACCGCTCGCATGGTAGAAATATGACCCTGCATTGTTTGCAAGATTGAGAAACCAAGAGCCGCGGTGAAACCTGAATAGGGATCAAATACGCCGATGATTGCTGCAACAAAAAAGAGAGCTAATGGAATACTTGGAATCCCTAATTCGGAACCAGCTGCAATGCCGATGTATGAACCGAAAATAAATGTCACAACAGGAATAAGTGCCCATAATGAAGGATTAATCTTATGAAGCAATTCGCCCTCTTTTTTGATTACATGCTTAAAGAGTGATAACTGCACTCCTGCAACAGAGCTACGGCGCAGGCGATAAAAACTGGCAATGGCAGAGGGAAGTTTAACTTCAGATTTGCTCTGCAAATAAGACATCTGTTCATACCTGCGCATGCGCAGAGTTGAAAGCGAAGAAATCAAAAATATCAAAACAGTGAGCAAGAAAAGCAACTTAGTCGGAACACGGATAATGTCAAAGAACATAAATTCAACAACCTGTACGCCAGCCACAACGGTTGCTTCGCCAGTTGTGTTGAGACTTTCCACGCGATAGGCCCCTTCGGGAAAATCACTTGGCAAGAAGAGTGAATAAACAAAATAACCATCTTTATTCGCTGTTGATTTCGAGAACTTCAATGGCTTTTGGCCCTCAGCGACTAACTGAATTGTCCAACTCGATTGGTTTGTGTATCCGCCGAGAACAATGTTCTGCTCTTTGCCACGCTCCCATGAAAGCAGTGGAATATCAGATGCTGCAGAGGATGAAGGAATTGCGATGAATGTTGAAACCGCAGCGACACAGAGTGCGATGAATTTATTCTGCATTTTTCATCGCATCCATTACAAGCCACAGTCCAATAATGGTTGGGACAATCAAGAACAAAGCCTTGCGGGTTAAGAAGTTTCCAATGAAAGGAATAATAGCGATTACAACACCGTTGATGTCATTGAGCATTGGTTTTTGTACATCGGGAGCTTTGTTCTTATCTCCTTTAACAATGAAACCAGTTTTTGCATCTCCATCAATAATTCTGTGAGAGAAGATTCCAACTTCTCCGCCATTAAAGCGGCGCGCGGTGTATGCAACAATATCACCTTTTTGTGGAGTCTTATTCGATGGTGGAGTCGTAATGATGATGTCACCAGGATTAATTGCCGGTGCCATAGATCCTGATAAAACTATTCGAGCTTTGACAGCGCCGGTGAATGAAAAAAGTGAAAAAGTAATAACTACTGCAACAAGTCCATAACCAACCATGCGAACATAATGATAAATACGCGCAAAAGTTGATTTGCCTTTTATCTGCACACGCTCTGCCGGCGACTCGACAAAGAGGCTGGCTTTGCTGGCAAGGATTGCATCTGGGGTTATCAGTGCAGTCTGTTCACCTGATTGATTTGTGATTGTTAGAAGCACCTTGGAATCTAAATCCTTAGTGGTTCCTTCGATCCAGACGTGGTTATCTAATGATTCCGAGAATACTTCGCGCCGGTTCTTAGTCATCAGATACTCCAGAAAACAATAGGGAAGCTAAGGGGTTTCCTTACGCTGCTTCTTAGTCTTCGTCGTCTTCAATATCGAACTCTTTGTTAAATCCGAAAGAGTCGTTCTGTGTTTCAATCACAACTTTCTTAACATCATTTGTGCTTAGTGTTATTTTCGTGAAAGTCACGGTAAATGACTTATCAGTCCCATCAATCGTTGCAAGATTTTCAGCAGATTCATAAGATTCAGTGTTTTTTGAAAGCAAAGCAACTCCATCTTCGGTGCCTTGACCATATAGGCGGCAAGTTTGTGCAGTAGCTCCGTCCGGGCAGCCAGCGGCCCACCACACGTTTGCAAGCCTCATTTTTGGATCATTGGCGCCATCACCTATTTTAGAAAGGATGAGCGACGCTGCGTTACCAACATTATCGTAGACCTTGATGATGAAGTTTCTATCTGAACACTCTTTTGGAATATCTGAAACAGTAATTCCAGTAAGTCCAAATGTGCCAAGATCACTTGAATTTGCAAACGAAGAAATCGGCGTCACGGTGATTGATTTTGCTCCGCCACAGAAGACAGTTCTTTCAACACCTTGACCGAATTCAATATCCTGATTTGCATTGATTGAGATAGTTGAAGCAAAGGTTGAGCCAATTCCTATCACAGCAACCAGTAATCCGAACCCGAGGAAAACACGAATCGGCTTCTTACCCCCTGATGGGCGAGAAGGTCCGGTACCTAGATCAAGTATTGACATATATTTTTGTCTCTTAGCTAATTGTTTCAATAGTTATATTTTTGGCAGTGGTGGCGTTGACAATTTCCAGAATTTTTGAAAGCGTAAAGCTCAATGTGTTGTCCTCTGATGTGCCACCAATAACTTCTGTTGGTTGACCTTGAATGTAAGTTCCTGTTAAATCTTCGCTACATCCTGTATCTGCAGTGATAGTTGTTTTACAAAAAGATTTTTGATCACCAGCAGCATTATAAACTTTAAGCCTTAGCGTTTTCGTTAGGCAATTATCAGATATTCCAGAGACATTGATTTTACTTAAATAAAATTTTGATTCTTCTCCTGCATTTATTTCTAATGCTGATTCAAGAGAAATACGGACGCTCGTGTCACACTGCGTAGTTTGAGTAACGCCTTGTGCGAGTTCAATGTCCGCTCCTTCGTTCACAGTTAGCGTTCCAGACGCAAGAGCTGTACCTGCACCGAAGACAATAGCAACGAAGGTAACAAGGATCGCACCACGTCCTGAAGATTTGCGTGGTCGCGACGAAGGACCAGATTCGTCAAACTTTAAAATCTCCATTGCATTGCCTTTCCTGTTCTCTAGGTGGGAAGTTAAGCATCTATGTCTAAGTTCTGTATCCCTCACATTTGCCTTTTTAGGCAAATGTGAGGGATACCCGAACCTCTACAAAGATGTGGTCTGAATGTTTAATCTCCCTACGGAATTGGCCAGAATCGCTGGACTCACAAAAGTGATTGTGAAATCAGCAGTTAGTGGATTGTGGTCAATGAGATACACAGATGATGGAATTGAGGAAGTCAAGTTGCCGTCGGCGTCGATTTGTAACTTGATTTCAGCAGGTCCAACAAGTTCGCCCGTGCGATACATCGAAAGGGGGTTATTCTCTTCATCAACTGCTGAAATCGTAAATTCCGTTCCTGAGCACGCACGTGTATCCAAACTAGAGATAACGACGCCAGTTAGCGCAGATAAACCTTCAGGTGCACCGTGCTCTCCGGTTGCACCAGCAGAAAGATTTACACGCACCCAGTCATCGCATGCGGAAATCTTGTAAACGCCTTGGCCGTATTCGAGAGCGGACGCTGACTGACCCATCGAGAAGTTTCCTGCGAGGATCGAACCGATGCCAGTGACGATTGTGAGTAATAATCCGATAATTAGTTTTGTCATCAGCCGCCTGAATTCGCAACTGTTTCGACGGTGGCACGGCGTACTTGTTGGCCATTTATGTTTACAAGAGTTGCAGTTGGGTCAAGGTAGAACATGACATCTGCAGAAGTATTCGTGAGTGAGCTTCCGTCATAGACAGATGTGCCAGAAACATTCATACCAACATTTGCAGCCATCGCACCGGCAATTGGTTGACCTTGCCCCGTTAGGTATGTGAGTCGAAGTTCTGTTGGATCACTTAGATTTGAAACAGGTATATCTCGCGGAATTCTCACTTCAAGAACCTTGGCATCTGGCAGAGAACCAAGAACGATTTCCGCGCTGGAGCCATCAATTAAACGCAGGCGAAGCTTCTTGCCGGCACATGTTGTTAAGTTCACATTAGAAATAGTTGCGGTACGAAGGCGGAAGTAACCGGCTGATGAATCTCCAGGTACTGGGCTTGCATACCACTCTTCACCGAGTGCTACATAGACAGTGTCATCGCATGCAAGTGCCTGCTGCGAACCTTGACCAAATTCAAGGGCGCCAGTGCCCACAGTCACACTTGCTGCAAAGGTAGAGAGCAAGAATGGAACAAAAGCAACGACAGCTGTGCCGAGCACAACCTTGTTGCGGTATTTGCCCGCACCGCCAAAGCGTGACTTAACGCTACCGCTGAGTGGAGAATCTAAACCATTCATTATTTTTCTAGCCTAACATAAGCTTTTTTCATCTCAAGATCTACACCGAATGGAACGATGCTGATTATGCGGTTATTACTTGGATTTCCATCGTTACATAGCTTTGCATCAAGTGTTTGTTCTGAAATTGCAACAAATCTAAACAGTAAATGTTGATATGCGATGCCTCTGGAAAAAGAAAGCGCTCGCAAACCGTTAAATGAGTTAATAATGCTCATCACTTGATCACTTGAGCCTGCGATACGTACGTAATTGGTGTAATCGCCTACAAGCGTGTTTGGTTCGATGTTGTTTACTGCATTCTTAACAGAGACATCCAGTGTTGCACCACTAGATGAAATGCACGCAAGAATTAACGAAGTTGCATACACCTCAATGGGAGTGATGAATACAGAATTTGCGCGTGGATCAGCGCGAACCGCACTTGCTGCACGCACAAACATGTTTTGATTGGCAATCGCATGAGGTGGCAACTTCGTTGGAGTTGGAGATGGAGTTGGTGTTGGTGAAGGAGAGTCACTTGGCGTTGGCGAAGCCGAAACACTCGGAGTCGGTTCCGCAGTAGGCGTTGGATCAGGCGCAGGCGTCGGTGCGGCAGTAGGCGTTGGATCAGGCGCAGGCGTCGGTGCGGCAGGCTCAACAACTGGATCGGCAACAGGTGCGATCGCATCATCGGCTAGAGATTGGCCAACAAAAATCGCGCTGAGTGCAAACACAAATGCAGCAACGTAGGTACGCGAAAGTTTTGCCTGCATAGGACGAAGAGTATTCCTCTCTCAGCAACTTCTTTTTTTGCAACGAGTAATAACCGAATAATTACGCTTTCCTAAAAATCCATATGTATGTATTTGCTTTAATGTTTCGTCCATGACACGTGCGCCTAAAAAAATCATTTCAATCACTCTTTCCCTTCTCATTGCTTTTTACGGAACGGTTGCGCAGTCGCAACCCGCATCCGCAGTGGCACG
>Ga0209597_1003079_pt1 | contig 10378 bp, 9 predicted proteins | sample M_140625_MF_Meta_FD_187316 | JGI IMG/M metagenome (GOLD analysis project Ga0209597, IMG submission 187316) | Freshwater microbial communities from Lake Montjoie, Canada to study carbon cycling - M_140625_MF_MetaG (SPAdes) (version 2) | ecosystem: Environmental > Aquatic > Freshwater > Lake...
ATCGGGCCAATTAGTATTGGAATAAACTATTACGATCAATATGAAAATCCATTTTCTTTCTTTTTTCATATTGGTTATATTATTTTTAATCGCAAATCAATTGATTAAAAAAAATACCGCTTTTAATTGCGGTATTTTATAAATTAAAATTCATCTTCATTAAAAAAGAAATCATCTTTTGTTGGATAATCGGGCCAAATCTCATCAATATTCTCATAGCTCTCTCCTTCATCTTCCATTTCTTGAAGATTTTCAATTACTTCCATTGGCGAACCACTTCGCATAGCAAAATCAATTAATTCATCTTTTGTTGCAGGCCAAGGGGCATCTTCTAACCAACTTGCTAATTCTAATGTCCAATACATATTTTATGGTTTATTTAGGCTTTTATAATTGTTGCAAAAGAAAAAAATATTTCGATAAGATGAAAGGAAAATCTCAAATTAAACGATTTTTATTTAAAATAAATCATAAACACTTGACTATTAGTATTTTAAAATATTTGTATTTAATAAAAATGTATTGATTATAGGGGTTAAAGTCGCAAAAAAACTAAAAATACTATGAAAATTGCTTTACATCCTGCGAAGAAATTTCTTTTGAACCCAAAATAATTAAACGTTCGACCAAGTTTCTAAATTCTCGAATATTGCCTGGCCATGTTTTTTCTTGTAATGTTTTAATTGCATTTTTGGTCATATTTTTTTTTGAAATACCCATTTCGCTACAAATTAAATTCAAAAAATAATCAGCTAAAATGGGAATATCTTCTTTTCTTTGATCTAATGACGGAACATGAATAGGTATAACATTAATACGATGAAATAAATCGCTTCTAAAATTTTCTTTTTCTATTTCTTTTTCTAAATTTTTATTTGTGGCAGAAATAATTCTAACGTTTACATTTATTTCTTTAACCCCACCTACCCTAGTAATTTTATTTTCTTGAAGGGCTCTAAGAACTTTCGCCTGAGCACTTAAACTCATGTCGCCAATTTCATCTAAAAATAAGGTGCCGCCTTCAGCTAGTTCAAATTTACCTTTTTTTTGAGCAAACGCGCTAGTAAATGAGCCTTTTTCGTGTCCGAACAATTCGCTTTCTATTAATTCGGATGGAATAGAAGCGCAATTAACTTCTATTAAGGGGCCATTAGCGCGTTTACTTTTTTGATGAAGCCATCTTGCTACTAATTCTTTTCCACTCCCATTTTCGCCTGTAATTAATACTTTTGCATCAGTTGGCGCTACCTTTTCTATTAATTCTTTAATCGAATTTATTTCAGAAGAAATGCCAACCATATCTATATTTTTAGCAACGATTTTTTTCAGCGATTTTGTTTCGGATAGCAAACTGTTTTTTTCTAATGCGTTTCTAACTGTAACTAGCAAACGATTTAAATCTATTGGTTTTGCTAAATAATCATAGGCACCAGATTTTAGAGCGCTAACAGCAGTTTCTATTGAGCCATGACCACTCATCATAATTATTGAAGATAATACAGTGCTTTCGTTTAATTTTTGTAATAATTCTAAACCATCTAACTTTGGCATTTTTATATCACTTAAAATAACATCATAATTATTTTTTAAGGCCATATTATATCCTGCCTCACCATCCTCGGCTTCATCAACAGTATGATTTTCAAATTCAAGAATTTCTTTTAATGAGCGTCTTATTGAGTTCTCGTCATCAATAACTAAAATATTTGCCATATATATATTAAAACTAATTACTATTTTTTATCTATAAATTCGAATAAAGCTCCTTCTTTTAATGAAAAAGTAGTCATTCTTATGCATTTTAAACTAAACGAATTTAATATAAAGTCTATCATCAAACAAGAAATAACAATTGTGTCTATTCTCATATTGATTAAGCCTTTTAATTTTGACCTTTGATCTAATGTTGAATTTAAAATAATTTTAAAAATATTAATAAATAAATCAAAATTAATGTGGTATTCATTTTTAGAATCAACTAATTTATCACCATTGAATTCAAAGTGAATTAATTCAATTATTGATTCGAATACACCTGAAGATCCAATTAATTCAATTGGCTGAAATTTTTTAACCGCTTCAAACAATGGACGGAGTTCCTGATTTAAATAATTGTAAATCAATTTAATTTCGTTTAATTTAATTGGATCCGAATGAATAAATTTTTGATTTAATCTGGCCACACCTATCGAGAAACTTTGTTTCCATAAAACACCATGTGTATTAGCAAGAATAAATTCGACACTACCGCCTCCAATATCCATAATTAAAGAATTTGATTTTTTTAAGACTAATGAGGATTTTACTCCCTTATAAATTAAATCAGATTCACGATTACCATCAATTACATCAAGATGAATTTGAGTACTTAGATAAACTTTATTAATAAAATCTTCTTTATTTTTAGCATCTCGAATTGCAGAGGTTGCATAAGCTAGTATTTTTTTTACTTGAAATTTATTTATATTTTCTCTAAAAAATTTAAGAGTTTTAATCCCTCTTTGAAAAGAATTAGCAGAAATATATCCCTTATTAATTGAGGTATCTCCGAGTTTTACCGAAACACTTGTTCTAAAAATAGTTTCAAAACTTTTGTCACTGTTTAATTCAACAATTAATAAATTAAACGTGTTTGTTCCACAATCAATTAAAGCTATTCGCATAAATTACAAAAAAATATTTGTTAGTTAAATATAGTTCTTTTAAAGAATTAAGAATAACATATTGATTAATTAATTTGTTAATTGCCAGTTAATTATGTAAATTTATAACATTACAAATTAATTTTTAATATGAAAAAAAGTCTAATTATTATTGTAATATCCTTTTGTTGCCATTTAGTTTTTGCGCAAAAAATTTACGAAAATTATATAGATGGTCAAATTTACGTTAAGTTTTCAAACAGACTATTAAAAGGATTTGCTAAAGACAATCCTGAAAATTTAAACCTTTCTAAATTCGGAATACTTTCTAAAATTCTTAAAAAACACCTTGTATATAAAGCCTCTAAACCATATTACCACGCAAACAATGATGCTACTTTACCAAATATAATTCGATTCGATTTTAAAAAAATAAAAGAAGTAGATGCTTTTATTTCTGAATTAAAAAGTACATCGGGAATAGAATATGCAGAAAAAGTTCCCTTAATGAAAATAGATATTGCGCCTAATGATTTTTCTATTTCCTCTGCGTCGGTTCATTTAAACCAAATTAACGCTCAAAATGCTTGGAATATTTTTAATGGAAATTCTAATATTGTTGTTGCTATAGTTGATAATGCCGTGATGTGGTCTCATTCTGACCTAGTAGGAAATACATATACCAATACTGTCGAGGCCAACGGAATAACGGGAGTTGATGATGACGGGAATGGATACATTGATGATATTAACGGTTATGATGTTGCCGATAATGATAATAACACTATACCATCTAATAATTTAATGGATCATGGAACACATTGTGCTGGAATTGCTGGCGCTAGAAATAATAACGGAATTGGTATTGCTTCAATAGGTTGGAATATTAAAATTTTGCCCGTAAAATGCACTTCAACAAGTCTTAATTCAATTGATAATGGCTATGGTGGCATTATTTATGCTGTTAAAGCAAAAGCTAGAGTAATTTCTTGTTCTTGGGGAGGGGCAGGATTTTCAATCACCGAACAATCAGTAATTAATTATGCTTGGAATAACGGTTGTATCGTAATTGCAGCAGCTGGAAATAATTCTAACAATACACAAAATTATCCTGGCGCATATAATAATAGTTATTGCGTTGCAAATGTTGATGCAAATAATGTAAAAGCAACTAGTTCAAGTTACGGAACATGGGTTGATATTTGTGCACCAGGTCAAAATATTTATAGTACTATTCCGAATTCTTTTACTGGAACTTACGGATTTAAATCTGGCACGTCTATGGCTACTCCAATGGTGGCAGGCTTAGCAGGACTAATGCTTTCGAAATGTTCGTATATGACACCATCAGATGTGTTAAATTGCATTTCAAACAATGCGGTTAATGTATACAGTATTGCGGCCAACTCTTCTTACTCTGTTGGAAATCAAATAGGGATAGGTCGAATAGAGGCTTATCAAGCGATGCTCTGCGCTGCTTCATTTACAGCAGCTTTGCCTGTTTGCAATTTTTATTCTTTCCCAAGAAATTCTTGTCCAAATACTTTAATTAATTTTATAGATAGCTCTTTATATCAACCAACAAGTTGGAGTTGGGCATTTCAAAATGGTTCGCCTGCAACATCAACCTTATCTAATCCCTTGGTTCAATGGAATTCACCTGGAGTCTATGCAGCCTCATTAACTGTTTCAAATGCAAACGGAAACAATAGTATTAATAAATTATCCTACATAACAATTAATGGCCCTATTAGCCCTCCTTTAAGCGAAGGCTTTGAATCTATTCAGTTTTTACCTAATAATTGGACTGCAAATAATATTTTAAATGATAATATGTATTGGGAAAGGAAAACAGGATTTGGTGCGTTTGGAACTAGTACTGCATGTGTATGTTATGATAATTATAATTACACGACGGCAGGAACAAAAGATGAAATGAGAACGCCAAAATATATTTTTAGTAATGTTACAACTGGTTTTTTAAAATTTGATGTTGCATATGAAAGGTATGATGCAGTAAATTCAGATACATTAGAAGTAAAGCTTTCGAACAATTGTGGTGCAAATTGGACAACCATCTATTTAAAAGGAGGGCTAGCTCTTGCAACGGGACCTGATAATAGTAATTTATTTGTACCAACTGTAAATCAATGGAGAAGAGACAGTATCAATATTTCTTCTTTAACAAATAATCAAGGTAATGTAATGTTTAGTTTTATTAATCATGGTCAATTTGGTCAACCAATATATTTGGACAATATTAATTTGAGCTTTCCAACGCCATCATTAATTATTAATACAATAAGCTCATCATGTTCAGGTGCAGCAATTACAATGACAAATTTAAGCATCTCAGCAAACAGCTATTCATGGAGCTTTCCAGGAGGGAACCCCGCGGTATCTTCGGCTACAAATCCTATAGTTACCTATTCCACAGCTGGAATTTATACCATTAATTTATTTGGGGTTAACGGAACCTCTTCGGCAAGTATTAGTCGAACCATTGCCATTTCAAACACAACACTTAATATATCGGCTAATCCAACCATAATATGCCCTGGAAATTCAGCAACAATAAGTGTTACAGGGGCTTCGAGTTATTCGTGGAATACAGGTAGTTTAAATTCTAACATTGTGGTAAGTCCAACCGTTACTTCTTCATACTCAGTAACAGGATATACAGGTAATTGCAATGGAAACAGTGTTATTACAATATCTATTACGCAAGCCCCTAATCTTAGTTTAACTGTTCAGCCATCAAATACAATTTGTTTAGGAGGCACCGTTATTTTATCGGCTTTAGGAAATTACACAAATTTTATTTGGGCAAATTCTAATACTAATAATGCGACCATAGCTGTTACCCCTTCAACAAACACAACATATACACTCTTTGCATCTGGCAGTATAGGAAATTGTAATTCAAGCAGTTTAGTAACTATTCAAATAAATACAAATCCATTTAGTATTCTTAGCACCACTAATTCTTATTGCGAAAATACTTGTACAGGAATATTAACTGCAACAACGAGTTTAGGAATGGGGCCATATACCTATAGCTTAATAAATGGAAGTTGTTCTGCTCTGCCGTGCTATAGCTTATGTGCAGGCCTTTATCAATTAATTACTACAGATATTAATGGTTGCAAGTCTAATAATATTTTTTCTATTGGAAACTTAAATTCTTATTGTGTTGGAATAAAAAAATCTGAATTTAATGTTGAATCTTTAATAATTTTTCCTAATCCTACAAAAAATGAATTAACTATTGATTATAAAATGGGATCATTTAATTATAAGTTATTTAGTAGCCTAGGTCAATTGGTAAGGGAAGTAACAAATAATTTAAATCAAATTAAAATTGATATGAATCAATTTGAAAAAGGAATTTATTTTATTGAGATTGAAATTGGAATTGAAAAAATTAGGAAAAAACTAATTTTAGAATAAATAAAAAAATTATTTTAATTCTGATACAAAAGAAAAATCAATTTCCGCCATGCATTTAAAGTGACCTTTAGGACATTTATTGTAGCCTAATTTTGAGCAAGGACGACAGTTAAGATTGTTGTTTTCTAATATGATATTTTGATTATTTGGCAAATAAGGTTCCATACCGAATTGCGGAATTGTATTGCCCCAAACTGAAATTATTTTTTTATTAAAGGCGGAAGCCACATGCATCAATCCAGTATCAGAAGTAATAACCCATTCAGCTTGTTGGATTATAGATGCACTTTGATTAAAAGAAAATTTACCACACCCATCAATAACATTTGGCATAATTTTAATTAACTTATTCGAAACTTCAACATCATGAGGGCCACCTAATAAAATAATGGGATATTTTGATGATGAGCAAATTTGAATTAATTTATTTAAAGGGATTTTTTTGGTGAAATATGAACCTCCAATAACTATTACTAAAAACCTAGTAATTATATTATTAAAAAATAAATTAGTGCAATTTACTTCACTTGCTTTGTCAATAAAATAATCTAAGCCTTTTTGATCAGAAAAAACTCCAATATTTGAGATGGTTTTAAAGTAACGATCAACAATATGTAGTTTTGGTAACTGATTTTTATTATTAAAGATAACTGCTAAAAACTTTTTAAAATTTAACTTATTAAAAGAATAGCTTTTTGATTTAAGATGAAATTTTAATTTATAGCTTCTTATATTTTTATGAAGATCTATTATTACATCATAATTTTCGGATTTAAGTTCTTCAAAAAGTTCTGAAACATCATTTTTAAAAGTAAATAATTTGTCGATGTAAGGATTATTGATAATTACATTTTTAAATTGATACTTAGTAACAAAATGTATTTGGGTTCCATTTAATTGTATTTTTGCGCAGCGAATAATTGGTGTTGTAAGAACAATATCGCCAATAGAACTAAATCGAAGTATGAGAATTTTTTTTAATTGCAAAATATTAATTGAGGCTTAAACTGATTAGGATATCATTTATTAAGCAAAAATAAGCAAAATCAAATATAATACCCATTTACATTAAACATCTACTTGATTTATTTATTTAAATAACTTTACTGTATATAAAATTTAATTTATTTATATGTATTTTTTTAATCAAAAAATATGAAATCAAAATAAATTAATTTATTAATTTTAACCACAGTAATTTACATAACTAATTTGTTTAAAGTTATAAATAAACATTATTTCCTACTCCATATCCTTGTATTTATTTGGGGTTTTACTCCAGTACTAGGCCGGTATATTTCAGCAAATACTTGGCAATTGGTTTGGTACAGAATTTTTATTGCCTTATTGGTAATGTTTATTTATTTAAAGTTCACTAAACATGAATTTAAGGTTTCATTTAAACATTTTTGGCAACTCAGTGGAATTGGAATTATAATTTTAATTCATTGGTTAGCCTTTTATCATGCAATTAAAGTATCAAACATAAGCGTTACAATGGTTGCATTTAGTTCAGGTACATTATTTAGTTCTATTATTGAGCCCATCATTTATAAACGTGCTATCCGATATTATGAAGTTATTATTGGTTTAATTATTATTGCTGCGATTGGTTTAATTTTTTCAATTGAAAGTGAATTTTGGTTAGGGATTTTACTTGGAATAATTGCTGCTTTTACGTCTTCTTTATTTGGTGTATTTAATGGGCTATTAACTCATCAATTAAAATCTGGAATAATTAGTTTTTACGAACTAAGCGCTGCATTAATTGGATTAAGTATATTTATTATTTTAACTGGAAACCTCAATGCAGAATTTTTTATTTTAGATAATGCCTCTTTAAATGGAATTTTATTACTTAGTATAGTTTGTACGGTGTTTCCATTTATTGCTGCCGTAGATTTATCAAAACATATTAGTCCATATACCATTACATTAACTTTAAACCTAGAAACAGTTTATGGTATTATATGGGCAATTATACTTTATAATGAAAATAAAGAAGTAAAACCTTCATTTTATATTGGAGTAATAATAATTTTTATTGTAATATTTTTAAATTCATATTTAAAAAAACGAAATGATAAAAAACATAAAGAATTAAAATTTCATTAATTCTTCGTGTAATTTTTTTACTGGTAACCCCATTACATTATAAAAACTACCTTCAATTTTTTCAATTCCAATATAACCAATCCATTCCTGTACTCCATAACTTCCTGCTTTATCATATGGTTTATACTTATTTAAATAGTACTCTATTTCTTCATTAGTGAACTTTTTAAAATAAACCTTAGTTGCATCATAAAAAATTATTTGCTTGTTAGCACTCTTTAAACAAACTGCAGTAAACACTTCATGCATTTTTCCACTTAAAGTTTGTAACATTAGCTTTCCTTCTTCAAAATTAATAGGCTTATTAAATATTTCACCTTCACACCAAACAATTGTATCAGCAGTAATTAGAAGATCAGTTTCGGTTAAAACACCGTTAAATAATGATGCTTTTTTTTCAGCTAAAAAAACAGGAATTTCGTGCCCTTTTAAATTAAGTGGGTAATTCTCATCTGCATTAGAAGGATTTATAACAAAATCAAATCCTAAACTTTTTAATAATTCGTTTCTTCGAGGAGATGAAGATCCTAAAATTATATTAAAAAAAAATTTATTTAAATGCATTTTTTAATCTTCAATTAAAATAGAAAATAAAACTATAAAACAAGCCTAAAAGCATAATTAACTTAAGGAACATACTTGATTTTTTAAAATGAACAGATTTATTAAATCTTAAAATTGATATTGATAAAAAAAATAATGGAAGAATAAGTCCAAGAAAAATATAAACATTATTAATGGTAAAAAAAATACGTTGAAATTTAATAGTATTATATAAGACGAAAAAAAGAAGTAAAGTTGAAATATTTAAAATAAAAAAAACAATAATTTTGCTTGATTGAATACCCCAAACAATTGGCATCGTATTACAACCGGTAGCTTTATCTCCTTTAAAATCCTCAATATCTTTTATAATTTCACGAGCCATACTTATTAAAAATACAAATACTGAAAATATAATATTAACCTTAAGGGCACTATATATAGCATGCTTTCCTAATAATAAAAAATTCGGGTCAGTTTTATAAAGAATAGATATTTCAAATATAAAAGGCATAATTGTTATAGCGGCAGTTAATAATGACACTACAAAATTACCTATAAATAACATTTTCTTTAGATGAGTGCTATATATCCATAGTAAAAATGCTGCAGCAAAATAAAAAATTGCTAGACGAAGGTATCCGGTTTTAAGTGCAGTGAATGTGCCAATTAATAATCCGATTGAAGTAAATATAAAATGAAAAATAATTGCAAAACGTCTATTAATTATTTTATCAACAACAACTGTATCTGGATGATTTATTCGATCAGTCTTAACGTCAAAGTAATCATTAATTATATAGCCAGCTGCTGCAATTAAAACTGTACTGAAAACGATTAAATAAAATAAACCATTATTTAATTCTAATTTAATGCCATTTTGTAAAAATATTTTTTGTAGAACAAAATTTCGTAATATAATTTGAGTAAATGCAATCATTAGCAAGTTTTCAAACCTGATTAGTTTGAGGAATGCTATAAATTTATTATTTAATAAATTCACCATTTTACTATTTCCCAATTACCCTGAACTTTTAAAATTTGTTCTATAATATCTCTAACACAACCCTCGCCACCTTTTAAAGGAGAAATATATTGACAGATATTTTTAATTTCTATAGCTGCATCATTTGGACAAGCTGCTATTCCTGCACGACTCATAATTTCGAAATCAGGTAAATCGTCGCCCATATACATCACTTCGTCATCTGTGATCAAATGTTCAGAAAGATAAGATTCATAACATGCTAATTTATCGTGTTGACTTATAAAAATATCAGTTATACCAGCCTTCGATAAAGCGTTTTTAACTGCCAAATTATTGCCTCCACTAATAATTACTATTCTATATTTTTTATTAACTGCTAAATGTAAAGCATATCCATCTTTTGAATTCATGTTCCTTATCATTTCGCCATTTTCAAAAACTAAGACCTTCCCATCTGTTAATACACCATCAATATCAAAAATAAGAGTAGTGATTTTATTTAATCGCTGTTTAAAATTAAGCATGTTACTATTTTTGTTGTTTAATAATTAGTTTGGTTAATTGTTTGTAAATTTTTTTCAAATCTTTATTCTGATCAAGAACTTTTAAATGTTTTTTTATAACAAGATAGTCTTTTCTT
>Ga0209597_1003086_pt1 | contig 10364 bp, 6 predicted proteins | sample M_140625_MF_Meta_FD_187316 | JGI IMG/M metagenome (GOLD analysis project Ga0209597, IMG submission 187316) | Freshwater microbial communities from Lake Montjoie, Canada to study carbon cycling - M_140625_MF_MetaG (SPAdes) (version 2) | ecosystem: Environmental > Aquatic > Freshwater > Lake...
TTGCCCGGTTTTGAAATGGCGAGCAATTGGGAGCAGGCTTTGGAAATGGCCGAAAAGGCGTTGGATTTGAAATGGGCTAACGCACTAGAGACGGGTGAATCGCTGCCTGAGGAAAAAGAAATCATGATCATTGGAGGTGGAGAGATATACAAGCAGGCACTTTCATTTGCGGATCGGATTTACGTTACACGGGTTCGGGCGAAATTCGAGAATGCGGATACGTTTTTCCCTTCATGGGACGATGCGGTTTGGAATGAGGTTTTTAACGAGGCGCACGAAGTAGACGAACGACATCAATTTGGTTTTGATTTCAAGATTTTAGAGCGGAATGCGGACGATTAGAGTCCAGATATTATTGCTCTTTATTGGACTGATTGCGCCCCTAAAATCGCAAGTAAGGTCGATTGTTTTAGAAGGCAATCATCGAACAAAATCGGGAATTATTTACAAGGAGTTAGGGTTTGAGCCGGGAGAAATTTTGGTAAGCAGTGATTCCTTGATGCTTGTTTGGCAATTGCGATTGGAATCTACAAAGTTGTTTAATGGGGTCCATTTGGGCTTGAGTGAAGGGGGCGATACGCTAACACTGCGTTTGATAGAGCGTTGGTATTATTGGGTTCAGCCGGAGGGCGGGTTTGCCGATCGGAATTTCAATAGCTGGTGGAAGAACCGCGAACTGAATAGGGTTTTTGGTGGCGGTACTGTTTATGCGAACAATGTTTTGGGAGAGCAAAAGGGTTTGTTTGTTCACGCTCTTGCCGGGTATAATCAAGGATTAGGGATTGGGTTGAATATGCCATTTCAGAAATTCAAGGAATGTAATGCCTGGAAATTTTTAATTGATCGATTTTCAAACCATGAAATTTGGACGAATAGCATCGACAATAAAGTCGTTTTTTTTCAAACATCGGATCGATTTGTACAACAGCAAACGATGGCGATGGCCGAATATCGTAGGCGTTTCACCTATCGTTGGCAGGGAATTGTACGATTGAAATACTCATCGATGAACGTTTCAGGCGCATTGGCTAAAATCAATCCAGCGTTTTTAATTGGAGGGTTTGATGGTTCTACAGGTGGTGAGGGATTGACGTGGAAGCAGACCACAAATACACTGCAATTGGGTTGGTCGAGGGATACAAGAAATCAATTAAACTATCCTACGAAGGGCTCGGAGTGGAAAGGTGTCATTGCCGGGGGCTTGCAAAAAAGTGGAAATACGAGTGCACCGATGGGTGAATTCGAATCTAAATATAGGGGGTTTAAACCACTAACGGAGAGAATATCTTTGGCTGTTATGGGACTTGTTAGGTTTCGTTTAGGGAATATTTCCTATGCTCAACAGCGACAGATGGGCTACGGGATGGAATACGTTCGAGGGTACGAATCATTTGTATTTGATGGCGCTGGACTAGTATTGGGTAAGGTGGCTTGGCGTTATAGTTTACTTGGAGACGGTCGATCATTTTTTTTACGTTTATTGCCAAAAGCCTACGAAAAGGTGCCAATTCGCAGTTGGTTGAATATCTTTGCAGACGTGGGACGTACACTGTCGCCATATCATATCGAACAAAATCCATTGAGCAAACAAACTTTAATGTCGGTTGGCTTGGGCTTGGATGTTTTATGTTACTATGATGCGTTGGCCCGTCTCGATATGAGTTATAATCCATCTCTTCATCGTTGGGTTATGAATATTACTTTCTTTCACGCCATTTAACCATGAAAATAGCAGTTTACGCCAAATCAGTACGAGACCCAAAACACCAAGCAGGCTTTGGAGAATTGTTAATGGCCTTATCAAAGAGGGGGCATGAAATTTGGTTGCCACCTTCATTGGAGGATCACGTGCACATGAATATTGGGTCTAGTATGCCGGTTCGGGTTTTTGATTATTTTTCTGTGGGCGGTGAAAATGCGGATGTTTTGATTTGTGTTGGGGGTGACGGTACAATTTTGGATACTTTGAGCATCGTAAGGGATTCTGGTGTGCCCGTTTTAGCATTGAATACAGGTCGATTGGGATTTTTGGCTGATGTGCAGTTGGAGAATTTGAGCGTTGCCTTAGACGATATCGAAAAGGGAAATTATACAATCGAAACGCGGTCTTTGTTACATCTTGAATCTTCGCATCCGTTATTTGATTACACGTTTGCACTCAATGATTTTGTAATACACAAGAAAGAAACCTCAAGCATGATTGTGGTTCACGCCTACCTAAATGGCGAGTTTTTAAATAGTTATTGGAGCGATGGTCTGATTATTTCAACACCCACCGGGAGTACCGGTTATTCGTTGAGTTGTGGCGGACCGATTATTTTCCCCAAGAGCGACAGTTTTGTCATTACGCCCATTGCGCCGCACAACTTAAACGTGAGGCCGGTGGTTGTGAGTGATGATGTGGTTATTAGTTTCGAGATTGAAGGCCGCGCAAGTAGTTATTTGGCCAGTTTAGATTCGCGAAGTCAGAGTATTTCTGGAGAAGTAAATATGGCAATCCGCAAAGCCGATCATGGTTTAAATTTAATGCGACTCTCGAATATTCATTTCCTAGATACACTTAGAAGTAAGCTTCATTGGGGCTTGGATAAACGGAATTGATGCCTTTTCATAAACAAGGATTTTTGCGGAGTTTATTGTTATTCTTGGGGGGGATTTTTGGTTCTGTTGGACTAACCCTAGCCCAGGTTCCCAAAGTGGGATCGGACACTACTTTAGACATCGCCACATGGAACATTGAATGGTTCGGAGACAGTTTAAATGGACCTTCCAATGAGGTGACCCAGTTAAAAAATGTTACCGAAGTCATTTCCTCAATGGATATGGATATCATCTCGTTGTGCGAAGTATCCAATGCGGGTTATTGGCAGAAATTACAGAACAATTTACCGGGGTATGGTGCGGTAATTACGACCTACACACAGACCCAAAAGACAGCTTTGTTGTATCGAAAGTCGATGTTTAAACTGTTGTACAGCAAGTCGATTCTGCTTGCCTACGATTATGAATTTGCCAGCGGCCGTTTTCCCTTGGAAGTTGCACTTGAAACACAATGGGGATCGAAGAAAGACACTGTCTATTGCTGGGTGATTCATTTAAAAGCCAATACGGGGACAACGGCGGAGAAACTGTCATCCTATGACCGCAGAGCCAAGGCTGCGGAGGAATTAAAAAAATACTTGGATCCCAAGAAACGTCTGAAAGGTTGGGTACTCGGAGATTGGAATGATGATTTAGATGTTTCTATTGTGAGCGGAAAAGCGAGTCCATTTTTGGCGTGGCGCAGCGATACCAACTATGTTTTTCCAAGTTATAGACTAACATTGGCAAAGCAGAAAAGTACGGCGAGTTATTCAGAAATGATCGATCATATCTCCTGTTTGCCAGCGATGAAACCCAATTGGCTTCCCAATCAAAGTGGCGTGATGGTTGGCGACGCTTACATCGGTAGCTATCGATTGAATACGTCTGATCATTATCCCGTTTGGGCTAAGTTCTCGATGGATTTTAAAGCGCTGGATTTTTTGAGTTCGGATGATTTCATGATGTCGAAACCCTTTGTTTATTGGAATGGAATCGCCTGGGAAATTGCTAAAGATTATGTGTCAGCACCCTTAAATGTTGAAGATGCCAAGATTTTTAATGTGTCGGGCAAACTCATTTTTTTAGGTCGCATCAAGGATTTTGTTCCGCAATCAGAGGGCGTGAATTATCTTCAAATTGCGCGACCCAATGGTGAAATATTCCAACAAGTCTTGGTTCGTTAACAAGGGTATACCCCTCGTTGAAGCAGGGACGGAATTTTTTCGTAGGGCAACCTTTATTCTTTGATGAACTTAACAACAATGGGTTGGCTAAAGCCTTTCTGAAGTACGGATAAAAAATACAAGCCCGGTTTGAGGTTAGAGATATCGATGGCTTTGCCCTCTTCCGGCTGAGGAAGCATCATGGCAGTGGCACCGTTGGGTTTTGTAATTTTTACATAATACAATTCAGTCCAATTAAAATTGGTATTCAAATACAATTTGTCGTTTCCGGGGTTGGGGAATACAGATACAATTCCAGTGGGTATAGTTTGCAATTCACTTTGATTATCGGTCACTACAAACTGTCCCATCATTCCCTCATCTTCATGCAGTGAAATATGACAATGATACATAAACGGATGGTTTGCATCGGCGAAATCGTCGAATTTGGCAATAAAACGAACGGTAGTATTGGGTTTTACGAGGATTACGTCTTTCCACCCTGCCTGTTCCGAAGGGGGTGCTACTCCATTGATTGTAAGTATGTTAAATTCAACATCATGGATATGAAAAGGGTGTGCAAAGCCTGAAGTGCTTTTGATTTGCCAGATTTCCGTGTTGTTTAAGGGAACATTGTAGTTGTTAAAACCGTACTTGAACAATTTGTGATTGATAATAAATGCATTTGGCCCAAGAATTCCGGGCAATCCAGTGCTATCGTTCATGCTTAAATAGCGGGTTACTTTTGCATCGGCTGCCTTTGGGTAAATGTTACTCACCAAAGTAGTGGGCACCGTTTTTATTTCGTTGCTCGACAATGGGTTGGTGATATTGATATGAAGCAGGTTGAAATCTTTTTTTCCGATGGCACTTGCGAACGGGCCGTTTGGAAAGTTCTCACCCCCAGGGATATTGTTGGCCAAAGTTGAATTATAAGCCTTGAAATCTAGGGTTTGTCCGGCCGTCATTCCTGTTAGATTTACCAATATTTCAACGCGTTCACCGGCCGACAGTAGGAATCTTTTTAGCGTTGTAGGGGTATTCAACAGTCCGCCGTCAGATCCAATCACATAAAAGTCTCTATTATCGCTAAAGCCAATGTTGAAAGATCTTTCAATCGCAGCATTGAGGATTCTGAATCGAACCATTTGTGCGGGAAGGGTAAATTGTGCGCGCAAAACCCCATTGGTCATGGCTGAATCACCATAGGGTACAGACTTAAACTGATTTGCGGTGGTAAAGCTTCTATCGGTGAGAACTAGAGGAATATCGTCAACGCCGTAGGCTCTTGGCAATTTTAGGGCTGCTTCTGCACTGTCGCGTACAATGATTAACCCGCCAATTCCCTTGGTGATTTGATCCATTGTCATCTCGTGCAAGTGAGGATGAAACCAATAGGTCCCTGCTTGATTTTTCATCTTCCAATAGGGCCTCCAAGTGGTGTTGGGCGGAATGAGTTGGTAAGGACCTCCGTCCATCACTGCCGGCAAATGCATGCCATGCCAGTGAAGTGTAGTTGTATCGTTTAGTTTGTTTAAAACATTCATCCGCACTGTGTCGTGCTTTTGGATGATGAGTGTAGGTCCCCAAAATTTCCCATTGATTCCCGCTGTGATGGTCTGTTGGCCTTTTACTATTTGACTAAATGTATCTTTTATGACAAGGTTAAAGGATTTTCCAGACAGGGTGTCTGGGATCCAGAGGTTGTTGTATTGGGCTGAAATCAAATTGGTGAGAAACAATCCGAGACCAATGAGAATGAGTTTTTTGGAATTCATACGGGCGGTTTGACGAGAGTTTTTGGGATTTCCTTCGCAATCGCTTGGGAAGATTGGCAATTTAATGCACTTGGTGTTATTTTTACACTTTATGCAATTGCAAAAATTCCTATACAGTGTTGTATTTTTATTTGGGTCGACATGCTCGATGCTTGCCCAGGTTTCAATCGATAATAGTTCTTTGGGTTTGGCTCAGATGATTACGTTGCAGCCGGAGAAGACATGGGTTTGGCTCAATGGCTTTTATCCGTACGTTTCTGAGATCGATAGTATTACTATGCCTAGCGGGTCGCCAAGCTCTCAAAACCATTTAAAGTATCAATGGGATAGGAGGCATGGCAATTGTGATTCGATGCAATTGTGGTGGGAAGGGGATGACTATGGCAAGTCAACCGCGCTTCAATACTTTAAAATTTGGTCGAAAGGAAAGTCGTTAACGGTTCCAGTTAGAAAATCAGAAAAGCGACTCAGGGAATTTCGCTGGACGACATCGAAAGGAAAATACGCATCGGTAAAAGTGAAGGGTACGTTTAACGCATGGAATCCAAACAATTTGGTTTTGCGATGGGAAGAGGATGCAACAAAACCGGGCGAGGGCGCTTGGGTTGGTAAAACTTGGGTGGGTCCAGGAAGTCATCAATATGTTTTTGTGGTGGATTATGCAAAAGTGCAAAAGGAAATTCGCGACCCCAACAATTCAGATTCTGTGGGCAATGGGATGGGTGGTTTTAACTCGACGTTTTTGGTTGAATCCTGCAATCTGCAGATTGAAACGGCCTATACGAGTCCAGCACCTATTGATTTTTGGAACAGTAATTTACCCACGGAAATATATGTCAGTACAAGATTTTCTGCGGGCATCGGAAAAGGCAATTACAATAGTGTTTTGGCGATGTGGCAGAATCAGAAATTGGAGGTTGGATTGGGTGAGCACGACAATCAATTGGATTTGGATATTTTGAAAATCGTTGTGCCAAAAGAGGCGTTTGCTGGAAGGGTGGCGTCGGACCTTTCCAATACTTTTATCAGGGTTTGGATTGGGTCTTCTGAAGGGGTGAGCAACGAAGTGTTGGTTCCTTTGGTTGGGGGCAGGGTAATGTTTGATCCGATGAAATTCATGGATAGAAAGGACCCGCATCGCATGATCATGTATAATCCGATGATTGATCGTTTTGTGGATGGGAACAAGGACAATAATCGTCCGTCGAACCGCTCTGATGTCAATCCCAAAGTGGATTTTTATGGCGGCGATGTGGTGGGTATTACCAAGAAAATTGAGGAGGGGTATTTTAACAATTTGGGCATCAATACATTGTGGATTTCCCCGGTGGTGAAAAATCCCGAAGGTCCTTATGGTCAGTGGACGAAGACGCCAAAAACCAAGTTCAGCGGCTATCATGGCTATTGGCCAGTGTCGCTCCGCGCCACCGACCCCCGTTTCTGCAGCGAATCGGAGCTCAAGCAAATGATTGATATCGCTCACAAACATCATATCAATGTCTTTTTGGATTATGTAGCCCATCACGTTCATGAAGAGCACCCCCTCGTGAAGCAAAAACCCAATTGGTTTACACCGCTTTACCTGCCTGATGGAAGCAAAAATACGGAGCGCTGGGACGATTATCGACTTACAACATGGTTTGATGATTTTATGCCGACATTCAATTATTTCAAGCCAGAAGTGGTTGATGCAATGACAGATACGGCGCTTTGGTGGTTCAAGAATTTTGATATCGATGGATTTAGGCACGATGCAACCAAACACATCCCAGATCCATTTTGGCGCTCACTTACTTATAAACTGAAAACGCAGGTCGCTTTGCCCAACCATCGACCCTATTATCAAATTGGAGAAACTTACGGAAGCCCTGAATTGATAAGCAGTTACTTGGGGACAGGTACTTTGGATGCTCAGTTCGATTTCAACATGTACGATGCGGCGGTAATGGCGTTCAAAGGCAATGGATCTTGTAAGAATTTGGCGCAAACGTTAAACGATAGCAAGAAATGGTATGGCGCCCATCACACCATGGGAAATGTGAGTGGAAACCAGGACAAACCGCGAATTATTTCGCTATTGGATGGCAGTATTAAGGATGGCGAGGATACCAAGCAAGCGGGTTGGGATCGCGATATTCAAGTGAAAAATTTGGAGAGTGCCTACCTCTCTGTGATGAATATGATGGCGTTTAATATGTCGATTCCGGGAATTCCTGTCATCTATTACGGCGATGAAATTGGAATGCCCGGCGCCAATGACCCCGATTGTAGACGAATGATGCGTTTTGATCAAGGCATACAATCCAACAGCGCTGTTTCTGCAGCCAAATCTCCTGGGGTTCCTATTTCAGCGGGTAATATTCCCCTCGGTCTGTCGGAGCAGGAAAGAGAATTGCGCACATGGATTTCGCAGTTGATCAATTTCCGAAATACACATTTGGCACTGACCTATGGCGATATGGAAGTGTCGGCTCTGGGCGATGATTTGATTATCATCAAACGCAAGTATTTTGGAGAAATCGTGTACGCGGTATTCAATCGCAGCGCGGAAAGTAAAACGGTGGAATTGTCGTTTAGCGATGTTGCGAATTTCACAAAAACCAAAAACGGCAAGTCGTATTTAGGAATTGTTGGTGCGGTGCATACGTTTAATGACTCGCCTTTGATAACCGACGATGTAAATACCTACACGGTGGTGATTCCGGCCAAAGGATTTGAGTATGTTTATAATTAAGGCGGACGGTCTGGAGAAACTGCGGATTACGCGGTTTTCCGCAAATTCGTAAGCGCAACTCTTTTACGCCAACGTAACGACAGTAATTTCGGGGTAAATGCCCATCCTACCGGGGTATCCGAGGTATCCGAAACCGCGGTTTACATACAAATGTTGGTCGTTTTCTGTATAAAGATCCAACCATTCTTTGTACACGTATTTCACTGGACTCCAGCGATAAAATTTGGTGTCGATTCCAAACTGCATGCCGTGTGTATGGCCTGCGAATGTTAGAGCGATGTCAGTTTGTTTGCCAGCCACTTGCTCCCGCCAATGGGATGGGTCATGACTTAAAAGCAATTTCACGGAATCCGCAGGCGCATTTGCCAATGCCTTTTCGAGGTTTCCGTATTTCGGGAAGCGCGCTTTTGAGCTCCAGTTTTGAACGCCCACGATGCAAAGCTTTTCGCCGTCCTTTTCAATCACGCGGTGTTCGTCGTTGAGTATATCCCAACCCATAGATTTATGATGACTGATGAGGTCGGCTAGATTTTTTTCTTTGGCTTGAGGGGTTGGCCACGGGACATAATCTCCGTAGTCGTGGTTTCCCAGGGTTGAGAAGACACCAAGCGGTGCAGTGATTTGTCCGAAAAGATCCATCCAAGGGACAATTTCATCGGAGCGATCGTTAACCAAATCTCCGGTGAAGAAAACCATATCGGCTTTTTGCTCATTCACCAATTTGATTCCTGCGGCAACGGCCTCGCGGTCCCAAAAACTGCCTGAGTGGATATCGGACAATTGGACAATCTTCAGCCCTTGAAAAGCTTTGGGAAGACCGGCAATTTTAATCGTTTTTCTATGAATGGTATAGTTGTGAGCGCCTTTGAATATACCCCAAATGGCAGTTCCAATAAACGCTGCGCCGATACCTAAACCGGTGTATTGCAAAAACTTTAAACGATTGATTCCACTGGGTTGATCTGGTGCCGAAGGGATATCGGTAAAAAAGTACTGATAGATCCATCGAAACAAACGAATCAGGTCATCGATAATCAAAAAGAAGACCCAAAAAATCTTGGCAATGACGATGGCAAAAACGACAGCCGAAATCAATTTGGTGGCCGAGGGTGACAACATAACAAATTGGAATCGAATGAGTACAAAAAAGATAAATACCGCGGATCCATAGCCCCAGTAGCTCCATTTTAGGATGCTTTTGGCCTTGGCACTCCAATGCGGAGTAATCGTTTTGATGCCTTGCCAAACGTAGGTATCGATTGCTAAGAAAAACAGGGTAAAAAATAGGAATCCGATGATTTGTTGTTTGAACATTTTTGCTTTTTGGCGATTTAGAATGCAAAGATAGATTGAATAACAAAAGATATGGATTAATGTTCGACAAACTAGACTTTGATGCCGTTGAATTGGGCGGAAAATCACGACTTTTTTTGTAGGTTTGAAGCATGCGTATTTTTGGATTTCGAGGCTTGGCCGTTGTGTCTATTGGCAAAATAGTTAACGGATTGATATGTCTGTCAGTGTGTTGCACTTCTGTGCTATTAAATGCCCAAAAGAAAGGAGCTGCTGCGGGTCCAATTCCCGTTGTTCCCCAAGGGTTAACGGCGGTGATGGATTTTATACCCAAGCGGAATTTGGGTCCCGGAGCAATGAGTGGTCGTGTGACAGCCCTGGCAATGCCAAGAAAAGGGGCTTTGGAGTCGGTGAATCGCAATGTAATCTACGCAGGAACTGCCAGCGGTGGGGTTTGGAAAAGCGTGAATGGAGGGATCGCTTGGTCGCCCATTTTTGATGAAATGGATGTGCAGAGCATCGGTGCGGTGGCGGTTGATCCTCAAAATCCGAGTGTGGTTTATGTGGGAACAGGCGAAGGCAATCCAAGAAACAGTCACAACAGTGGCAAAGGAATTTATAAGAGTTTGGATGGCGGAAAGACTTGGAAATGTATCGGGTTGGAGGCCACAAAAACGATTTATCGCATCGTAATAAATCCAAAAAATCCTGCCCAATTGTGGGTGGCTGCAATGGGTTCTGTTTGGGGCGGAAATAAGGAGCGTGGCGTTTATAAAAGTGATGATGGCGGTAGCACTTGGAAGCAGGTGTTGT
>Ga0209597_1003088_pt1 | contig 10360 bp, 10 predicted proteins | sample M_140625_MF_Meta_FD_187316 | JGI IMG/M metagenome (GOLD analysis project Ga0209597, IMG submission 187316) | Freshwater microbial communities from Lake Montjoie, Canada to study carbon cycling - M_140625_MF_MetaG (SPAdes) (version 2) | ecosystem: Environmental > Aquatic > Freshwater > Lake...
ATTAAAAACTAATTGATATTGCTTCTAGCTAAAACTGAAGGATGAATGCCAAATCTTTTTTTGAAATTCACAGAAAATCTTCCTAAATGGCTAAATCCTACTTCTCTAGCAATGTCAGTAGTTTTCTTTGATTGTTTATGTTGTTTAATTAATTCGTGAGCTTTTAATAATCTTTGCTCTTCAATATATTCAAATGGACTTTTATTTAAGTGTTTCTTAAATATCATCTGTAACGATCGTTCAGAGTATTTTGTATGCTGTTTCAGTTCTAACATCATAATCTTACGATGGAGATTTATTTCTATATATTCACAAGCACTCGTCAATAAAGGATGCTTATTGTTCATACTTTAGAAACTGAGTGGGCAAGTTTATCCAAAATGTAAGGATTTGATTTATCAAATCGATAATGTGTTGCGTAATACTTTGTAAATAAGAGATATAAAATTCTGTTCTAGAAAAAATCAACATTAAATAACCTATAAAAACAAATAAAGTTAAATAAATTAAAGTATGGATTGAAATCCTAACGATTGAATTCAAAAAAGGCTTTGAGCTTGAACTTATTATAAGATGTCTATAATTAAAATTATTTTTAAAATTTTGTCCTGCGAGATGTAATACAAATGCTACTAGGAGCATGAATACTTCAGAAAAATACTCAAGTCCAAATAGTATTGAGATGATGACACTTAGAATGATGAATAAGTTACCAAGTGCGCGCATACTCTATTTCTTCTTTAATAAACTTGGAATTGGATCAACTTCATTAAAATTGAAGATGACATCTTCAATGCTTAATCCAAGAGCTGCTATGTATTTTTTTAGGCAGATGTATTTGAGAGATTCAGAAGGGAAATATTGAAGGCTATTTTCTTCCATAGAAATGATTTGACGTTCAGCCAAGCATAAATCAGTAGCAATATTTTGAGCTGAGATCTTTTTGCTTAAGCGTGTTTCTTTTAATAACTTATAGTTATAATCAAAATTATTCATAGGGTACTAAAAAAATGATGCATTTAATGGAATGATTTTCTGTCACACATAAGCCAAAGAATTGCTACGATACTATCAGCCCCCCCCCAGTGGTGTCAACTATGGGTGTTTTCTGGTAAAAAAAGCCCTCTTTACGAGGGCAAATATTCTTTGGGGAACAGTTCGAGAATACCTATTGATTATGAATTTATGATGAAATATTTATGACAAGGGATAGTGACAAAAATCTCCGGATTCCGGATGTTTTGTAACACACCCCTATTCCAGCCCGGCCAAAATCCCCCGCCGTGACCCTTCTGCCTCGCCCACAAATACTGTAAAATATCCGTTATTGGGGGATTAGCTCAGCTGGCAGAGCAGCGGACTCTTAACATCTCCGGCCTGGCAGAGCAGTCACCCTAGCCGACCCTAGATCTTGGAATTGCTCAAATTTAATCCTGAAATTTTTTTGCTTGCGCACCGATACGCAGTTTTGAAAAGTCGTTTTAAACGACTTTTTGAAAAAAGTCCTTTTGAAGTGACTCTTTAAAAAATACTTTTATTTGAAAAAGAATTTCAAAATTTTACTTGCAATTCCTTTGCTAGCCTCCAAACTATTTGTATCTTGTTGCTTCTGATTTACCATCTTAGAGTTTTGAGCTAGCTTTTCAGCAAGATCATCTGAGATTTTATCAATTAATTGAGGGTTATTTTTAAGAATTGGCGACAGATCCTCTTTTTTAATTTCCAAGAGAGTTGCATTAGAACGCGAATAAACATCTGCAGATCTAGGTGCCCCAGTTAACAACGACATTTCACCTACATTTTGACCTGGCCATAATGTAGCAACAATAATCGACTTTCCTTCATTATTAACGATAGATACCTCTAAAGACCCTTCAGAAATAATATACATACTGTCAGCTATCTCACCTTTTTTAATCAAATGCTCCTTTGGTGAAGTGTAAATTGTATTAATTTTTTTGCTTAAAGAAATTATTTCATCCCGACTTAATGCTTTCAATATACTCAGCTTGTAAACATTAATTAATCGAGTTGTATTATTTAAAATTTCTTGATTGATTGGTATTTGAACTAAACTTGAGGACATATCAATTGATGCGGCACCAAGAAATTTTTTAAGGGCCGACATTAAATATGTTTCGCTACTTCTCATACTGATATTAACTCTACATACATATCTAATTTGGTAAACAACATAACCATCATCAAAATTTGAGACGCCAAAGTCATAATTATCAGAAAAATCTTTATTAGTCGAAGCAACATATTCCAAAGTTGTTTTTATTACACTTAGAACTTTATCTGAATCATTTTCTGCTCTTAATTCGATACTAATTTTTCTTCTATCGAAATTACTTTTTTCTTGTTTGGTGTAGTTAAAATAAGAATAGTGGATAAATATATTATTTGGTATTCTTCGAACCAAAGAGTCATCTAAGAATTTTAAGGTAACATATTTTTGATCTATATCAATTACCTGAAATCTCCCAGAAAAATCTCTGTTACTTATATAAATCCAATCGCCATTCGAAATTAATCCCCCAATTTGCAAAAAAATTCCACTAGTAAAATCAGCAACTCTTTCTCTGAAAATATAAAAAGTTCCAATACCTAATCCACCTGATGTAGCAAGTATTGTATTTAAATTTACATTCTCAAGAATGACAAAACAAATAAAACCACCTAATGCCCAAATGATATATGTAGTAATTTCCTTTATTACCTTTGGGACAGATTTATCAGTATTTAAAACATTAAATTTTTTAAAGCTAGCTTGAAAAAAAGAATTTACTGTACCAGTAATTAATGAAAATTGAAGTAAAAAAATATAGAAAAAAGTCTGGTTTGTTTTAGCTAAATCAGGATTTATTACAGGAAAAAAAATATCAAAATAATGAAACGATATTAAAGCGAAAAATATATTTAGTAAAAATAAGATCCAAAAAAATATAAAGAAATTGGACGATATTTTTTTAATAGATAAAAACATGGGGAATTACAATATTCTCTTATGCGCTTTACTTACGTCCATTAACAAAATGTGTCATGATTTTACCAAGGCCTTTACATTCTACTAACTCTCGCTCTTCAAGTTCAAATTCATCTCCTAAGGCGAGTTTTGTTGAAGGTGAAATTTGAATGCGATTTGGAAGCGATGTTGATTCCATTCGACTAGCGGTATTTACTGAATGGCCCCAAACATCATAGCAAAATTTACTATGGCCAATTACACCAGCTACAACTGGTCCAGTATTAAGACCAAACCTCATTTGAAAATCAACTTTATTTTTTTTATTAAAATCTTTAAGATCTTCTATCATTCCAAGAGCTAAATCTACTGTAGCCTGTGCATGATCTTGACGAGAAATTGGTAGGCCCCCCACTGCCATATAACAGTCACCAATAGTTTTAATTTTTTCAACTCCTAGCTCATTAGAACGCTTGTCAAATTTTGAAAAAAGCTCATTTAAAAGCTTTACTAAATCATCAGCAGATTTCTTAGATGACATCTGTGTAAAGGACACAATATCAGCAAACATAATTGTGACGCTAGGGTGTGTATCTGAGATATTTTCCTCTTTTTGTTTTAAACGCTCTGCAATTGATTGGGGTAAAATATTAAGCATTAATTGGTCAGACAACTCTTTCTCATAAGCTAATTCTTTAGTTTTTTTAGCATCTAATTCAATCATATATTTTAAGAAATCGGAATTGAGAAGTACCCCGAAATAAATTCCCTCATCAGTTAAAACCACTCCACCTTGGTCAAGACTGGCTCCATTTTTTCCTAAGTGTTTACTTAAAGTTTCAAATGGAGTTGTAATTTCAAATGAAAAAAAATTTTTATTCATTTTGCTTTCAATTGGACGATTCTGAATTACTGCATAAGCTAAAGGGTTTGAAGCTAATGTTAAAATTTCTAGTCTTTCTATCACACCAATTGGTATTGAATTTTCATTAACTACAACTAACAGTTTTAGGGAATCATCACTTCTAACACGTTTAATAACTAATTCACATTTCTGATCAGCAGGAACCGCATCCGGAGAAATCGCAAGTTTATGAATCGGGTTATTTTTCATTGTCTATTTTCCTTTCAATAAAAATTATAAAAATAAAAGTATTAGTTTGCTAAAAGTTTATTTCTTCTTTCGTCAAAAAATTTAATAATCGCTTCGATAAGCTTATTAGTTAATTCTTTTGGGCATGAATCTATAAAAAGCTCTGATGAAATTTCTCCCTTGAAAAACTGTCTCGCTTTCAAAAGTAAAATTCTCATATCATTAAATCCTAAACTTTTAGTCATGATGGTAGCAATTGGTGAATTTTTTACATCGTATTCTGAATTTACACTTCTCCCAATCTCTAGTAAGGACAGGACTTCTAATTCAATTTCACTATTGGGCTTCATGGGTTTTGTAATCTTTGGAAGAAATTGTTCCAAGCCTAAATTGGGTTGATTATCAACTGGCAACTCACCCATAAACATAGCAACTGAAATGTTTCTTCCGATTCGCATTGAGAGAGCCTCTAAAAATGCTATAGAAGTTAATTTCATCCCGAGATATAAGCGTGCAATTTCTAAGTTCCGATTGGCATATAAAGTTAATTCCTTAAAGCGAACCTCAGAAGGTTCATTTCTATATTTTCTAAATACAATATCTGGCTTTAAGAACCCTAGGAATCCGTCCATTTTCTGGAGGGAAACTCGATATCCACTTGCTGTATATGTATTAATCTTCATCAGATCATGATTAGTTTCAGGTATCAAATTCCATGTATTGTCTAGAAAGTGAGCTGGATTTGTACTAGCGAAATTTTCAACATCTCTATTACTTAAACGCACACCTCTCTCAACAATTTTATGAATTTCTTCATCGGACCAAGAAAACTTAAAATTTTCATTAACTACTTTTAAATTTTGAAATAGCTTCTCTGAACAGCTTAGTCCAAAAGCATCAGTACTTCTAAATGGAATTGTTGCTTCAATACAGGCAATAATTTGAGCTATTTGACCTAAAGATAAGATCTCATCAAAAATCTTTGCAGCAAGCAAAGCACTTAAAAATTCATTTTGTCCAGCCATTGGCTGAAGAGGATTGCCTTGTTCAAAACCAAAAATATCTAAAGTTAGCTTAAAAAGAGGGTCACTCAATAAATCTGGATCATTTATTAAAAATAACTGTTTATTATTTTCTTGAATAAATGGTGAAATTAATCTAGCGATATTAACGTTAATTCCTTGATCAACTTGAACATAAACCATGTCATGAAATAGCGCTGAAATTACCTCGATTGAATCACCACCTTCGCCAACTTGGAAAATATGTTCTGGGGTATGGAAAAATCTCCAAGGGCCAGTCATAGATTGAATAATTAAATCAGAAATTGAATCTAATTTATCTAGACTGGGATTTGCTTTTAAATCTGCTAAAGCAAGACTTAAAGTTCGAGAACATTTTTGCTTGTCTATCTCTGTATTCATTTAACTGCGCCTATTTTCTATTTCTTTAACTTTAAAAACTATAGCTTAAACATATTTTTTTTGAGATTGTTCAGTAGATCTTATAACATATTTTTGCGAATTAATAATGACAGACTAATTGATTGAAATTAACACCAAAAATCTCCGGATTCCGGATATTTCATATCAAGAACGAGATTGAAGTCTAAGTAGAATGGTTGGGGGTCAACTTATAGCCTCTGGGGTTTATTGAACATCCCTACTTTATTACCGGTAAATTTGATTACGCACCGTTGCGCACCGAAAGAATATCGGTATTAAGCGATATAATATTATCCAAACTGAAATATTGAGATTTTTAAAAAATCATCAATTACCTCAATGAATTCAGGGTGTTAAACAATGTTTTACGGCTCTGGGGGATTAGCTCAGTTGGTAGAGCAGCGGACTCTTAAAATCCTGCTCCGAGAATGGATTGATCCGGTAAGTCTTCCATGTAACACGTCAAAACAAAGTTTTTATTCAGTGAATTTCAGCGAGCACACCTAAGCACACCACACATAAAAAAAGCCACTACGATGAGTGGCTTTAGTTTTATACAAAATCTATAGATTAAAAGTGATAGTTAAGTCCAATATTTAAGACGTCTAATTTATTGCTACCATTAACAATGATTCCCGAACCTGGGTCGATTTTATTAATTCCAAAGTTCTTGTCGCTAAATTGAATATGCTGGTAATCTATATCAGCAGTGACATTGTTGAAGATAGGATGTTCTATACCTAGACCAGTTACCCAGCCTGTAAGTGTTTCTGAATCGTTCGAAAGATAACGAGCTCCGCTGAAGCCACTATTCATATTAAATTTTTCATTACCAATAGCTACTCCGCCATCCACATAAACAAGTGTATCGCCTAAAAGAGTGCCTGCTTTAGCTTTGAATGTAGAGATCCAATTTAATTTAGCGTTTGCAGTAAAATTTAGATTGTTTGTTGCTTTGTAATCGGCATTAAATGATCCGCCTATAATGTTAGCTTCTAATCCCAACAAAAATTTATTATTGACCATTAAATTATAGCCTGCTTGCAATCCGCCAAAGGTGCTATTCATTTTCGGCTTCGGATTTGAAACGAATTGATCTCCAGAACCACCTACAAAATAATCAGTTAAGATAGCACTATTAAGTGACTGCTCGCCCCAACCATAACCTGCACTTCCACCAATATAAGGTCCAGTCCAATTAATTTTGTCTGCTGCAAATGTTGAAGTTGATAATAAAAAAATTGAAGTTAAAACAAGTTTTGGAAGCTTAGATTTCATAAATGTTACTTTCATGTAAGATAGTTAAAAATTTAGAACGCTCATCCTACAATCATTTGTTAGCTTATTTGTTCAAATTCATTTTGGATAGACTCTTTGATGTCCTTGCTGTGATTGAGAGTCTAAGCCTTATAAACTTAAAGGTTATTTTGTTCAAATTATATGGGCCGTATTTATTAATTACTATGACAGCTAATAACAAAACACAATTTTCAAAAGCTAAACAATCTCGATCTCAAAAGACTCTGGATGATTTACTAGAGGCGGCTGATGAATTAGTCAATAGTGCTGATCCAAAAAAATTTACTACGAGATCGCTCGCAGATAAGTCAGGCTATGCATTAGGAACGCTCACCACTCGATTACAATCTGTGGAGAATGTTTTTTTATATGTCATTGAAAAACAAAGAGATAAAAATATTCAATCACTGGTCAAAAGCATTGAGGATTTTAATGAGAAGAAGTCTATCGAAGAGCTTGCTGAATTGATATTTGACCAAGCGCGTGAATTAATTACTAAAGTTAATCCAAAAGTTATTCAATTCATTGAGAGCCGCTTTATAAAAAAAAATCAGTTCTCATCTAAATATTTTCATTACGCAGACCCTATTGCTCATGCTTTAGTTAAATCTCAAAAAACAAACACTTCAAATACTTTTAGAAAGGTTACAGAAAAAGAAGCTAAATTAATAGTAAGGTCACTCATTATGATTTTAGAAAGGCCTTTTGTGGAAGAGGACCCTATTGCAGGATCTAAAGAACATCGCAGAATTGTGACTGAAAGTTTTGTGGGGCTTCTCGGTAAGTAAAATCTCCGGATTCCGGATGTTTTCCAACACACCCCTATTCCACCCCTGCCAAAAAGCCCAGACCTAAGCCCTCTACAACGCCCACAATTACTGTAAAATATCACTTTCTGGGGGATTAGCTCAGCTGGTAGAGCAGCGGACTCTTAACATCACCGGCCTGACAGAGCAGCCCCCCCTAGCCGACCCTAGATCTTGGAATTGCTTAAATTTAATCTACGAAGTTTTTTGCTTGCGCACCGATGCGCAGTTTTGAAAAGTCGTTTTAAACGACTTTTTGAAAATAGTCCTTTTGAAGCGACTCTCTAAAAACGTAATTCATGTATCAAGATATATGGAGTCCTGATATCTTAAATGTTTAATAAAAAAATATTTTTAAGTTTAAAATTAAAAAAGCTACTTACCTTATGTAGCAATAGCTTTTTCTAGTAAAAATCAAAAACTTTTTTATTTAATTAGTCTGATAGCAAATGGAACTCTAAATGGTGTTTTATTTGAAACAGCCACAGCCCCCATAATGCAAAAAACAATATGAGCAATTCCGATAGCTGCCATTGCTAAAGAAACAATTCCAAGCAATCCAAAACTAAACAGTGCAGTTAAAAATCCTATCAGAAAAGTACAAGCAAAATATCCAATCATTGCTGTTATTGACCAATTTAATGCTTCTTTGCTTTGATCTTGCACTAATTTGTCATCTTTTTTTGCAAGAAAAAGAATTAAACAAGGAATGAACCCAAGAAATAAAGTCCCAATCCAATTAATTAATAATATATTTTTCGTGTCTTGATTTGCTTGTGCCATGACTCTCTCCTAAGTTTTAGTGATTCATTCTGATTATAACGCTGTTTATTGTCTGCAATCTTTGTTGGAATTAGAAACCTTGTTCTTCTTTTGCATTTTTCATTGGGGTATTATCGATACCATTTTTTTCATTAAATGTCATAACTAGATTGAATGAATCTGCATTGTCAGCTGCAAAACCAGTTAGTAATTCAAAATTTTCCTGTCCTTCTGGAGTAAGAACTGCAAGTAAAGGAATTTGCATGCTCTCAAGGTAAGCCACAGTTAACATTCCCGATGCTTGTTGTTGATCTTTTTTCTGCTGCTCATTTAAAGGATTGCTATTTTCTTTTATTCTTTGATCAATAATAGCTTTACGCTCGCTTGTTGTGCCAACCATTTCTTGAAAGCCATTATCGCCAAAGCGATGCCCCATTTTCTCCTGTAATGCGTCTTTCTTTACCATTTCGCTAGACCCTTTTTTATCAAAGATCTTTTCTAAAACTGTATAGGCCTCATTGACCTTTTTGTTAATTGCTTCAATTTTTTGCATAAGATCACTTTTGGGTTTCTTGATTTCTGCTGCTTTTATATCTTTTTCAATAATTCCAAATTTTTTCCTATCCAAGATATCCAAATCTTTCAGCGTAATTTTTATTGAGCTTGTAAACATCTTCATATAAGGCAACTGGCCTTCATTTACTATTTCAATTTTTTCAATAACACCATAACTCGGATTGAGAAAATTTTGGGTGAATGAATTGCTAGGAATAACACCGCCCAATAAATCTCCTTGAGTTCTTAGGGATATTCCATGATATTGCTCGACTGCATTTAATGCTGCGGCCTTTCTGGCTTGCTCAACAGTATTACCTATTGATTGGGTATATATAACTCTTTCATCCTGACTTATTTTTTTTAAATTTTCAGGGCTTAGTTTCGTATTTACCTGTGTTTTTACAGTTACAGACCAAAAGTTTTTTGATGGGTCAGGTTGCCCCATAACATTATAAATATTTTCTTTTTCTATTTTTTCAAAGCTTTTAATAATTCCATATACGGGATTAGAAATATTTTTTTGAAATTCACTAAAAGTCTTAGCAAAAGACTTTGTGGGAATACCAATGTCTGGATGAACTGCTCTTACACTCTTAGACAATGCATACATTAACTCTTCTTCTTTTGAAGTTCTAATATCAGGACTCCCATCAGATACTGCAGTGACTTCAACAGGAACACCTTCTCTCTTTGCTGCACGAATTTTAGCTTGCTTTCTAACAGATTCATTTGATTCATCTTTACGACTTTGGAAATTATTATTTCCTCCGGGCTGACCGGATGCAGCATTATTATTCACTGTAGATTGTTGAGCTGTATTGCCTTGAGAATTAGACTGTTGAGGCTGTTGAGCGTTTTTTTGAATATTTTTAAATAATTCTTTAAGATTTACCGGGTCTGCATATATGCTAGATGAAATAAGATAAAAGTTTAAAAAAAGAATTGAACCAAATAAAAATTTTATTTTCCCGATTTTCATGTTTGCCTTTAATTAAATTAAATAGACTTGCACATAAGTTTAATACTAATATGTATGATAACAGCAACTAAATCAATCTAAATTTATATGAAAACTCTTTTAAAAGTTTTATTCTTTTTAATTCTTTTTAGCTTAACAACGATTGCCAAAAGTCAAGATTTATATCTTGCAGGCTTTTCTTTTATTGGCACAACAACAGAAAATGAAAATTATCCTGTTGCCCTCTCAATTTACAAGGCTAATAATAGATCATTAAATCAACAACTCAACGAATCCTTAAAAAGACTAAAGCGTACCGATCTTAACCTCATTAAAGATAGCGGATTAATTAAGTCAGGCAATGCTGTTGCAATCGCATACGGACTTCAAAAAGAAAATTTAACAGAATATCAAGTTGAAGGTGGCTATCAAACAAAGTTTGAAGTCACAGGGGAAATTTATGTATTTGAT
>Ga0209597_1003089_pt1 | contig 10358 bp, 9 predicted proteins | sample M_140625_MF_Meta_FD_187316 | JGI IMG/M metagenome (GOLD analysis project Ga0209597, IMG submission 187316) | Freshwater microbial communities from Lake Montjoie, Canada to study carbon cycling - M_140625_MF_MetaG (SPAdes) (version 2) | ecosystem: Environmental > Aquatic > Freshwater > Lake...
CTAGAAATGGAAGTCAATGCTTGGTAAGGGCAGATTGGCTGTTTGAAGTTTGTGCCGTAAATTGCACCCAATGAAATCCGCAATCAGTCTGGTATTTTCTTTATTACTATGCTTAACAGCATCGGCACAATTGGGCAAACCCGAACCCCAGAATTCATCAAAAAATGGAGGCACTTGCGATGTCATTCGCGACATAAAAACGCCATTATCGCATGTTTTTGACCCAGCAACCGCGCCCAATATTTGGATGATGCCAACGGATGAGGAAGCGGAAATGCCATTGCCTGGAGGTATCAATGAGGACCTCAGACGTGAAATTGATGCGGCTCGCTCCGCTCGCCTTAATTCCAACCCCGTTCAAAACCGTGGAATCATTCATGATAAACCCACCCCGCCAAATTCAATCATCACCCAATCCCAGCGCGGTGTTGAGGTTCCGCCTGGCGGCGGAACCCCCAACGACAACCATATCGCCGTAGGAAACGATGGAAAAATTGTCTCCGTAATGAATACCGTAATCCGCGTCCATAATGATACCGGAAAAATCGTGAAAGCCTTCACCCTCGACTTCTTCGCCAATAACCCCAACATCAAAAAAGACCCCATCCCTACCATGAATCGGACCTATGATCCGAGAGTCATGTACGACCCCTATAAAGACCGATACATTGTCGTTTTTATGCATGGGACCACCAATAAAAACAGCTTTATCATCTTGGGATTCTCAACTACAAACGACCCCGCAAAACCTTGGAACGTCTATAAAATCCCCGGTACACCCATCCAAGATACCGTTTGGAGCGACTACCCCATCGTTTCGCAAACCAAAGAAGATATGTTCTTCACCGTCAACCTGTTACACAACGGAAGCAGCTGGGAAGAAGGTTTCGTAGAGGCCGTTATCTGGCAACTCAATAAAGAAGATGGCTTCAAAGGCGATACGATGCACAAGAACTTCTTTCACAATATCAAATACAATGGCGTTTCAATTTGGAGCATCTGCGCGATACAAAATGGACCGATGCCGGACGGGGTCGACAACTACTTTATGAGTGTTCGGCCATACACCAAAGAAAACGATACTATTTTTGTACATCGAATCACAAACACCCAGAGAAGCGGACAAGCCAACTACGAATTGGGCGTGCTCAAAAGCCCTTTGAAATACGGCTTCCCCTCCAGCGCTTTACAGCCCGATACAGCTTTCCGACTTAGAACCAACGATGCCAGGGTTTTGAGCGGCGTTCGCATCGGGACACAAATTCACTACTTCCAAAACTGCCTCAACTTTAAAACGATGCAAGCCCATATCATGCATGGCAGCATCTATAATCTCACCTTGACAAATGGCGCCACTCGGATGGGACTTTTTATATGGAACGAGGGCGGGGCGGTGACCAAAGCGCATCTGTTCAGCAATGATAGCCTTGACTTTGGATACCCAGCCGTTGCCGCCGCAGGCGAAGCACCCTCCTCTCAACTGTCTGCTCAAGATCCTTCGATGATTGTCACAAGCGTTTATTCCGGAGCCAAACACTTCCCCGGAACAGGCGCTTTTTTCATCAATCGATATGGAGAATACAGCGATTATCAAATCCTAAAAAAAGGACAATCGATCATCAACTACACCTTCATCAAACCGAAAGAACAGCGTTGGGGAGATTATGAAGGCATTCAAGCAAAGTTCAACGAAAAAGGCATTTACTACTTGGTTGGCTCTTGGGGCAAAGGCAACAACATGAACGCTTATGTGGCTCGGGTGAAAATCAAAGATACCGTGGCCAACAACCCCATTTCAACCATGAGGGTATTCCCTGTCCCCACCACCGAAAACCTGAACATCGAATTTCAAGTCAACACGGAAGCCACGATTAACGGTCAAGTGTTCAATTTAAACGGCCAAAGCGTTGGCATCGAATCAGGGCTATCGGAGAATAATGGCGCCACAGAAGATCGCAGTCGTTTCACTTTAACCATAGAACCCGGCACCCACAGATATGCGCTCCATACCCATGGATTGGCCAAAGGCGTTTATTTCGTAAAACTAGAACTCGTAAAAGGTAGTTGGGGCTTTACATCTTCGGATTCCCAATCTTTCAAATTCATTGTCCAATAAATCAACCTTGGAAAACCTCAATCCAAATGCCCGCGCCAAAGGAGAAATCATCCTCATCAACAAACCCCATGGATGGTCGTCTTTCCAAGCGGTGAAAAAAATTAAATACGTCACCAAAGCCAAAAAAGTGGGCCACGCGGGTACTTTAGACCCCCTCGCCAGCGGCTTACTGATCATCTGCACAGAACAGCAAACCAAAGGGATTCAAGCGATTCAGGACGCCGACAAAGAATATGAAGGCACGTTGGTTTTAGGCGCAACAACCCCAAGCTACGATCTGGAAACGGAGCCCAATGCGCACTTCCCCACCGAACATATCACCGAGGAGATGGTCCATGCAATCATCCCCCAATTTTTAGGCGAAATCGACCAAATTCCCCCGTTGTATTCTGCCCTTAAGGTCGATGGTCAAAGGGCTTATAAGTTAGCTAGACAAGGCGATGAAACCGTGTTGAAATCTAGAAAAATCACAATTCATTCACTGGAATTTACCCGCATCGAATTGCCAGAAATAGATTTTCTCGTTCGATGTACCAAAGGAACATACATCCGCACTTTGGTGTTAGACATCGGCCACGCTTTGCAATCCGGCGCTTATATGTCGAGGCTGGTCCGCACCAAAATCGGGGAACACCACATCGAAAATTCCGTTTCTCCACATGAGTTTGAAGAGGTATTCAAGTCAAGAATTGTAGAAATTTCCGATACCAACCCAACCAACATTTAAAGTTTGGGCCAATTTTTGCTATCTTTGGCCAGCATGCGCACGATACACAAAACTCTACGCTCTTTGGCTTTTATTGCCTTATCGTTAACCTTGGTACAATGTACCGAACTCAACGCTGGAAAAGTTAAACAGGACTTTAACAATTGGTTTACCGATCTCATTACACCTCGCGCCTCTTCTTTGGAAATGGCCAATGATGGTTATATTGTTAAAGGAAATGTAAAAAACAAACCCAATCAGGTAATTCGTTTGTTCGAAATGACCGCTGAAGGATTGGTTTTCATCGACAGTACTTTTACTGATAAAAAAGGCGATTTCAATGTCAAAGGGAGCACCAAAGAACTCATTTTCTGCTCACTTATGGTCTTGGATAAACAAATGGTTTATTTGGCATTGGACAATGCCACAGAGGCTACCCTTGCCATCGATGCTACCACTACCGGCATCAATTACACCATCACCGGAAAGAATGTAGAGGAGAGTCAGTCATTGAAAGAATTGTTGAAGTTGAACGAAGGTTTCTCTTCTAGAATCAAAGCCTTGGAAGCTGAAGCAAGCAAATTGAACCCAAATACGGATGAAGGTTTTAATAAGATGCAAAAGTTACAAGCGGATTATTATGTTACTTTGAATGAAAGATCCGCTTCTATTTTGAGTTTTGCAAAAGCCAGGCCTAGCAGTTTTATCCCCTTTTTCATCCTTCATTTTAATGTAGTTCAAGAACCTACCATTGAATTGTTAACTGTGGCTCGCGACGCAGCAGTAAAAGCCGACCCCTCTTCAAAATACACCCAAATAATTCAGCAAAAATATCAGGAAGAAGCAAAATTAATGGTGGGTGGTGAAGCACCTGAAATCAATTTACCACAACCCGATGGTACAAATTTGGCCTTGAGTTCTTTGCGCGGTAAGTATGTATTGATCGATTTCTGGGCGAGCTGGTGCGGACCATGTCGAAAAGAGAACCCTTACAACGTTGAAATGTACAAGCGATTCAAGGACAAAGGTTTTGAAATCTATGGCGTCTCTTTAGACCAAGATCCAACGCGTTGGAAAGGTGCCATCGAAAAAGACGGTTTAACTTGGAGACATGTGAGTGATTTAAAAGGTTGGAGCAGTTCGGCCGGTCAGACTTATAACATTCATTCTATCCCTTCTACCGTATTGGTTGATCCAGCAGGAAAAATCGTTGCGAAAGGCTTGAGAGGCGAAGAGCTCGATGCCAAGTTGCAAGAGTTATTGGGTGCATCAAGCGCCGACAAAGGCCAATAAAGAGGTGAACCTTAAATTGAGGTTTAATTAATGTTAAAATAATACATTAGGAGTTGAAAGTTAACATCAATTCAATTCCTTTGTAACATAATGATTAAAGGACTGCCTAAAGTATTAGTAGTAGATGACGAGCAAGACATTCTCGAGCTAATTAGGCATTCCCTAGCCAAAGAGGGTTTTGAGGTGCATGTAGCAGCTAACGGTGCTCAAGCCGTTGAACAAGCAAAAAAAGTAAAGCCGGAAATCATCATCATGGACGTCATGATGCCAGTGATGGACGGAATGGAAGCCTGTAGACAACTGAAGGAAATTCCAGAGACCAAGAATATTCCTGTTATTTTCTTAACCGCAAGAAGCGAAGAATTTGCAGAACTGGCTGGATTTGAAGCGGGTGCCGATGATTACATCGCAAAACCAGTAAGAAGCAGAGTGCTATTGAGCCGGGTTAAAGCCATATTGCGTCGACGTAATGCATTGATCACCCCAGAGCCAGAAAAATACGACTTCGAAAATCTAAAAATCGACCGTGAGCGTTTTGTGGTTGAATACGATGGTAGAACTTTACAGTTGCCTAGAAAAGAATTTGAATTGTTATCATTCCTAGCATCAAGACCAGGACGAGTATTTTCTCGCGATGAAATCTTGGAAAATGTTTGGGGCAATGAGGTATTGGTAGTAGATCGTACCATAGATGTTCACGTAAGAAAAATTCGTGAGAAACTGGACGACAAATTCATCTACACCGTGAAAGGCGTAGGCTACAAATTCGAGAGTTAATTTGTCTCGAAAATCGAGAGCACTGCACTCGCTTTATCCAAACATTCTTGATATTCCTGTTCAGCAACACTATCATAAGTGATTGCACCGCCAACGGCATAGGCCAAAGATTGGGACTGTGAATCGTATTGCAAGGCACGAATAACCACATTGAAATCCATATTCTGTTTCCAAACGTAGCCCACGGTTCCAGAATAAATGCCCCGCGCAAACCCTTCCAATTGATTCGTGTATTGCATCACCGAAATCTTTGGCGCACCCGTCATACTACCCATTGGGAACGTGGCATGCATCAATTCCTTTAAACCAACTTCGGGCTTCAATCGACCTTCTACCGTAGAAATCAATTGATGGACGTGAGAGAACGAATAAACCGCACAACATTCGGGTACCTGAACGCTTCCCACCTCACACACTTTAGATAAATCATTTCGCACTAGATCAACGATCATGATATTCTCTGCACGATCCTTCTCCGATTTTGCCAATTCGATAGCAACTGCATCATCCAACAATGGATCCAATACTTTGGAGTTCGCCTGAAATACCCTGGGCCTAGTCCCCTTGATGGGCTGAGAAAAAACCAAATCGCCACGTTTGCCAAAGAATCTCTCAGGACTGGCGCACAACAAATACCGATTTCCATCCTTCAAAAACACAGAAAACGGCGCTGGCGCTTTTTGCGTCAGCAGCAAAAAAGCATCATATGGATCAATCTCTTCTTTTGCCGTAAAGGCGATGCAATAATTCATCTCGTAAAAATCACCTTCCACGATATGCTGCTTGATCCGCTCAACATTCTCCAAATACGTTTCCTTGGGTGTTTGCGATTGCCATTGGGGTGAATGTCTGGCACCACCATCATTGACAATTGAGGATACAATCCGATTACTAGCCAATTGATCTTCATTCACCGCCAAACCCACATTTTGATTACCGAGCAAATTCAACAACGATCCACCATTCGAAATTTGACCACCACGACGAACCAATAAAGTTTCATCACCAGTAGTTACGCCATTTTTTTCAATCGCCACCCAATGAACAGGACTTACAAATTTCAGATTTGCAAATTCTACCAATTGCGAGTGATCCGTTGTTAAGTAAGGTTCAATTTGATTCTTATAATCATACCCCAAATATCCCATCACTGGAATTTCAGGACAACTTGGAACATCAGACAAATCATCAAATTGCTCGGCAATACCAAAACCAGCCATAAGGGAAATCTGACCATGATCATCGGACCGACCTGCACTCAAAAAAATGCAAGCAAACGACTCATTTCTTGCCTTTTCAAGCAAACATTCTAGTTGGTATGCGATTGTAATTCCTTGATTTTCCATCACTTATCACAACATCATTTGATCATCCTCCAAACTTTCCTCACCTTGATAAAACCGATGAATTACCCGCGATTTCGCTACACCAACCACAGTAGTCAACACCTCAACACTCGCCTCTTTTACCTTTTTTACGCTCTTAAAGTGCTTCAACAACAACCTAGCTGTCTCCTCTCCGATGCCTGGAATTTCTGTCAACTCTGTCCTCAACGTCCCCTTATCCCTCCTACTTCTATGATGGGTAATTCCAAATCGATGCGCCTCATCACGCATTTGCTGTATCACTTTCAACGTCTCCGATTTCTTGTCGATGTACAAGGGCAAAGAATCCCCTGGGAAATAAATCTCCTCCAAACGCTTCGCGATCCCCACAATGGCCAATTTGGTATAAATCCCCATCGCCTTTAAAGCCTCTACCGCTGCACTCAGCTGACCTTTACCACCATCCACCACAATCAATTGAGGCAATGGTTTTTGCTCATCAATCATCCGTGAATATCTGCGAGTAATCACCTCTTTCATCGTCGCAAAATCGTCTGGACCTTCTACCGTTTGTACATTAAAATGTCGGTATTCTGATTTTGCCGCCTTCCCATTCTTAAAAACCACGCAAGCGCTCACCGGGTAAGTTCCTTGGAAATTTGAATTATCGAAACACTCAATATGTCGAGGCAACTCACTCAAACGCAAATCCTTCTTCATCTGCTCCATCAATCGATCCACCCGGATTTCTGGATTCAGCTTTTCGTATTGAGACAATTTCTCCTGCTTATAGAGCAAGGTGTTTTTCATACTCAACTCCAACAAACGACGTTTATCGCCCATTTTAGGAACGGTTACAGCAACACCATCCAGTTCTAAATCAAGTTCGTGACTCAAAACGATTTCCTTGCAATTATCCCCATACTGATTTCGCATTTCAGCCACGGCGGAAGCGAGCAAATCCGAATCTAGCTCATCGAGTTTTTTGCGAATTTCCACGTTACGACTTACGATGATCAACCCGTGACTTACCCGCAGAAAATTGACGAACGCAACCTTTTCCGTACTACTAATGCTATATACTTCTAAATCACCGAGAACGGTGCTTACAATGGTACTTTTTGATTGATACCGCTCTAAGGAATCCAATTTCTCTTTGAAATCATGGGCTTTTTCAAATGCCAATTCGGCGGCGGCCGACATCATCAAATCCTTCAAATGTCGTTTCACCTCCCCCAAATTCCCTTTCAACAAATATTTTATCTGGGCAATGCTTTCGTTGTAAGATGATTCGGTTTGATGCCCTTCGCATGGACCCATGCAATTTCCAAGCTGGTATTCCATGCAAATTTTGTGTTTGCCCGCGGCTACGCTCGCGGGCGTCATCCCAAAATTACAATTCCGGGTGGGATATAATTTTTTCACCAAATCCAATACTGTGTGCATCACCTTAACATTGGCATAAGGCCCGTAATAATCAGACCCATCACGAATCGGATTCCTCGTGGGAAATACCCTCGGAAAACGCTCCGCTGTAATCCGAATATAAGGATACGTCTTATCGTCCTTTAATGAAATATTATATCTGGGCTGAAATTCCTTAATCAAACTGTTCTCCAACAGCAATGCATCCATCTCGGTATCTACTACCGTGTATTCAAAATACTGAATCTTACTGACCAAAATAGCCGTTTTTCGATTCTCGTGCTGCTGTTTGGTGAAATAACTGGTGACGCGCTTTTTGAGGTTTTTGGCCTTCCCAACATAGATAATAACATCCTGCGCATCAAAATACTTGTAGACCCCCGGCGAGTCAGGCAACGACTTAATCAATTTACTCAAATGCGCGGGGACCATAACACAAAATTACGCGCAAACCCCTATCAATGGGTACCAATTTCTACATGACGTGCACTAACAGCTTCCCCAAAGAATAATGAGGCCTGAAGATCAAATGTACTTGCATCGTCGGTGGTTACAAACTCACGCTTTCCACCTCGAATTAACCCCGATTCAATCTCCGAATGACGCACCAAATAATCTTGTAATTTTTCTGCAACGATGCCTCCCTGTGTCACTAACCGAATCGAAGAAGGGACAAATTTCTTAATCGTTTCCATAAGCAATGGATAATGTGTACAAGCCAATAAAAGCGTATCGATTTTGGGATTGCGAGTCAAGATTCGATCCACATGCTGCTTCACGAAATAGTCCGCGCCCTCACCCACCATCTGATTGTGCTCCACCAAATAAACCCACATCGGACAAGCTTCTTGCTCCACCAAAACCGAAGGATAAAACTTCGCAATTTCCTTTGGATACGATTCGGACGCCACCGTGCCTGCTGTACCCAGAACGCCAACCACTCCCGATTCAGAATACTCACCAATGGATTCAGTGGTAGGACGAATCACACCTAAAACACGCTTGTGATCGTTACGCTTTGGTAAATCAACCTGCTGGATCTGACGTAATGCTTTGGCCGAAGCCGTATTACAAGCCAAAATCACCAAATCACAACCTTCATCGAACAGCCAATTCACACATTCCAATGTATAATGATAGACTGTATCAAACGAGCGATTTCCGTATGGGGCACGGGCATTATCACCCAAATACAGATAATCGTATTCCGGCAAAACATCAACGATGCTTCTCATCACAGTGAGACCACCGTAACCCGAATCAAATATGCCTATTTTGCCCTTTTTCATAAAACAAAGGACTGCTGAATCATCAACAGTCCTTCAAATGTATTGTAATAAAATGATTTACTTCTTCAACAAGGCTGCAATTACAGCACCTGTGATATCATCGGCGGGATTACCACTCCAAAGAACAATGTTCTGAGAATTATCAATCACGTGCGCATAGCCCTTTGCCTTGGCAACATCTCCGGCTGTTTTCTTAACCAATTCCAAAATAGGGTTATACAAACGAACCTGCTCTTGCTGGATTTCTGCTTTGTACGCTTCTTGAGTTTCTTGGGCTTCCTGCTGCAAACGTTGAAAGCTCTTTTGAATCAACTCCAACTGCGCTGGCGATGCTTTTAACGCTTGCTTGGTTTGGTACTCCTTCTCTTTGCTTTGCATTTCGGCTTCCAAATCCTGCAAACGCTGTACGTACCCTTGCTCAATGGCCGCCAATTTGGCCATTACTGAATCTTTCATTGGCAAAGTATCTACTACTTTCATGGTATTGATGGTAGCAATTTTCTGCGCTTGTGCGATGGAACCCATTGCCACAAATACGGTCATGGCAATCAATAGAATGGTTTTTTTCATGTATATCAATTTTTATTTTTATTAATTATTGTCGTCCTGATTTCCAGCGGGCGAAGTACCAGTAGGGACATTTCCCCTTGGCGTTGGCACATTCGGCTTCACCCCTCCAGGACGAGTTTGTGTATTCGACTTAGCCGGCGTGGTTGTCGCACCAGGCATATCCTCTGTAGGAATACCCAACGCTTCCATCACCTCTAATGTTTTATCGTATTTCTGATCCGCATAAAGCATTAATGCCCCACCCGATTTATCAAAAATATAAGCGTACCCTTCTTTCTTAGCGACGTTCTGAATGGCATCGTACACTTTGTCTTGCAAAGGCTTCACCAATCTAGCACGCTCCTGGTACAATTCACCTGTTGGGCCAAATTTTGTTTCTCTAAATTTAATTAATTCAGATTCTTTTTGTTCGATGGCTTCTTTTTTCTGACGACGCTTCTCATTGGTTAACAATATCTCTTCCGCCGTAAAATCCCGATACATCTGCTCCAAAGCCAATTGCATCGACTGCGCCTCTCCTTGATATTTGGCAGCCAAATCATCCAAATCCTTCTGTGCTGCTCTATATTCTGGCAACTTAGCTAAAATCACATCTGAATCCACGAATCCAATCACCTGACTCTTTTGAGCATTCATAACACCCAAAATCATCATCAAGCTAATCAAAAGGAATTGTTTTTTCATTTTCATTGATTTGTCAAACCGCATGCCAAAAGTCATCAGTCCACGAAAATATAGATTTTTCCTCGATTTATGGATGCTCTAATAAAATTGAAGGCGTTACGATAATATTACTTTTATGTAATGCACGATCTGTGAACTGAATTGTAAATCGCACCGTATCGCCCCGATACTGA
>Ga0209597_1003090_pt1 | contig 10355 bp, 9 predicted proteins | sample M_140625_MF_Meta_FD_187316 | JGI IMG/M metagenome (GOLD analysis project Ga0209597, IMG submission 187316) | Freshwater microbial communities from Lake Montjoie, Canada to study carbon cycling - M_140625_MF_MetaG (SPAdes) (version 2) | ecosystem: Environmental > Aquatic > Freshwater > Lake...
CGGGAGGTGGTTCCCCATTTCGATTCGGAGGAGGAGATGTACTGGTCGATCTGTGTTTGGGCTCCATTGGCAAAGTCACCAAATTGGGCTTCCCAGATCACGAGCATATCGGGGCAGTCGAGAGAGTAGCCGTAGTCAAATCCAAGGACGGCGGCTTCTGAAAGAGGGGAGTTGTAGACGCAGAAGGAGGCCTGTGATTTTGAAAGATTTTTTAGCGGGATATAGCGGGCTCGGGTACGAAGGTCGTAAACGGCGGAGTGACGGTGACTGAAAGTGCCGCGTCGACTGTCTTGTCCTGAGAGGCGGATGGGGGTTCCAGAGGTGAGGAGAGAAGCGAAAGCAAGGTGTTCGGCACAACCCCAATCGAGGGTAGTCTTACCCGCGGCCATCGAGCAGCGGGCATCGAGAACTTTGCGAATCTTGCTGTTGATTTGAAAATCGGAGGGAATGGTGGAGATCGAGACACCGAGCTCCGCAATTTTCTTTGCCGGAACGGCTGTGGGAACCTCCTGAAGAAGGGCGGGGCAGGAGATAGGGGGGTGGAGGCGAGGTTGAATTTTACTGACGGCTTGGCGGGACTCCTGGAGTGCCTCCTCGGAAACGGTATTGATCAGGCTACGAATCTTTTGAATTTCTTCTTCGGTAATGAGACCCGCATCGAGGAGGCGTCGAGAGAGGAGGCGACTGACAGGTGGGTGAGAATCGATTTCGGAGTAGAGGGTGGGTTGGGTAAAGTTCGGTTCATCTCCCTCGTTGTGACCGTGGCGGCGATAGCAGACGATATCGAGAATGATGTCTTCATGGAATTTCTGGCGAAATTCAAGAGCGAGTTGGATGATGGCGGCGGCGGCCAAGGGGTCGTCTCCGTTGACGTGAAAGATAGGCAAACCAAAAGCTTTGCCGGGGGCGGTACAGTAGCGGGTGGAGCGGGAGTCATCAGGTAGGGTGGTGAAAGCGATCTGATTGTTGACGATGATGTGGATAGTTCCACCCGTGCGATATCCTTCGAGGCGGGAAAGATTGATGGTTTCAGCGACGATACCTTGTCCGATAAAAGCGCCGTCTCCATGGATCAGAATGGGAACTACTTTTTCGCGCTTTACGGTGTCGTCCCGAAGGCGTTGTCGGGCGCGGGTTTTTCCTTCCACCACCGGGTTGACGGCCTCGAGGTGGCTGGGATTGGGTGCAAGGGAAAGACGGATTTTTTCTCCATGGGAGGTAGTGACCTCATTTTCATAGCCGAGGTGGTATTTCACGTCCCCGTCACCCAGAACAGTTTCAGGGACATAGTTTTCATGGAATTCGGTGAAGAGTTTACGGCGGGATTTTCCAAGAGTGTTCACGAGAACGTTCAGGCGGCCGCGGTGGGCCATACCGATGACGACCTCATTCACGCCCAGGGAAGGGCAGGATTCGATGAGTGTGTCGAGGACGGCGATGAGGGTTTCCCCGCCTTCCAAGGAAAAACGCTTTTGGCCGACATAGCGGGTGTGGAGAAAGCGCTCGAGCGATTCAGCCGCAATAATCTTTTCTAAAATGCGACGTTGCTGGGCAGGGGAGAAAGAGGGTTGGTTGCGAGTCCGTTCCATCCGGTCTCGGAGCCAGCGGCGGATGGCGAAGTTCATAATGTGCATGAACTCGACTCCGATGTGGTCGCAGTAGGTTTGTTTTAGAAAGGAGATGATTTCCCGCAGAGTTCGGGGGCCGCCACCGCCCAGCGTGCCGGAATCAAAAATGGAATCGAGGTCGGACTCGGTAAAGCGAAAGGTGGAGAGAGCGAGATCAGAATTTTCCTCTGGGGTAAGGCCAAGTGGGTCGAGGTGAGCGAGAGTGTGTCCGAGGGCGCGGTAGGCGAAGAGGAGATTATAGATGCGGGCTTGGGGAAGTACGTTTCCGAATTCAGGCGAAGAGCCACCGTTTTGAGTGCTCGGTGTAGAGCGAGTGGGTGGTCGGAGTTGGCAACCGAGCTCAAATCCCTCAAAGAAGGCCCGCCAGGTGGGGTCGACGCTGGAGGGGTCGGTTTTCCAAGCTTCGTGAAGCTCCTCTAAAAATGCGGTGTTACCAGGGTGACCGATTCGACCGAGGGCTGGGGAGGGGGATAGGGAGGTACGATTTGGATTCAGCCGATCGAGAATTTCTAGGGCAGGATCTTTTTCTGAAGCGGGAGAAGCCGAGGATGAGGCCATGAGGTGATATTATTTCATAAAAAGAGGGGTAGAGCGAGTTTGGATTAAAAAATTGTTATTAGCTCTAAGCCCCTCATGGACAGATAAATAAATCGGAGTTATGCTTTGCGATTATGGGGAAAATGGGCGGAGGCTTTGCGTTTCGCTGGGTTAGGGCAAATTAGGGGGATGAGAGGTGAGCAGAGGAATGTGTTAGGGGGAGAGCTAAAAACTTGTTCGGTGGATCCGATGACTGGATTTACGAGGTCGGGGAGTTGTGAGGGGCATGAGGCGGATCGGGGGTGTCATGCGGTATGTGCCCAGATGACGGAGGAGTTCTTGAGTTATAGTCGGGAGGTGGGGAATGATCTTTCGACTCCGCGACCGGAGTACAATTTTCCCGGATTAAAGGTGGGGGATCGGTGGTGTGTTTGTGCGGCGCGTTGGGAGGAGGCTCGTTTGGCAGGAAAAGCCCCGCTGGTTGTTTTAGAGTCGACGCATGAGTCGGCTTTGGGGCATACGGAGTTGAAAGAGTTACGGAAGCACGCTTCGGATGTCGCGGGATAGTGGGTGAGTCGAAGTCGCGCCGATGTTCGATTTTTGATTGGCGTAGTGGCGTGGGGAGTCTTGTTTGGGAGCGAAAATGGGGCAGAATTTAAGATTCGATGGCCTATGCAAATTCCAGCAAGTGGGTGGAGAAGCTTGAGCAGGAGGGAGAGCTGCTACGAGTTCGTGAACCTGCGTGTGTTGAGTTAGAGATCGCGGCGGCGGCGGATCAGGAGTCGAAGTCGGGGCACGGGGGGAAGGCTCTTTTATTTGAGTCCCCCGTGCGAAGGGATGGAACGGCTTATGGGTTTCCTGTTTTGATTAATGGATACGGATCAGCCAAGAGGGTGGCGATGGCTTTAGGTAGGGAGCGAGTGGAGGAGATTGGGGATGAGGTGGGGGCGCTGGTGAAGGCAAAGCCCCCGGCGGGTCTTTCGGAGGCGTGGGATCTTTTGAAAAAGGGATTGGAGCTACGGCATGCCAGGCCTGTTTCGGTGGGGCGCGGAGAGTGTCAGGAGGTGGTGCATCGTGCCGAGGATGGGGGAGAGGGTTTGGCCAAGATTCCCGTCTTAAAAACTTGGCCGAAGGATGGGGGTCCATTTCTGACCTTGCCCCAAGTGATCACGGAGGATCCTGAAACGCACGAGCGAAACGTGGGGATGTATCGGATTCAGGTGCTAGGGCCTTGGGAGGCAGCCCTGCATTGGCAGCTCCATAAGGTGGGGGCGCGGCATGGAAAAAAGTATCGGGAGATGGGAAAGCCGATGCCCGTGGCAGTGGCCTTGGGAGGTGATCCGGCAAATGCATTTGCGGCAACGGCACCGTTGCCCGACGGAATCGATGAGTACATGTTTGCCGGTTTTTTACGAAAGCAGTCGGTTGGGTTTGTCCCGGCGGTCAGCCAACCGATTCAAGTTCCGGCGGACGCGGATTTTGTCATTGAGGGAACGGTGGATCCTGCTGGGGAGGCGGTGAACGAGGGACCGTTTGGGGATCACACAGGATTTTATACTCCGATGGACAAGTATCCGAGGTTCCGGGTGACGGCGATTACCCACCGGAAAAAAGCGATCTACCCCGCCACGGTGGTGGGAAAACCACCGATGGAGGATTTTTGGTTAGGATCCGCCAGCGTCCGAATCTTATTGCCGGTGCTGAAAATGAATTTTCCGGAGCTGGTGGATCTGGCTTTGCCGGCGGAGGGGGTCTTTCACAATTTGGCTTTTGTCAGTTTGAAGAAGCAGTATCCCTACCAAGCGTTTAAGTTAATGCATGGGCTATGGGGGGCTGGGCAGATGATGTTTACCAAGATCATTGTGGCGGTGGACGAGCAGGTGAATGTACACGACACGAGTGAGGTCCTGTTTTATCTTGGAGCCAATGTGGATCCGGAGCGGGATATGATTTTTATTAAAAGTCCGTGCGACAGTTTAGATCATGCCACGAGCCAACCGAATGTCGGGAGTCACGTTGGCATCGATGCCACCCGGAAATTGCCGGGAGAGGGTTATACCCGAGGTTGGCCAGAGGAGTGTCGCACATCCCCTGAGGCGGCGGCGCGGGCGCGGGAGCTTTTGCAGGCAGCCCGCCGGTTGGCATGATCCAGTCGTTTGGGGATTCGGAAACCGAGGTTTTATTTCGTGAGGAAAAGAGCCGCCGCCACGCGGCGATCGCCCGGGTCGCCCTGCGGAAACTGATTCAGCTGAACCAAGCGGAAAGTCTTCAAGATTTGGCCGTGCCTCCCGGAAACCGGCTGGAGGCCCTTCAGGGCAAGCGGAAGGGAGAGCATTCCATCCGGATCAACCAGCAGTGGAGGCTGGTCTTTACTTGGGGATCGAAGGGGCCGGAGCAGGTGAAGATCGAAGACTACCATTGACGACCGGTTATAACGCAGTACGTTATAGCCATGGCCGGCCCCATCACCCCTGGAGAAATCCTGCTGGAGGAGTATCTTAAACCGATGGGGATTTCCCAAAACGCGATGGCGCGGGCCCTGGGGGTGCCGCCGCGGGCAATCAATGAGATCGTGCTCGGCAAAAGGGCGATCTCCCCGGTGATGTCGATCCGGTTCGGAAAATTTTTCAACCAGTCCGAACATTTCTGGCATGGCATCCAGGTGGAGTGTGATTTCCGGGCGCTGGCCAAGAGGCGGAAGCAGATTGTGGCCAAAGTTCGGCCGGTCCAAGAACTGTTGGCCGCCTGAGTCCCGATGAAAGTGGTGATCGCAGTCACGGGGGCGAGTGGATCGATGTACGCCCAGCGATTATTGGATCAAATTGCCAAGGCGAAGGAGGTCGAGGAGTGCCATGTGGTATTGAGTGAGCACGCGAAGGAGGTAGCGGCCACGGAGCTAGGGGCGAAGGGGTTGACGATTCCTAAGGGCATGAAGGTGCATGGGGACAAAACGATGCAGGTTCCTTTCGCCAGTGGATCGGCCAAGTTTGAAGCGATGGCCATCATCCCTTGTTCGATGGGGACTTTGGGAAGAATTGCACATGGGTATAGCGATGGGACGATTGCCCGGACGGCGGATGTCTTTTTGAAAGAGAAGCGAAAGTTGATTTTAGTGCCCCGGGAGACTCCTTGGAATTTAGTTCAGGCGCGGAATGTGGTGACGCTCTTAGAAGCGGGAGCAATGATGTTGCCGGCGATTCCGTCTTTTTATGGAAAACCAAAAACGGTGGAGGATGTAGTCGATACGGTCGTGGCCAGGGTGTTGGATCATCTCCAATTACCCAATGATTTAGTCAAGCGGTGGAAGAGTGGAGTTGGGGAAAAAGAGTAACCTTGAGATTGGAACTCTCGCGCGAGAGGGTTAGGGTTTAGCGATGTCGTTTGCCAGCATAGAAAAAGTCGCTGGGGTTCCTATTGTTTTGCGTCCCCGAGCAGAGGCTCCGGGAGTTTCCGTAGGGCTTTTTTATCCAGCAGGTTCCCGGTGGGAAAAGTCGGAGGAGCATGGGGCGGCGCACTTTGTGGAGCATCTTCTTTTTAAAGGCACGAAGAAACATTCCTGCAAGGAGCTGAGCCGCGAGGTGGAGGGGCGGGGTGGAGATTTAAATGCTTTCACGGGGGAGGAGACTTTGTGTTTACACGGAAGAGTGCCGTCGGGACATGGAGCGAGGTTAGTTTCCCTTCTGGCGGAGATGGCATTGGATTCGACCTTTCCGGCGGATGAGGTGGAGCGGGAGCGAGGGGTTATCACGGAAGAGATTCGGATGATGGACGATCAACCGGCGATGGTAGCGGGGGAAGCACTCAATGCTCTGTTGTGGCCGAATCAGGCGGTGGGGCGTCCGATTGCCGGAACGATCGCGTCGGTTGGTGGAATTTCCCGTGCTGGATTGATGGGGTACTGGCAGAGGAGGATTCAGAAAGTGCGACCAATTTTGGTGGTGGCGGGGGGAATTACGCAGAAGGAGGTGGTGGCGACAGCGAAGAAAGTTTTAGGAAAGTCAGGTCGGGAGTGTGATTTAGAGCCAACGCCGGCCAAGCGAGTGGCGAGTAAGACGGTTCGGGTGACAGCGGTAGCTAAGCCAGTACAGCAGGTGAATGTGGCGCTAGGTTTGTATGCGTTTGGGAGATTGGACCCCAGAAGGCATGCATTGAGAATGTTGAGCGTGATTCTGGGGGAAGCGATGAGTTCCCGATTGTTTCAGCGTTTACGGGAGGAGCAGGGGTTGGTTTATTCGGTCTCAAGCGGGACCCATCTGCAAAGAGATGATGGGGTATTTTATATTTCGGCGGGGTTGGAGCCGGGAAATTTAGGAAAGGCATTAGGATTGATTGCGCAGGAGTTGCGATCATTAGCGGAGAAAGGACCTGGGTCGGCGGAGTTGAAGAGGGCAAAAGATTATGCCACAGGGCAGTTTGCTTTGGGGTTGGAGGGGACAAGCCAGCAGATGTTTTGGATGGGGGACGCGATGTTAACCCGGGGGAGAGTGGTGGAGCCCAAGGAGGCGATTGAAAAGCTTTCCGCAGTGGATGTGAAGGCGGTTCGGGATGCGGCGAGGGAGATGTACCAGCCAGGGCGAATCAGTGTTTCGGCCGCTGGACCGGAGATGAGTGAAGGGATGTTGCGGGCGGCGGCACTTCCCTTGGGAGGGGGTTGAGGGTGCTGGAGAAACTGGCAAGTGCCTTGCCGAAGGCGGAGCTGCATCTGCATTTAGAGGGGACTTTGGAGCCTGAAATGGTTTTCGCTTTGGCAAAAAAGCACAACGTGCGGTTGCGCTTCCCTTCGGCTGCGGCCCTGCGGGAGGCGTACCAGTTTCAGGATCTGCAATCCTTTTTAGATTTGTACTATGAGGGGGCAGGAGTCTTGCGGGATGAGGAAGATTTTCATCAATTGACCTTGGCTTATATGGATCGGGTTGCACGGGATGGAGTTTGTCATGTGGAACCCTTCTTTGATCCGCAAACACACACTGGAAGAGGGGTGGCGATGAAGGAGGTTGTCGAGGGGGTGGTTGGTGGGTTGCGGGAAGGGGAAAAGAAGCACGGAATCAGCTGGCGTTTGATTCCGTGTTTTCTGCGGCATCTGAGCGAGGAGGAGGCACGCAAGACGTGGCGGGATTTAATTCCATTTCAAAAATATTTTTCGGCGGTAGGGCTGGATTCCTCTGAAAAAGGAAATCCACCTGGGAAATTTTCCGGGGTCTTTGCAGAAGTTCGGGCGGCGGGTCTTTGCGGGGTGGCGCATGCCGGGGAGGAGGGGCCGGCCTCGTCCATTCGGGAAGCACTGGAAAAGCTGCAGGCGGTGCGTATCGATCACGGGGTGCGTTGCGTGGAGGATCCAGATCTGGTGCGGGAACTGGCTAAAAAGAGAATTCCGCTGACGACCTGTCCTTTGTCGAACGTTCGTCTTTGTGTTTATGAAAAAATGTCCGATCACCCTTTGAAGAAACTTTTGGATGCGGGTGTCAATGCGACGGCCAATTCGGATGACCCCCCTTTCTTCGGGGGCTATCTGCTGGACAACTGGCTGAGTTGTCTGCGGGAGTTATCCTTGGAGAAACACCATTTAGTTCAACTGGCGAAAAACTCTTTTGAGGGAAGCTTTCTGCCAGAAAAAGAAAAAGCCAAGTGGATGGAGAAGGTGGATCAGGTGGCGGCCTCGTGCGTATGAGCAAGTTTGAGGTGAGTCCATCCGCGGCAGTGGTGAGGGGGGACTTTGGGCCTGGGGTGGTTTACTTGGGGTACCAGCCGGATCGAATTTTAATGGGCGGGCCCGGGGAGACGGGAGAATTGGAGGCGGAGTTAAATCGGCACAGGAGAAAGAACGTTTCCTGGGATCAGCCTCATCCTGCTGGGGCAGCGATCGGGGGATTCGATTTTGAGGGAAATTGGCATTTTTCTTTTTACTCCAAGTTGGAGGTGCGCCCGTTGGGCGATCTATGGCCGGAGGGGGAGGGAATCTTTTCGGCTTTGGAGGAGGATTGGAAATGTCGGACGGGGCCTGAGGAGTATGCGGAGATGGTGCGGCAGGCACACGAGGAGATTCGGAAAGGGGAAATTTATCAGGTGAACCTCGCGCGATTTATGCGATATGAATCGGAGGGTCTGGATGCGTGGGAATTCTTCCGATGGTTATGGCGAACGGGGCAGGCACCGAGAAGTTTCTTTTATCGAATGGGTGAAGAAGCATTGGCGGGTGCCTCGATGGAGCTTTTTCTAGGGATTGAGGGGGATCGGGTGATAACCCAGCCGATTAAAGGGACGCGGGCTCGTGGGTTGAATCGGGAGGGAGATGAGAGAGCGGCTTTCGAGTTGGGTACAGACCCGAAAGAGGTGGCGGAATTAGTCATGATTACCGATCTTTTACGAAATGATTTGGGAGCCATTTGCCAGTTTGGCTCGGTAGAGGTGAGGGATCTGGTGCGGAGCCGCAGCTTTTCCCATGTGCATCATCTATTTTCGACGATTGAGGGAAAGTTGCGTTCGGGTTTAGGAATGGTGGGAGCGGTGAAGGAGTGTTTGCCGGGGGGGTCGGTCACCGGAGCTCCGAAAAAAAGGGCGGTAGAGATTTTGCGGAGTTTGGAGGTGGAGCCTCGGGGATTTTACACAGGGGCGGTGGGATATTTTGGTTACGATGGAACCGCCCGCTTTGCCATGGGAATCCGGATGGCGGAGATTTCGGGAAATACGGTGAGATGTGGAGTGGGAAGTGGCATTACCATCGGGTCGGATCCGCTCGGGGAGTATGAGGAGACAAAAGCCAAGGCGAGAGTCATGGTGGAGGCGATGGCGGCGTATCAGGCGGCGCGTCGGGTGCGGGCGTGAGTTTGGCCCAGATACCGATATCGGATGCTGGATTCCGGCACGGGGTAGGGGTTTTTGAAACGGTACGAGTGGAGGGGGGTCAAGCGAGGTGGAAGGATTGGCATTGGCAATCGATTCAAAAATCGGCCGTGGTGCTGGGTTTGAGGGCGGAGGAGGAGGCTTTAAAAAAAGTTCCGGAGGGAGTGGGTTTATGGAGATGGTTTGTGACCGAATCGGGGACGCGAAGCTGGTGGAGTGAAGGAATCGAAAAGCCGCCTGCTGGTTATGATTTAGATCTGGCGGAGACGGGTGTTTGGTCGAGCTCGTGGGAGGCGCGCTATAAGACCTTAAGTTATTTGAATCGGATCCAAGCCAGACGGGAGGGGCAGAAGGTGAATGAGGAGCGAGTGATGTTGAATGAGAAAGGGGAGATTGCGTCGGTTTCGATGGCAAATCTTTTTTGGTTGAGGGGAGGAAAGTTGAGGACACCTGCGTGGGAGTGTGGGTGCCGGGCTGGGACAGTGCGGAGGTGGGTTTTGGAGCGGAGTGGGGAGAAGGTGGAGGAGGGAAGATGGAAAAAGGAGGAGCTGGATGGGGCGGAGGAGATGTTTTTGACGAATGCGAGGATCGGCATCCAATCCGTGGTTTCGTGGCAGGGCAAAAAGTTAGCTACTGGTGAAATGACGGAGGAGTTGAAGAAAGCATTTTGGGCTACGTAGGTCGGGATTGAGGCGGAGCGGGGGGTGGCGTAGGGTGTCGGGACGATGCGCTGGACCCAGACCCTTCTAACGACGTTGCGTGAGGCTCCTGCTGAGGCGGAGATTGCCAGTCATCAACTTCTTCTTCGGGCTGGTTTGGCGAGAAAGTTGACCAGTGGGCTTTACAGTTTTCTGCCGTTGGGGCTACGGGCGTTGCGGAAGGTTGAAAAAATTGTGAGGGAGGAGATGGATCGGGCCGGTGGGTTGGAGATTCTCATGCCGGCACTTCAGCCCCCCGAGTTATGGGAGAAGAGTGGTAGAATCGTGGCGGCGGCGGATGTTTTATTTCAGGTAAAGGATCATCAGGATCGGCGTTGGATTCTGGGACCGACGCATGAAGAGGTGGTGACAGCGTTGGTGGCGGGTGAGGTGCAAAGTTATCGGCAACTGCCGCGGACACTGTATCAGATTCAAACGAAGTATCGGGATGAGATACGGCCAAGGTTTGGGCTGATGCGGGCGCGAGAATTTATCATGAAGGATGCGTACAGCTTTGATGTGGATGAGATCACGGCGCAAAAAAGTTACGTTGCGATGACGGGGGCTTACCGAAAGATATTTGAGCGAGTGGGACTAGCGGCGCTGCAGGTGGAGGCGGACACGGGTGTGATGGGGGGAGCCAGTTCGCATG
>Ga0209597_1003093_pt1 | contig 10351 bp, 8 predicted proteins | sample M_140625_MF_Meta_FD_187316 | JGI IMG/M metagenome (GOLD analysis project Ga0209597, IMG submission 187316) | Freshwater microbial communities from Lake Montjoie, Canada to study carbon cycling - M_140625_MF_MetaG (SPAdes) (version 2) | ecosystem: Environmental > Aquatic > Freshwater > Lake...
ATTTCTCCACTTCATCAGCAATTTTAGGCATACGAGTTGAACCTCCTACAAGAATAACTTCATCAATATCAGAAACAGATAAACCTGCATCTTTTAAAGCTTTAGCAACTGGAGCCATTGAACGTTTTACTAAAGCATCCGTTAATTGTTCAAATTTAGCTCTAGTTAATTTTTTAACTAAGTGTTTTGGTCCAGAAGCTGTGGCGGTAACATAAGGTAAATTGATTTCAGTTTCTGCAGAAGAAGACAATTCAATTTTTGCTTTCTCAGCAGCTTCTTTCAAACGTTGCAAAGACATTGGATCTAAACGTAAATCAATACCTTCTTCTGTTAAAAATTCAGCAGCTAACCAATCTATAATTTCATGGTCAAAATCATCTCCACCTAAGTGCGTGTCTCCATTTGTAGAAAGAACTTCAAATACTCCATCTCCTAATTCAAGAACAGAAATATCAAATGTACCTCCACCTAAATCGTAAACAGCAATTTTTTGATCTTTTCCTTTTTTATCTAAACCGTAAGCTAAAGCTGCAGCAGTAGGTTCGTTGATAATACGCATAACTTTAAGACCTGCAATTTCACCAGCTTCTTTTGTAGCTTGACGTTGTGCATCATTAAAGTAAGCAGGAACAGTAATAACTGCTTCTGAAACAGTTTGACCTAAATAGTCTTCTGCAGTTTTTTTCATTTTTTGAAGCGTCATTGCAGACAATTCTTGTGCTGTATATAAACGACCGTCAATATCAACGCGTGGCGTATTATTGTCTCCTTTTACAACAGAATAAGAAACTCTTTTTGCTTCAGCTGAAACCTCAGAAAAAGAATGACCCATAAAACGTTTGATAGAAGCAATAGTCTTAGTTGGATTAGTTACCGCTTGTCTCTTAGCAGGATCACCTACTTTAATTTCTCCACCTTCTACAAAAGCAATGATAGATGGTGTTGTTCTTTTTCCTTCAGCATTAGGGATTACTACTGCTTCATTACCTTCCATTACAGAAACACAAGAGTTAGTTGTACCTAAATCAATTCCGATTATTTTACCCATTTTTATTTATATTTAATTATATTGAAAACTTATTTTAGCAGCTCCCATTACAATAATCAATCTTTGTGCCATTGCATTTTTACAAATAAAATGTCAGTTACATGCAGAAAAAAGTGACTGTTTATATGACAATCTGACACAATACTTATCTATTTATGCTGAAACCAACTAACTCCGTCATCGATATACGCTTTAAATATGGTATTTATAGGAAAACCGTGCATAATATGATTAGTATGTTTTTTTCGTAATACGTAGTTAAAAACCCCCATATCGCCAGTAAATGAGGAAGTATTGTTAAAATTATAAAATTCATGATGCTGCCAAATTGATTCAATCAAAGGTTTAATCATTTGAATTGTACCACCAATTATCCCACAATTTAATAATGTTTGCGACTTATATTCCGATTCTATTTCATAATAATCACTGATTTGACTTCTTAAATGAGTACCATGCTGATGCATCCATTCATTATCCCAAATTGTTTGTTCATCACCACAAAAAACAAAATCGGGATTATTCCTAAACAAAGGCTGAATAAACGGATTTTTTAAAACCAAAACATCCGATACGTCTGTTACAAATAAAGATTCAATTTTATCAGAGTATTTTTTTAAAAATTGACTGTATATACTATATCTAAAAACATTTGGGTTAAAACGAACATCATGTACTATTTTTACAAATATTAAATGATTTGATTGATGCTTTAAAATAGTTTCTTCTGAAAAATTATTATGAAAAATAATGGCTTGAAGATTTGATTTTGAAATTGAATTAGCCCATTGTTCAATGATGGAAAAATCATCGTCTGAAAGCATTTGACTTCTATTCACATCAAAAACACCAGAAATATGGCATCCTAATACAAGTTTGTTGGATAATTGAAATTCTGAGGGTATTTCCAATTAACTTAAATTATTTGATTTAACTTTTGCACTTATACTATTTGGATTGTTTCGGTAATATATATAGGTTCGTAAATCTAATTTTTCAACAAAATATAATTTTTCTGCACATTCGTAAAAATGAGCATCAGCACCATACATATTTAAAAAATTTAAATTTGTAAAAACTTCTTTTTTTCCAAAAAGAGTAGCAAACAATATACAATCATCCACATGAACCATTTCATTATTATTAAAACGATCGGGCACAAAGTAATCCGATTCATCGTTCACAATCGTTTCTGTTGTAGAAGCTATTAAATCTAATGATTTTATTTCAGATATGCATAGTTCCAAATGATTTGGTTTGTATTCATCATCTGAATCAATAACAGTAATATACTCGCTATTTGTTAAAACAATCCCTCGATTTATCGATTCGGATTGACTACAATTTTTATGTCGCAGGTAAGTAATTTTATCTTCATTTTGGATGGCATATTCTAACAGTAAATTAGGAGTACCATTAGTACTTCCATCGTCAATAACTAATAATTCAAAATCTTGAAAAGTTTGGTTTAACACCGAATCTATTGCTCTTTTTACAATAGCAAATGGTGTATTGTAAACAGACATTATTACCGCTACTTTGTATTTAGTTTTCATAATTATTATAAAAATGCAAATATAGTTTTTATTGCTATTTTTTTGCATATTATTTTTAATGCTAATTAATTAAATAGAAAAAATATATTTTGAAAAACAATCGAATTAATAATAAAATAAAAAATATTTAATTTATATTCAAAATACTATCTTTGTTATTGATAATAATACAATTTATGGAAGAATGTATTTCGATTTTTGACATGCTTAAAATTGGTGTTGGCCCATCAAGTTCGCATACTCTTGGACCTTGGCGTGCTGCCGAACGTTTTCTAAATGAACTTCAAGATACTTATAAATTGGAAAATGTTCATTTTATCAAAGTTGATTTGTATGGATCTCTTTCATTAACAGGACGAGGACATGCTACAGATTTAGCCGTTATGCTTGGCTTGAGTGGTCAAGATCCAGAAACAATTCCGGTGGAAAATATTGATAAAATAATTAGTGTAATTAAAGATAATAACCAACTTCTATTAGGAAATAAATTTAAAATTCCTTTCTTTTTTGAAGAAGATATTAAATTCAATAAGAATTTCTTGCCGTTTCATGCAAACGGAATAAGATTTACAGCTTCCTTTTTAGCTCATAGCGAATATTCTTCTACCTTCTACTCTATTGGCGGCGGATTTGTAGTAAAAGAAGAACGAATAAATACCAAAAAGAAACAAGCAATAAAATGCGCCTTCCCCTACCCTGTGCAAAATGGCAAAGATTTATTAGACTTTTGCACCGCTCAAAATAGATCTATTTCTGAAGTAGTTTATGAAAATGAAAAATCCATGCGTTCGGAAGAAACTATTCACACTGAACTGATGCGCATTTGGGACACGATGCTCGAATGTATGTATATTGGTTGTCACAGCGAAGGCATACTTCCTGGAGGATTAAACGTAAGAAGAAGAGCTTTTGATATGCATCAAAATTTAATTGGACTATCCAATTATTCCAATCCCCAAGAATGGTTAGAGTGCATTAGAAAAACAGAGGTAAAATTCCGTCAAATATTGAAATGGGTTTCCTGCTTTGCCTTAGCGGTCAACGAAGTAAACGCCGCTTTAGGAAGAGTTGTTACAGCACCAACAAACGGAAGTGCTGGAGTTATTCCAGCTGTATTAATGTATTATTTGGTTATTGAAAATCATCATGCTGGTGAAAAAGAAATCAAACAATTTTTAATGGTTGCAGGAGAAATAGGAAGTATTTTCAAAAAAGGATCTACCATTTCGGCAGCAATGGGTGGTTGTCAGGCAGAAATAGGCGTTTCTTCGGCAATGGCAGCGGCAGCACTTTGTGAATTAATGGGAGGTACTCCCGCTCAAGTTCAAATGGCAGCTGAAATTGCTATGGAACACCACCTTGGATTAACCTGCGATCCTATTGGCGGCTTGGTTCAAATTCCGTGTATAGAAAGAAATACTATGGGTGCAATTAAGGCAATTAATGCAGCAGAATTAGCATTAGAAACCGATGCTAAAAACGCCAAAGTTCCTTTGGATAAAGTTGTAGATACCATGTGGCAAACGGCTAAAGATATGAACTCTAAATATAAAGAAACTTCAGAAGGCGGATTGGCAATAGCAGTTAATTTTGCAGATTGTTAAAACTCATAACTCCAACTTATAGTACCAAAAAAATTAGAAGTAAAAGGCATTTCATTTTTTATAAAAACAGCTTCTTTAGAATTGAAATACCGTGCTTCAGATCTTATTTTCATTTTAGAATTTTGCAAATAATCAAAATTTAAAGAAGTGCCAATAGTTTTAAATTCCTTTGCGCTTGCTATCATTACATTTTTCACATCCTGATAATACTCTAATCTTAGTGCAGTTTGCCATTTAGAGTTTATAGTATATTGGGTAATCAAAACTGGACTAAACCAATTAGAATACCCTGTTGCGTCACTACTTTTTTGCATTCCAAAGTCCAATCCAGTAATAGTTCGATATTTATTTTTCCATTTAAAATCATAATATAAATTACTAAAATATCGAGTTCGTAAATTGGTTTCTAGAGGTTCATCTCCTATAAAAACACTCCAATTTAGAGTAGCATCATTAAAGGGTTTATATACTATTTGAGAACCAAAACTTGGCAATGCTTTTTTATTGGGTTTGTTAATTCGTTGCCACCCATTGGTTAGCAAACCCGAAAAACTCCATTTAGTAGATGGAGTATAATTATATTTTACCCCAGTCATAAAATAAGGCGAATTTTCTCCTAATATAGAGCGAGTGAGTGTTAAATTAGTAGAAGAATTTGCCGATTCAAACCCAATATAGCTAGGCATAATTCCTACCTCAATAGATTTTTTCTTTTCTTTATCTAAATACAAACCCAAGTAAGCTTCGCTTATGTATTTTATCTTTTCATTTGCATAATTATCCTCAACATAAGTCCCCGAATGGAGAGCTAAACTAGCATAAGCATTTTCAAAAGTGACTTTGGTTCGCAATAATCCAATGTTTAAATTAAATTCGTTTTGTCGGTTGTAATTATACAAAAAAGGTAGTTTCTTTTCTGTATTCGAATTTAGAAAATCATTAGCATAAAAGGATTCTATGTACCCAGAAAAAGAAATGCTAACCTTATTATTTTCTTGAGAATAAATAGAAATACAAGAAAAACAAATTACAAAATTAAATAGTAGTTTCATATTAATTGATTAATGCTCATTTGGCTAAATGGCTTTCAAAATTAAACATTTTTTCTATGTAACGGAACATTTAAAGTTGGCGAATAAACCATTGTATATTCTTATATTGTAACATCACTTTTGTCTAATCCAAAAGCTTTTTCAAACTTGAAATTATTATTTTTTCATATATTAACACAACTATGCAAATAGGTTTTACTACTTTTACATCCTAGATTTAGCATTAGAAATTTAATATTTAATATTCCATGTCAGTAGCAAAAAAAGATTATAAAAGAATAACTACCAAGTCTTTAATTGAAATGAAATCCAACGGTGAAAAAATATCCATGTTAACGGCGTACGATTATACTATGGCGAAAATTGTAGATATTGCAGGTGTTGACGTAATCCTTGTGGGAGATTCTGCAAGTAATGTTATGGCTGGACATGAAACTACTTTACCTATCACTTTGGATCAAATGATCTACCACGCCTCTTCAGTAGTTAGAGCTGTGCAAAGAGCATTAGTAGTGGTTGATTTGCCTTTTGGAAGTTACCAATCCGACCCTAAAGAAGCGCTTCGTTCTTCTATTAGAATTATGAAAGAAAGTGGTGGTCATGCAGTAAAACTTGAAGGTGGTAGCGAAATTAAAGATTCTATAAAGAAAATATTAAATGCAGGCATTCCGGTTATGGGTCATTTGGGATTAACGCCACAATCAATATATAAATTTGGAAGTTATACCGTTCGAGCAAAAGAAGATGCGGAGGCAGATAAACTTATAGAAGATGCTAAATTATTAGAAAAATTGGGATGCTTTTCTTTAGTATTAGAAAAAATACCTGCTCATTTGGCAAAAAAAGTTGCTGATAGCATTTCAATTCCCGTTATCGGTATTGGAGCAGGTAGTGGAGTTGATGGTCAAGTCTTGGTTATTCATGATATGCTGGGGATGAATAATGAATTTAGTCCTCGTTTCTTGAGAAGATATTTAAATCTTTACGAACAAATGACCACTGCAATAGGAAATTATGTTGGTGATGTTAAGAGTGAAGATTTCCCAAATGCAAATGAACAGTATTAGTATAGTTGTCAGTATTCAGTGTTCAGTGCACAGTTTTCAGTAATTATAAGAACAAGTAAATACTAAAGTAGAGCAAGTAAAAGTACAAAAGAGCATAAATAGTTTATTTTGGCAGAAAAAATAATATCTACAATATCCAACCTACAAGTTCTTCATGAAGACAACCATATTATTGTGATTAATAAGCGTGTGGGAGATATTGTACAGGGTGATAAAACTGGCGACAAACCACTTTCGGAAGTTGTTAAAGAATTTATTAAAGAAAAATACAATAAACCAGGAGAAGTATTCTTAGGTGTAGTCCATCGATTGGATCGGCCTACATCTGGAATAGTAGTTTTTGCCAAAACCAGCAAGGCATTAACTAGATTGAATGAACTTTTTAGCAATCGTGAAACACTAAAAACATATTGGACTGTGGTTAAAAACAAACCACCTAAAAACGAAGATAATTTAGTTCATTTTATAAAAAGAAATGAAAAAAACAATACTTCAAAAGCACATTTAAATGAAGTGCCTGATAGCAAATGGGCTTCTTTGGATTATAAAATAATCAAAGAATTAAATAACTACTTTGCTTTAGAAATAAACCTTCATACTGGCAGGCATCATCAAATTCGTGCACAACTTTCTAGCATTGGGTGCTCAATAAAAGGGGATTTAAAATATGGTTTTGACCGAAGTAATCTGGATGGTGGAATTCATCTTCATGCTCGAAAATTAATTTTTATTCATCCTGTTTCGAAAGAACTTCTAACTATACTTGCACCTACTCCTGAGGATGTTATTTGGAAAGCCATTTAAAAAATTTTTTATTTAAATTTAGAATTACTACTTTTATGAACCAAATCTAAATTTAATTCCTATGAAAAACTTGAAAATCGTTATTATAGCATTAATATTACCATTCATTGGGTTTTCACAAGATCATTTTTCAGGAATAAGTACTTCAAGTAGAGTTGGAATATTAAATGGATTAATAAATCCAGCAGAGTACTCCTATTTATCCAAAAAAATAGAAATCAATTTACATGGAACAAGTATTAATGTTATTAATAATAAAATTGGATTTAGCGATTTAACATCTAATGTTAATCTACAAGATATAATTTTTAAAGGACAGGATCCAATAAACCTTAGCTTTGACGGACAGATAGTTGGTCCTGGTGTTGCTGTAAAATTATTAAAATGGGGTTTTGCTTTTACCACAAAAGCAAATTTAAAATTTGAATTAATGAATGTTGATCCAAATATTGGTAATGCTATTTTTAATAATAATGTAAGTGATCAATTATTAAATAGTAATAGTAATCAAAGGTTAATTTCGACTTCTTACGGAGAAATGGGATTTTCTATTGCACGACCAATTATTGATACCCAAAAACACTCCATTAGCGCAGGAATAACTTTAAAATTATTATTTCCAGGCTCTTATTCTAATTTTGGACTAAATGGATTAAATGGACAAATTTCCACGTCAGGTTATTTAACAACTAATCAACCTGCAACTTTAAACATAGCATATTCTGGTAATTTAGCAAATAGTTTTTCAAATTTTAATGACTATACGAAAACTATTTTTGGCGGATTAAATGGAGTAGCTTCTGACTTTGGATTTACATATAAATGGAAGGATGGGCCTAGAAAATATAAAATAAAAGTAGGGTTGGCAATTCGAAATATTGGAAGTATGACTTTCAATGACAGTAACAATTCATCAACTAATTATACTTTAAACATTCCTAACTCAAATCCTTTAAATCTGAACACATTTAATAATGCAGACAATTTAAGTAATATAGAAAACATATTAATTGAAAAAGGATATTTGACCAAGATTGATGTTCAAAAAGACTTCAAAGTAAACCTTCCAACACTTTTCTCTTTATATAGTGACTTTAAAATTATACCTAAAATATATATAACCAGCTACCTGCAACAAAAATTAAATAATGACTCTGAAAACAATCAAATTACAGGTTTAAATATTGTATCCATTACTCCAAGAGTTAATTTAGGCTTTTTTGAAACTTATGTTCCAATTTCAAATAATCCAATTTCAGGAACTACTATTGGTTATGGCTTTCGATTGGGGGGCTTTTATTTAGGTTCAAATTCATTAATTTCGTCCCTAACTAGTAATGCGAAACAAGCAGATATTTACACTGGTTTCAGATGGGGTTTTTTATAAAAAACTATGAATTACAAAACAAATATTAAATACAGAGGAGAAAAACTTCAAGACTTATTAACGTCAATTCTTAAACATGAAGATAAAATAATTTCAGCCCTTTACGAGGATTTTAAAAAACCAAAATTTGAAGCTATTATTACGGAAACGAGTTATGTAATTTCCGATTTAAAACATACTCTTAAAAATCTTTCCAAATGGTCAAGACCAAAATATATTCTTCCTTCATTATTAAATTTCCCTTCAATTGATTATATTATTAAGGAACCTTATGGAGAGGTTTTAATTATTGCGCCTTGGAATTACCCTTTTCAACTAGCACTCTGTCCATTAATTGCTGCTGTTTGTGCTGGTAATAAAGTAATTATTAAACCATCCGAACTTACTCCAGCTACTTCGACACTAATTTCTAAAATAATATCGGAAGTTTTTGATGAAAATCATGTACAAGTTATTGAAGGAGGCGTTACTGTTTCGCAAGAATTATTAGCAAAACGTTGGGATTACATATTTTTCACTGGAAGTGTCGCAGTAGGGAAAATTGTTGCTAAAGCTGCGGCCAATTTTATGACACCTACTACTTTAGAACTGGGAGGAAAAAATCCATGTATAGTAAATGTAAACTGTACAATTCAACTTACTGCAAAACGAATAGTTTGGGGTAAATTTATTAATGCAGGCCAAACCTGTATAGCGCCAGATTATATTTTGGTGCATGATAAAATAAAATCCAAATTAATAAAAGCACTTCAAGAAGAAATAATTGCAGCTTATGGAGAAAATCCAGAAATATCACAAGATTATCCTAGAATAATAAATGAAAAAAACTGGAAACGATTAACTGAATTTCTAGAAAACCAAAATATACTATTTGGAGGACAAAGTAATCCAGAAAGTAATTATATTGCTCCTACCCTATTAAACGAACCTGACTTGAGTAGTTTAGTAATGCAGGATGAGATTTTTGGACCAATTTTACCTATTTTAAGTTATGAAAACGATAATGATATAAATAACATAATTTCTAAATATGAAAAACCTTTAGCTCTATATGTGTTTTCAAATGATACCCATTGGGCACAAAAAACGATACAAAAATATGCTTTTGGAGGCGGTTGTATAAATGACACTGTAATTCATTTTTCTAACCATAGACTGCCATTTGGAGGAGTTGGCTTTAGTGGAAGTGGTGCTTATCATGGAAGATTGAGTTTTGAAACCTTCTCACATAATAAAGCAATTGTACAGAAAGCAACTTGGCTTGATCTCCCAATGAGGTACGCTCCATATAAAGATAAAATAAAACTGCTTCAGAAATTTTTAAATTGGTGGTAAAAAGTTGTTGTGATTCCTATTAAATATTTTGATAAAAAATATAGTATTCTAAAGAGAAAAATAAAAAAATTCTAACCAAAGCAACCCTCAAATTATTACATTCATAAATCGTGTTATAAATATCTAATTTTATAAACTGTTGATTCTTTTTTGAAAAAGCAATTGATAAATTTGCATTTAAATACAAAATTATGAAAGTAGGAATTGACAGCATTGCAATAGATATACCAAAAATATATTTACCAATTAATACACTGGCGCTCAATAGAAATATTGAACCTGATAAGCTAATTAAAGGCCTAGGATTACAAAAAATGAGTTTTCCAGATGTTCACAACGATGTGGTTACTTTTGCAACAAATGCAGTTCACCAACTTCTCCAACAAGAACAAATTAAACCGGAAGATATTGCACGAATATATGTTGGAACCGAAAGTGGTGTAGACTCTTCTAAGCCTATTGCTTCCTACATTACAGCGCTACTAGAACAACAACTTG
>Ga0209597_1003097_pt1 | contig 10347 bp, 9 predicted proteins | sample M_140625_MF_Meta_FD_187316 | JGI IMG/M metagenome (GOLD analysis project Ga0209597, IMG submission 187316) | Freshwater microbial communities from Lake Montjoie, Canada to study carbon cycling - M_140625_MF_MetaG (SPAdes) (version 2) | ecosystem: Environmental > Aquatic > Freshwater > Lake...
CCAAAGTAGGTAAGGGCTGCATAGATAACGAGCCAGACCAGTACAGCCATGCCGACCAGTAAGCCGATTGTTTTACGCTTATTTGCCGCCTGTTGTGATCTAAAGTTCATTTATATTAAAAGGTAACTTTTGGAGCATTGCGATCCTGTGGATCTTCAACCTCATAAAACTCACGCTCTGTGACCTTGGCAAAGCCTGCAAAGAAGTTAGTGGGTACTGTCTTTACAGCGGTATTGAGCGAGCGCACATTATCGTTATAGAACTGACGGCTAAATGCAACTTTGTTTTCAGTCGTTGCAAGCTCATCTTGTAGGGATAAAAAATTTGCCGATGCCTTTAAATCTGGATACGCCTCGGCAACTGCAAGTAATCCACGAAGTGCTTGTGTCAGCATTCCATCGGCGGCGGCAACATCGGCGACGGTTGATGCACTCGTTGCCTTTGCGCGAGCAGTAACAACTGCGTCAAATGTTGATTGTTCGTGCTTGGCATATCCCTTAACGCTTTCAACTAAATTAGGAATCAAATCTGCGCGACGCTTTAACTGAACCTCAATCTGGGCCCATGCCTCATTGACACTTATGTTAAGGCGAATAAGACGGTTATATTGAGCGATGAAAAATAGGACGATAAGTGCGATGACACCAAGTACGACGATTGTTTCCATGCCTAATTAAACCGCTTTTTCGGCCGATTCATTCCTGCCAATTTACTGAATCTTTGACTTGTGGAAGTTTAAGAATGAGCGACTAGCCGTTGGTCCACGTTGTCCCTGATATCTAGAGCCGTACTTTTCACTGCCATAGGGGTGCTCGGCAGGAGATGAGAGTTTGATGAGACAGAGTTGACCGATCTTCATGCCGGGAAATAACTTAACGGGCAGGTTGGCAACGTTTGAAAGCTCCAAGGTAATGTGGCCGCTAAAGCCAGGATCGATAAAGCCGGCAGTTGAGTGCGTGAGTAAGCCCAGGCGACCTAATGAGGATTTACCCTCCAGGCGCCCTGCTATGTCATCGGGCAGGGTAATAACTTCGTAGGTGCTGGCTAATACAAACTCGCCTGGGTGCAAGATGAATGGCTCATCGCCCTCGGCGATAACTTCACGGGTGAGGTCTGGCTGCTCGATCGATGGATCGATCACGCTGTATTTGTGGTTTTCAAAGACGCGGAAGAACTTATCCAGGCGCACATCGACTGAGGAGGGTTGGATCATGGACTCGGTAAAGGGCTCACAGCCAACCCGGCCAGCGGCGATTTCGGCGCGGATATCGCGATCACTTAGTAGCACGGCGTGAGTTTATAGCTTTTTAGGCTCAAGCAAGTGGATCGTTGGCCCAGAGCCAGATATTTCGGTCCTCGGGTTGGCCCTCCAAAAGTTCAATGTTAAATGGCCCCTCTGTTTGACGTTGCCAGTCGTTGGCCGCCAAGAGGCGTGAGAGGCCCGCTAGGGCGACAGGGTCGGCCAACTCCTCTGGGCTACCAGTGAAATCAACTGGACCAGAGTGGTCAAAGACGACGGTGCCGATAGCGATTTTTTTACTATTTGATTTAACAATTTCAATAACCCTTGACTGCTGTGGCCAGTCGATATGTGAGGCGGTTCTAATCTCCCAGAATCCATGTGAGCCATCACGATTTTTTCTCTGCGAAATTTTGTGATCATGCACATGGCCAGCAAACCACACAATAACGTTGGGATGTTGTTCAAGTAAACGTGCAACCTCTTCTTCTAGCGCTGGTGCTCTCTCTTCATCTGGGACATATCCATTGATAAAGTTTTCTAGTGGATGGTGTGATGTCAATACCACGTATTTATCCTTTGATTCATCTAATAAGTGTGATAACCATTCAAACTGTTCGCGGTGAATACAGCCTTGCCAACCACCAAAACGATTAACACTATCAAGTGCGACTAAGCGAACTTGGTTGCCGATGTTTCGATACCAATAGGAGGTTTCTGGTTGTTCTGCATCTAAACCGTGATCATGTCCGCAGTTAGTATGAATATCTACCCAGTCCTGCATCTTTATCAATGCTCGACGAGAATCTGCTGTGACCTCATTAGTTTCCATATTTTCTAAGCTTGGATATAAAGCTGGCCCGACTTCGCCAAAGCCTGAAAATAAACTGGCTAAATCAGCCATATTCTTCAGCGCTGCTAACTTTTCTTGGCCTTGCACAAGTGCGTCTAACTCAGGTGTCGGAGTTGCTGTGCCCTGCACCAGCGCATCATGGTTTCCATGTACTGCTAGCCACCTGTGTGTTAAACCCTTTGCAATAAACCCACGCTCTGATGCTTCTAGTACCCCTTTGAAATGTGGAAAATCATGTAACACATGTGGGCGATCTGCTGGCATTCCCACTGGTGGCCCGTCTGGATGGTAATAATGCGCGTCATATAAATCGGCATTTGATGAATGCGAGCCCTCAGAACGTTCAGGATCACCACTTTTTGGAGTCACAACCCCACCATCTAAAATTCGTTTGTACCAATCAAGTTCGTTGTTTTGCGCGTTATCTGTAACATCGCCCGTAATAACAACTGCATCAATTGGCGCGCCTGTGAGTGGTGCGCGTTTGATCTCATTTGCTGCAGTCACCATCGCTTCAAGCACCTGAGTAGTTAAGAACTCTTGTGCCCGGTAACTACCAATATATGGAACAAGTTGTGACAAAGGATTATCTGGATCTGCAATACGATCTAAAAACTCCAGTCGAGCCGGAGATGCGGCATCACAGATGTGAATGTCGCTAAGGTGTATAAAGGCGGCAACAACCTGTGCGTTGAGTGGCTCATCACCATTAACGCTCTCACCTTTATCAAACAGTAACTCACGCCAATTTGAATCTGGTGAAACTTTTGATCGAACGATACGAGTACCTGTAGTGCTATGCATTTGTAACTAAGACTTCATTACTTAGAATCTGCAGTTGCACTTCTGATCCTGGGTGTAAGTCACCAGTAGATGCACTTGTCATAAGTGATTGAACAATGATGCCATCCTCTGTCTGACAAATAATATTTGATGAAGCGCCCATAAACGAGCGTGTTAAAACTTTTGCATTACTTCGCACAGTTGTTGCCACAACAGAGATTGATTCTGGACGGATCAAGGCATGCACCTTCCCAGATGTATCTCCACGCCTAAGAGCAGTGACTTTGCTACCAAAGATCTCAACCATGCCATCTGAGATGTGCGCAGGGATTCTGTTCATGGTGCCAACAAAACTTGCCACAAAGGATGAGGCTGGCTTGTTATACAGAGCATCTGGTGTATCGATCTGCTCAAGAACGCCGTTGTTCATTACTCCAACACGATCAGAGATTGCCATGGCCTCTTCCTGATCGTGTGTAACAAATAAAGTTGTTGTGCCTAAAGAGAGTTGAAGGCGGCGAATCTCTTCGCGCAGGTTTACACGCACCTGTGCATCAAGTGCCGATAGAGGCTCATCTAAAAGGAGAATTTCAGGCTCAAAGGCTAGTGCTCTAGCCAATGCCACACGCTGTTGCTGGCCGCCTGAGAGCTGATGGGTAAATCGCTTACTCTGCGAATCTAAACCAACTAGATCCAATAGTTCATGTGCTTTTTTAAGCCGCACATTCTTACTGACTTTTCTCATCTGCAAGCCAAAAGCTACGTTTTCTTCAACAGTTAGGTTTGGAAACAGTGAGTAGGCCTGGAAGACCATTCCCATGTTTCGCTTGTGCGCTGGGACATCTGAAATATTCTCTTCAGCCACCAAAACTGTTCCGCCATCTTGGTGCTCAAGGCCTGCAACAACTCGAAGAGCAGTTGTTTTTCCGCATCCTGATGGTCCAAGCAGGGCAACTAACTCACCAACGCCCACTTCCAAGTTGAAGTTGTCTAGAGCGATCACGTTTCCAAATCGCTTTGAAATATTTTGTAGCTTCAGACTTTTACTAGACATTACTTTCTCCCTTGGATAGAACGTTCTGGAACAAAAAGAGTAATTACTGTCAAAATTAAGAATGGAATTATCAAAGACATCATTGAAATTGCGATTGCCCCAAGAATGTTGTCTTGGGCAACAAATGTGACCCATGTTGGGAAGGTGTCCCAGTGAAGCAGTACGGTCAATGTGAACTCACCAAGGGATAAGGCAAAGGTCAGTGCAATTGTTGCCATGACCGAACCTCTGATCACAGGGATGATCACAGCCGTAATCGTCCGCCACCAGTTTGCACCAGCGCTGCGGGCTGCTTCAGTGATGGTTTTTAATGGAATTGAATTAAGCCCAATATCAAGTGACCGATAGGCATATGGAAGTGCTAATACGAAGTAGAGAAATGGAAGTTCTAGAACGGTATTTTGAACAAACTCAGGAAAAGAAATTTGTGCACCGACTGCGAAGGCAACTACTGGAATGACAAGGGGTAGCAGTGATAAGCCGTCGATTAATCCACGCACCTTTGAGTTTGATAAATGAAGCCAGGTTAAGGTTGGAACTAACACAAATAATGTGATTAAGACCGTTACCCCCGCCAGCCACATAGATCTAAGGATGTAATGCAAGAAATCTTCTTCTCTGATAGCCCAAATGTAATGAGTCCATCCATACCCACCAGTTAGCGGTGTGCGGATCGAGTATTCAAAAGCTGAAATCATTGGGACAAAAACAAAGATACCTAGAATCAGAAGTGTTATCGCCAGCGATGGCTGGAACCTAACTTTTATCCCTTTTGCCATTTGGCACTCCTGCGTTGAATAACAAGGTATGGAATGACCGCACATGCTGAAATTACAATCATCACAACACCTAAAGCTTTCCCAAGGTTTAATTGCGCGGCTGAAACATTTCCATCCAATAATCCACCAATCTGTAATGGTGTCAGAGGAAGATTTCCAACCGTTAACGCATTTGCTGTTGCATAGGCTGAAAATCCGCTTGCAAAGAGTAATAAGAAGGATGCGATAAAGCTAGGAAAAAGTAATGGGATACCGATTCGAATCCAATAATTTAATTGGTTGGCACCTAAGTTGCGTGCTGCTTCTGACCATTCTCGCCGAAGGGAAACAATTGCTGGTGAAAAAACAATTACCATTAAAGGTAATTGAAAGTACAAATAAACGATCAATAGGCCGATGAAGGAACCTAGTGAAAATGTTCCTGAATATAGATCCCAGCCTAGAGACTTTAGAAATTTTGTGAGGTAGCCCTGAATTCCAAGAGCGGCATAAAACATAAATGCCAGTGGGACGCCGCCGGTATTAGCAAGTACGCCACTCATGACCGCAATGGTTCGGCGTAGTTTTGAGCTACCACGGGTATCAATGAAGTAGGCGGCTATCGCGCCAGGAAATGCAGCAATCGCTGCTGAGAAAACACCGATCTTTATTGAGTTAATAAAACCTGTTCGGTATGGCTCTTGTACGGCCGTTTTGAAGTTATCAATTGTGAAAGTATTGTCGTTAGATAAAAATGATACGTAAATTAGACGTGCAATTGGAAAGAGAAAAAAGAAACCAACGATCAGTAAAAGCGGAACCGCTGGAAGAATATTCTTTATAAAAGAAGCGAGGAAGGCGCGTCCCCTTGTAGGCGCGCCTTCCTCTATGACTTTGTGGGTCATATGCCTTCTTTACAAACTAGCCCATGAAGAGATGATCTGCTCACGTGCTGTTAGTACATCGGCAATAGTTGCAGGTCCAATAATCTTTGCAGTTGAAGGAACCTTAAAGTCAAGAAGTGATGGGACCAGAATCTTCTTCTTTGTCATTGCTGCAGACATGATTGGATCTGCACCTGATTGCTGGAAGTAGTTCTGTCCGCCTTGCATCAATGCGAACAACTTAGAACCAGGAAGTTTTAGATCTGCAGCAGTTAGATCTGCAGCCGTCTTTCCCTTGTTCTGTGAGTACACAAACTCTTGCCACAAACGAGCATTGGCACAGTTTGGTGACTTAATGTTGATTGCGTTGATGTATGGAGGTGCTTGTAGAACGAAATCTGTTGGGTAAACAAACTTAAGATCTAGGCCTGCTGCTTTAGCCGCTGGAATGATTCCAAGAGCGTTAAAGTCCCACATGAAACCAAGCTTTGCTGTACCAGTAGCAAGGTTTGTTCCATTTACCTTTACTAGTGGTGCTTGAGCCTTAACAGTTTTGAATAGTGCAAGGCCCTTAGTTACATCTGAAAGATTCTTTTCTCCACCGTTACCGATGCTTGCAGCCAAAACTGACATGAAGGCCTGGTTCGAAGATGTTGGGTCTCCTGTGATTCCTACAAAGCCCTTGTATTCAGGCTTTGCGAAGTCTGCTGCCTTTGTTGGCACAGATGGAAGGGTTGTGTTGTAAACAATCGCAAGCTTTCCACCGTAGTTTCCGTACCAAAGACCTGTTGAGTCCTTAGCCGCATTTGGAATGTCACTCCAGTTAATAACTTGGTAAGGAGATGACAGAGGCTTCGATCCTGGAGGAGTCAATTGAGCAACTACCAGAGGTCCAATATCGATTGAATCTGGTTGCTTTGACTTAGGTGCTGTCTTCATTGTGTCGATCTCGTACTGTGATGATCCATCTGGATTGTCAACAGTGATCTTTACGCCGAAAGCCTTCTCGTATGCATCATGAATCGCACCGTAGTTTGCCCAGTCGCGTGGTGTTGTAATGAGAGCAAGTTTGCCCTCTTTCTTTGCTAGCTTAACTAGGTTATCTAGTCCGCCCGCCTCTTTAACATTCTTTGCCTTACAGATATCTACTGCTGCTGTAGCTGGTGTTGCGATTGCAACGATTCCAACTGCAAGCACTGCAGCGGTTGCTGCAGCTACTAGACGCTTTGCGCGCATATGTGGGATCCCTTCCTAAGGATTGTGGACGCACTCTTTACCTGGAAAGGAAACAACCGGTGTTGTGAAGGTGTCGAAATAAAGTCATGAGTGTGAACTCTCATGAAAAATTCAGGGTTAAATAAGTGACTTTAAGTCGGCTACAGAGTTAATAACAGATGTCGCGCCGGCATCGTGCAGCGTGTGCTCATCATGTGCTCCCGTTAAAACTCCGATCACTTGACCGGCACCGAAGGCAACCGCCGCTTGCATGTCTGCCGCAGTATCTCCCAGAACAATTATATTGGCAGGATTTGTGACACCTAAAGTAGTCGCAGCTTTTTGCAACATATCTGGGTGCGGGCGACCGCGGCCAGCTTCACCTGGAGTTACTGAAATATCAATTATATCTTTCCACCCAAGTTCAATTAATAATATGTCTAATGTTGATCGGCTAAATCCAGTTGTTAGCGCAATTGCAATACCTTTAGATCGCAAGTACTTAAACACATCTTCAGCGCCTGCAATTGCTACTGCGCCAACTTCAGTTATCTCACTGACATATGATTCTTCGAAAGCGATATTTGCCTGGTATGCCTTTTCTGCATCCCCTAATAACTCTGTAAACACATGAATCTTTGATTGGCCCATAGTGTCAATTGCATACTGTGTCCATTCTGCGCCATGCGTGGGCCACAATTCAGGCTGTGTTACTTCAAATGCACTCTTAAATGCGGAAATGACAAGCCCATCATCATTGAGAACAGTTCCTGCAACATCAAAAGCAACCATTTCTACCTTCATTTATAACCCTTTCAGAGTTTCTTCTGCAATCGCTGGTGCCAAGGTATTTCCTCGACCTCCGGGACCTGTAACTGAAATGATGTTTGAAGCAATCTGTCTCCGGTCACAAATTTCACCTTTGGTCTGCTGGCTATAAATTCCATCCCAGCGGTGCATTATCGGTGGAATTCGTGTTCCGATGAGCTCACTAGCCACATCATGTAAGTATTGATTAGGCTCTTCATGTAATTTAAATTCAAATGGCTCGTCATATTCATGGGTATCACCAATAGTTAATGTTCCATCTTTACGTTGAACTAAAAGTAGTTGCATGTGGTTTTTTTCAGCTACTGGATGCTGGGGTTGTAGTTGGCTCAGTTTCGGTAAGTCATAACCCGGGTAATATCTCATTGAGTCACCATCGGCCAGGGATGTAGTTAACTCCTGGTCAAAGACTGCTGTACTCATCATCTGCAATCTCACACGCCTAATAGGGGCATTTTCAAGATGTGTACCAAAGAGAGACGAGTGATCTGCGCCTGGGCAGTGAATTAAATAGTCGGCCTCAAAGCTTTCACCGCTTCTAGAGATAGCAGTTACTGTTGTTCCATTTCCTAATACATCGACAATATCAACGTTATTGCGCCATGTGTAATCAATATTTTTCACAAGGTGCTCTTTGATATCAAGTAAAATCTTTGATGGCTCTACCGATGCATCGAGTGGGCACCAGAGCCCTGCTAAGTAATTTCCTTTGAGAGCGGGATTTACTTTCTGTACTTCACTTTTATCTAGCAGCTGCCATTGACGTTGGTTTGCATCATTCTTTTCCATGCACTCTTGCATCAGCGCAACCTCTGCATTATTGACAGCTAATGTCATTGATCCATTGGGGCGAAAATCCATTGCGGGGATTTCTCTATGAATCTCATCCCATAAATCTCTAGCCCTTAAACTTACGTCAAGCTCGGGGCCACTTCGGCGCCCACTCACCCAGATAAGGCCAAAGTTTCTAACTGATGCGCTTCGGGCCACGGCATCGCGTTCAAGGTGAACTACCTGATGGCCGGCTTTGAGCGCTGCGCGCGCATGTGTAGTACCAATGATGCCGCCGCCGATCACGATGATCTTCATGGGGCCATAATCTCGACCAATATTGAACGCAAGGAGAAGGGAAGGCGAAGGCAGGGCAAAACATAGTGAGCTCGCTTGCATAAGTTACTGGCGGGTAGCATTATTTGCCCATGAGTCATTACACAGCCAATCTGCGCGATATTGAATTCTGCCTCTTTGATCTTCTAGGGCGGGAGAAAATACTCGGTACCTCTGTCTATGCCGATATTGATCGCGAAACTGCAATGGGGATGTTGGAGGAGATAAAGCGTCTTGCTGAAAATGACTTAGCAGAGAGTTTTGTTGAAGGCGATCGTGTTGGAACAACATTTAACAAAGCAACAGGTGATGTGACCGTTCCGGAATCCTTTGCAAAGTCATATCGCGCCTGGATGGATAACGAATGGTGGCGCATTGATGCACCTGTCGAACTTGGTGGTACAAAGATCCCTCAGTCGATTCGCTGGGCGATTGCTGAAATGGTTTTGGGTTCAAACCCTGGTGTTCACTTATATGCATCGGGTACAGCCTTTGCCCATGTTGCATATTACTTAGGAAATGCGCAGCAGAAAAAAATAGCAAAGTTTATGGTCGATAACGAGTGGGGCGCGACCATGCAGCTAACTGAACCCGATGCCGGCTCTGATGTGGGTGCCGGGCGTAGTAAAGCTGTAGAGCAGGCCGATGGAACCTGGCACATTACTGGCACTAAACGTTATATTACATCTGGAGATGCAGCAAATATCTATCCCAATGTCATGCACTTCGTTTTGGCGCGCCGTGAAGGTGGCGGACCAGGTACTAAAGGCTTATCGTTATTTTTAATTCCCAAAACTATGTTTGATTTAGAGACCGGTGAGCTTGGAAAGCGAAATGGCGTATATGTAACTAATGTTGAAAAGAAGATGGGCTTAAATATTTCGGCAACATGTGAGGTTAATTTAGGTGAACATGAGCCCGCTGTCGGATATTTATTGGGCGATGTCCATCAAGGTATCGCACAGATGTTTAAGGTCATTGAATTTGCTCGCATGATGGTTGGCACTAAGGCGATTGCAACCTTATCTGCCGGCTACCAACAGGCACTGAGCTATGCCAAAGTACGAGTGCAGGGCGGTGACATGAAGGTAATGAACGATAAGGCCAGCCCACGTGTCACAATCATTCATCACCCCGATGTGCGCCGATCCTTAATGGTCCAAAAGTCATACTCTGAAGGTATGCGCGCCCTTGTTCTCTACACAGCCTCAATTCAAGATGAGATTGAGTTGGCTGAAAAGGCAGGAGATAGCGATCTTCTTGCCGACATGATCGCGCGCAATGATTTACTACTCCCAGTTGTTAAGGGCTATGGCTCTGAAAAATCCTGGACATTGCTTGGTACCGAATCACTGCAGACATTTGGTGGTGCTGGCTTTACCCGTGATTGGCCGATTGAACAGTATGTGCGCGATGCAAAGATCGATACTTTGTATGAGGGAACAACTGCAATTCAAGGTCTAGACTTCTTTTTCCGTAAGATTGTTAAAGATGGCGGTCGTGCAATTGGTCTACTCGGAAAAGAGATTCAAAAGTTTGCCGAATCTGGTGGCGCAAATCCACAGGAGAAGGCCGCCCTCTTTACAGCCCTTGGCAATCTCAATGGAATCATCTCTGTCCTTGTT
>Ga0209597_1003100_pt1 | contig 10339 bp, 9 predicted proteins | sample M_140625_MF_Meta_FD_187316 | JGI IMG/M metagenome (GOLD analysis project Ga0209597, IMG submission 187316) | Freshwater microbial communities from Lake Montjoie, Canada to study carbon cycling - M_140625_MF_MetaG (SPAdes) (version 2) | ecosystem: Environmental > Aquatic > Freshwater > Lake...
GCGCATTACCACCCACACGAGATACCGAAATACCTACGTTAATGGCTGGACGAATACCAGAGTTGAATAAGTTAGATTCCAAGAAAATCTGACCATCCGTTATAGAAATTACGTTGGTTGGAATATAAGCCGATACGTCACCCGCTTGCGTTTCGATAATAGGCAAGGCAGTCAATGATCCACCACCTTTTACTTTACCTTTCAAACTGTCGGGCAAATCGTTCATGTTGCAAGTAATATGATCCGAAGAGTTCAATTTACAAGCACGCTCAAGCAAACGGCTATGCAAATAGAATACGTCACCTGGGTATGCTTCACGTCCTGGTGGACGACGTAACAACAATGAAACCTCACGGTAAGCAACGGCCTGTTTAGACAAATCATCATAGATTACCAATGCTGGCAATCCCAAGTCGCGAAAATATTCACCAATTGCACAACCCGCCATAGGAGCGAAGAACTGCAAAGGTGCTGGGTTTGATGCCGCCGCAGTAACTACTACTGTGTAAGCCATCGCACCACTCTCTTCCAAAGATTTTACTACCTGCTTCACTGTAGACTCTTTCTGTCCGCAAGCAACGTAGATACAATATACTGGATTTCCTTTTTCGTAAAACTCTTTTTGGTTGATGATGGTATCCAATGCAATGGCAGTTTTACCTGTCTGACGGTCACCAATGATCAACTCACGCTGACCTCTTCCAATTGGAATCATGGCGTCAATTGCCTTGATACCCGTTTGTAAAGGCTCAGTTACTGGTTCACGATACAATACTCCTGGGGCTTTGCGCTCCAAAGGCATTTCAAACAACTCACCAGTGATAGGTCCTTTTCCATCTACAGGCTCTCCCAAAGCGTTGATAACACGACCTAATACGCCATGTCCAGCTTTGATCGATGCGATTTTACCTGTACGCTTTACCTTGTCGCCCTCTTTGATGTCTCCACTACTTCCCATCAATACAGCACCAACATTGTCCTGTTCAAGGTTTAGAGCCACCGCGCGAACACCGTTGGCAAATTCTACAAGTTCTCCGTATTGTACGCCCAAAAGGCCATAGATACGGGCGATACCGTCACCCACTTGGAGTACGGTTCCTACTTCTTCTAAACTCGCAGCAGTGTTAAAACCAGTGATCTGATCTTTTAAAATGCTGGAAATTTCGTCGGGTCTAATATTTGACATAACAGTTTTTTATGCGATTTGAAGGTCTTTTTTCAATTTTAAGATTTGGTTTGATAAGGTAGCATCATAAATTTTACCATCAAACACGATGTTCAATCCACCAATAACGGTGGGGTCTATGCTTTGCGTTAACAAAACATCATTGGCGCCCGAAGTTTGAGCAACATATTTTTTAATAGCTGAAAGTGCTGAATCTGTTAACTGAACAGCCGAAGTTACAACCGCAGTAGTAATTCCTTTGTGGGCATTGAACAAACTAACAAAAGCTTGCGTCATTGCAGGAATAAATGACTCACGATTTTTTTCAGCCATCAAATTCAACAATTGTTTGGTCAGCTCAGAACAAGAGACAAAGATTTTTGCCAAGCCCTCTTTCTTTACTGCCTTTTTCAACATCGGACTATTTAAGAAAACGATTAAATCATCGCTCTCTTTGCAAGCCTGTTGAATCACCAAAACATCAGCCACGACTGCGTCAATCGCTTTTTCCTCCATCGCCTTAGTAAATAGGGCGGTGGCGTAACGAGATGCGATTTTAAATTCTGACATACCGTGTGGCTTAGTTTAGTTGAGACAATTGGTTTTCGATAATCCCTTGTTGGGCTGCATTGTTTTCCAACTGTTGTTGCATCAATTTCTCTGCAATCTGAACAGACAAAACAGATACTTCGCGCTTGATTTCGGCAATCGCAGCAGATTTCTGCTTTTCGATTTCGTCTTGGGCACGATTCATCAATTTCTTAGCCTCTTCATCGGCAACAGATTTTGCATCTCCAACAATTTTATCACGCATTTCACGCGCTTCTTTCAACATAGAATCGCGCTCTTTACGGGCTTCAGCCAACAATGATTCATTCTCACCTTGAAGACGAATCATTTCTGATTTTGTCTTTTCAGCCAAAGAGAGTGAATCTTCAATGGTCTGTTCGCGGTTGCGAATTGATTCTAGAATGGGTTTCCAAGCAAATTTCTTAAGGATGAATAGCAACAAAGAAAATGTTACAAGCATCCAAAATAAAAGTCCTATGGCAGGTGTTACTAACTGCATTTTTCTGGGTTTTTAAATAAAGGGGCCAACGGTTGTTGGCCCCATTTTGGTTTTTTACAAAAACAGGATCAACAAACAAACAACGATTGCGAAGAAAACAGCGCCTTCTACAAGGGCTGCTGCTACGATCATGTTTGCACGAATGTCGCCCAAAGATTCTGGTTGGCGAGCAATGGATTCCATGGCGCTACCGCCGATTCTACCGATACCCAAACCGGCACCGATTGCTGCTAAACCAGCGCCAATAGCGGCACCCATTTTGCTGTAGGCAGCGGCCGACGTGTCCGCAGCTGCTTGAAGGAGAGTGTTCATTAGACTCATAACTATTTGATTGTTTTTTATATAGGTTTATTGATTTTTAATGATGATGTTCTTCGATGGCACTACCAATGTAAATGGCAGTTAATAAGGTAAATACAAAAGCTTGTAAGAACGCAACTAGCAATTCCAACAAACTCATAAACACGGTAAATGCAACACTCAATGGAGATACTGCCAATCCTAATCCTGGCTTCATCGCTCCAAAAATAAATATCAAACTAAAAAATCCTAATATGATAATGTGACCCGCGGTGATGTTTGCAAACAAACGCAACATCAATACGAAAGGTTTTAAAACAACTCCCAAGATTTCAATAGGGATGATAATGATATACATCCAGACCGGTACATCCGGAACAAAAATGTGCTTCCAATAGTATTTGTTTGCATTCAAATTAACCGTTAAGAATACAATTACTGCCAACACCATGGTAACCGCGATGTTTCCAGTTACGTTCGCACCACCTGGGAAAATCGGAATCAACCCAAATATATTATTGACGAAAATAAAGAAGAATATGCTCAACAACATGGGCAAATATTTATCCGCCTTATGTCCAATCGAAGCGCGAGCCACATCGTCACGAATAAACAAAATCAAAGGCTCAACCAAATTGTGAAAGCCTTTAGGGGCCTTACCTTGTCTTTTACTGTAAGACCTTGCCATGCCGATGGTGATGATCATCAATACAAGCACAGCCAACATCATCGCCAAAACATTTTTGGTGATCGAAATATCATAAATGGCTTCAGTGTTTGTTTCGTCTTCCCAAACAACACTTCCCATTTTATTCAATATAAATCCTTTGTAAGCCGCATGGCCATGTTGGAAATTGGCAGAACCAAAATTAATCAACCCTTTTGATTTGACATAAAGAATAACAGGTAACGAAATAGAAACCGCTTCATGACCTTCACCAAACAAATGCCAATCGTGTGCATCGGTTACGTGATCCATGATCATTTTACCTGGATCGTATTTGGCTGGCTTATCGTGAGAATTCGAAGCTTCATGGGTTGCTTCAGGATGACCTGATGCAACTTTGCCTTCACTGCTAGAATGGTTTGCGAATGTTGAAACGATCAAAAACGCCGAAAAAACAAAAGCAACTAGCGTTTTCCTTACAGAGGACATGTTAAAAAGTGTAATAAAATCAGGCATTTTCTTTGGGTGGCCCATCATTTGAATCGGGGCGCAAGTTAATACGCTTTTCAGACATTTCAAACAACAAAAACAAAATAAAATATAGACCAAAAGCCATAACAAATACCAAATTGGCTTTGCCTTGCCTCAAAACAGATATCAGTAAAAAAGTTAGCACGCCCATCAATCGCATCATACTCGAAATCATGGCACGACGAATCCATTGGTTTGGGTTGGCCACTTGACTTCGATCCACGTAGTAACGCAAGGCCCAGAAAAGCGAAACCAAAAACAATAGAGCCCAATAAACATCTGCTATCACCGTGATTTTAGCACTCATAAAATCAACCACCCCGGTAATAATACCGAGCACCGCGCCTAAAACCCAAATTCGAACACTGTACAATTTCACACTAAAATTTCTTCAAAATTAGGTACAAACTGCTCCCTACCCCAATCAATACACCCAACAAGATACCCACAGGAAATGCCAAAGCCACCAAACAATCAAAGAGGTAACCCAAATAAGTAAAGGCTAGTATCGTTGCAATCATTTGAAATGCGATACCTGTATACTTAGCAAAATCTTGCATGTACAGAAAATCGAAATGTTATTTTGACGCCACTGAAGTCGCGGCGGCGGCACCTCCAGCTGGGATACTAACGGCGACATTCATCGTACAACGCCCGTTGAATTGGGCACCCGATTCAATAACCATCTTATTGGTTACGATATCTCCATCAATTTTGGCAGAGGGCTTCAATTCCAAAATATTCTTTACCGTGATATTCCCTTTGATATGGCCCGCAACCGTTGCAGAATCCGCTTCGATATTTCCTAATATCTTTCCCGTACCGCCAATCACCAATCGCTGACCTACTTTAACATGTCCTTCAATCGCACCATCTACCCTGAAATCGCCATTAGAAACCAAATCGCCCGTAATCCGAGTCCCTTGACCTATAATATTAAGAATTCCCTGAGACTGAACAGCCTTTTCGTTTTTTGCGGTGTTATTGTTGAAAATTGCCATGGTAGTTAAATTTACATTTGAATCCTTACAAATATAAGAAAACGTGGTTGCTTTTCAAAGCAAGCCGACACCCTATTTCGGTCGAGCAGAGGTGGAATCAAATTGCGAGTCTTTCCCCTCCAAAATTGCGTTAAGCACTTCTTGCTTGCTTCTTTGAACCTCCAAAGTCCTGGACAAATCCTCAATCCGTTGATTTAATTGCAAGATCTCTTTCCTCGATTCTTTTGTCACCGCATTTGGCACAATACCGCGCAACGGCGTGTAGGCCAATAACAACAAAACTATCACTGTAAATGCCAACAATAAACTGCTAAAAACCATCAAAACATTGATGGGTGTCAATCGAACTGAAAAAACTTCCGCAAAAGTTGTGTCGTTTATCAATACAAAACGATGTTTGTTTCGAAGATTGGCGATAATTTTGCGTCTGCGCGAGGTTTTGGACATTTTTATCGGGATTGAATCAATAAAAACTCAAAAATAGCGTTTAAACCAACACAAAGAATGCGCCTAGGCTCAAAAAATCAATTATACATCTTGCTGTTGTTCGCGACCATTTTATCGTCGTGCAGCAATCAAGAGTCTTGGGCCTATAAAGAGTGGCACAATACCCTTGCGCACTACAATACCTTTTTTAATGCCGAACAGAAATGGCTCGAAACCGTTGAAACAACAAGAGAAGGCTATAAAGACGATTTCAGAAAACCCCTTTCCTTGATTAACTATGGCACTATTGATATCCTTAAGGGAAATCAAGCGGCGATGGACGAGGTGATTAAGAAGGCGTCTACCATGATCGACAAGCACCCAAGGAGCAAATGGGTAGACGATGCCTACTTACTGAATGGGAAAGCGTATTTCATGAAAGGCGAAATCAGTGCTGCCATCGATTTGTTCGAATTTGTTCAGTCTCATTTCACCGATCCAAAAATCCAGTTCTCTGCCCAGCTATGGATCGCACGCAGCTTTTATGTGAAAGGTCAGTACGTAGATGCAGAAATCTTGGTTCAAAACGCACTCAAAAATCCAGAATTCCCCAATACCTTAACAACAGAAGCCAATTACCTTTTAGGGGCGATGCAATTTGCCTTGGATAAGTATTCTCAAGCGGCAGCTCCTCTAGAAATCGCGTTGTTAGGCAAGCAGACCCGCATGGACAAATACCGGTTGCACTTTGCTTTGGGTCATTGTTATATCACCTCAAAGGAATACGACAAAGCTGAGATTCATTACAGCAAAATCAGCAAACTCAACCCTCCCTACGAACTCGCCTTTCATGCCCGAATGTCGCAGGTCAATATCCTTTCAGCAAAGCAAGAGAACTACACCAAGGCCAACAAAGTCTTAGGCAAAATGTTGAAGGACGATAAAAACGCAGATTATCTCGGCACTATATATATAAGCATGGGCGAAAATGAATTGAAGGCGCAAAACGTCCCGATGGCCATTAAGCGATTCAATCAAGCCATTCAACTTACCCAAAACAATGAGCATAAAACCAATGCTTATTTATCACTTGGCAATTACTATTTCACCAATCACAGTTACGAGCAAGCCGCCAAATACTACGACTCAGCCAACAATATTATTGATAAATCACACCCTGACTTTGAGGCAATTGTTCAACGAAACGATATATTGAGCGATTTGCTAAAAGAAGTCCTGACGATTTCTGGCAACGATAGTTTATTGAGAATGGCTAAAGATCCTGATTGGCGCTCTAAAAAAATTACAGAGGCCATCGAACGGGAGAAAAAAGCCCAAGATGCCGCTATCAAGGCGCAAAATATCGCAAGTCAACAAAAAGCAAATAACGGCTTTCAGAATTCAGGCATGGGTGGGCCCGGTGGCAATCCCAATACCGGCATGGGAAATCCAATGGACAATATGGGAACATCAAGTACTAACTCTTCATTCCCATTTTATAATCCCGCCAATCGCGCGAAAGGACAGCAGGAATTTGTTAAAAATTGGGGCACTAGAGAGAATCGCGACTTTTGGAAATACAATAGCAAAAAAGTTCAGTCAGACATTAGCGCCAATCCTAACCCTGGGACCGGACCAGACAGTAGCAACACGGCATCAACAAATAAAACGAATAAAAAAGAAAATACGAACATCGATACCACCGCCATTCCAACCAACATATCTGCTGGTGAGAAAAAATATTATGTCGATTTGCCCCTGACCACCGAATCACAGAAAAAAAATCAAGCCGAAGTCGCAACGTCTTTATTTGAAGCAGCCAAAATCTACCAAGATCGATTAATCGAAATTTCAGAAGCCATTCGTTTGTTTACCGAACTCGTCCGACGATTCCCCGAATCCGAAAACACACCCCAGGCATTGTATGAGTTGGTAAAATTAAATAAGCAAATTGGAGATTATACCCAAGCCGACGAATGGAAAGCCCAATTGTATACCAAGCATGGCAAAAGCCTTTACGTCCGCATGCTAGAAACTGGTGGCTCATTGAGTGAGTTGGCGCAAAATGCCTCTGGCAACCAAGCCATCGACAGTATGTTTGAAAAGATGGTTGATTCATACAACAAAGGGAATTATGCCGAAGCACTCGCCATCAAACAGGCTTCCGACAAGAACTTTGCCGGAAATTACATCCAGGCCAAATTTGATTATGTACAATCGCTTTGTTTCATCAAAAAGGGTGATATCCCTAAAGGAATTTCTCTGCTAGAGCAGTTGGTATTAGATTATCCATCAAGCGAAATTTCATTGCGGGCTCGCGACATCATTGAAGCCCAACAACGCCTAAAACTCGAATCTGAAGTTACAGCGGGAAACACCGGATCAAACGGAGCAACTGCAGGCGCTAAATTCAAAACCGCATCACCCAAAGAACCCCTGGATGTCATTTTTGTATTCGCCAAAGGCACCAACGCCAATATGATTCGCGCGGCCATCAGCGATTTCAACAAAAAGCAATTTTCATTTGAGAATCTTGCCATCGCCTCTCCCCTACTAATTGGTAGCAATTACGTGATCCATATTTCGCAATTTAGCACAAATGCCGCTGTTAAAGATTACACAAGCTTCATTAACAAAGCCACCGCCGATTTTGCAGCAAAAGGCCTCTTTGAATACAATGCAATCTCAATTACAGAAGCCAATTTCATCGAACTTACAAAGTCGTTGGATTTAAACGGATATCGTCAGTTTTCCGCGAAACAATAAGGCTGGATTCTTCGTATATTCGCAATTGATTCATGGCTGCTCCAGGGTTTAAATTCACGTTTATAAAACGCTTTTGGCAACTCCTCATTGGTGGAACCATCGCCGTTTTGTTAGTATTCATTTTGGTCAGTTTTGGCCTCTTCGGCGAAATGCCAGATGTAGAGGATTTAGAAAATCCAAAAAATGCGCTGAGCTCAGAAATTCTGGGCGATGATGGCACGCTCATCGGCAGTTTTTACTTAGAGAATCGAATCAATACAGCACATAAAGACATTGCCCCTTGTGTTTTCAACGCATTGGAAGCAACCGAAGATGTGAGATTTCGCGGACATTCAGGCATTGATATTCGCGGAACCATTCGGGCTGTGGTTGCCTTGGGCCAAGATGGCGGAGCCTCTACCCTCACCCAACAGCTTTCAGAAAATCTATTTTACCGACTTCAAAAACCATCTTCCAAGATTGGCATGGTGATGCAAAAATTCAAGGAATGGGTTATCGCAGTTGAACTCGAACGTCGATATACCAAGAATGAAATCATCACGATGTACCTCAACACCGTACCCTTTTCGGGTATTTCCTTCGGTATCGAGTCGGCATCAAAAGAGTTCTTCAACAAAAAACCCAAAGACCTTAAAATTGAGGAAGCCGCGGTTTTGATTGGAATGCTTAAGGCAAACCACCGTTATAACCCCAAATTTAACCCAGACAAGTCACTTTCACGCCGAAACACCGTTTTGGAGCAGATGAATAAATACAATTTCTTAACCGACGATAGTCTGGAATTATTGAAAGCCAAACCCATAAAAATCAATTATCGCAGCGCCGAAATGGATGGAATGGCCCAGTATTTCAAATTCTATTTGGGTGAATACCTCAAGCCTTGGTGCAAGGAAAAAGGCATCGACCTATACCGTAGCGGATTAAAAATCTACACTACATTGAACCCCAAGTTGCAGCAATACGCAGAAAAAGCCGTGCAGCAGCACATGCCTGAACTGCAATCGCAATTCACCAAAAGCTGGGGCAAAGAAAAACCTTGGCGGTATGTAACAACACGCGCCGTGATTCCAGGATTCATCGAAAGCGCCTTAAAGCGCACCGAACGATACAAAGGCCTGGCCGAAGAAATGGGTGATGATTCTGCCAAAATCATTCAGGAATTAAAAAAACCCATTAAAATGACCGTCTTCTCCTGGCATGGAGATGTCGATACGATGATGTCGCCCTACGATAGCATGGCCTACATCAAAAAAGTATTGATGGCCGGATTTATCGCCGTACAACCCGAATCGGGTCATGTGAAAGCATGGGTAGGTGGAATCAACCACAAACACTTTAAATACGATCACGTGAACCGACGCGCTCGCCGTCAGGTGGGATCTACGTTCAAGCCGATAGTATATGCTACAGCCATCGACATAAATCAGATGACACCTTGCACGGAATTCCCAAGGGAAAGGACCACATTTTTCTCTGGCGGACAGGAATGGAGTCCGCGCAATGCCGATGGAAAATCGGGTGGGGTTTGGACGATGTCGAAGGGTTTGGCACTATCAGACAATTTGATCACCGCGCAGGTCATGAAAAGCCTAGGCGATGATGCACCGGATATCGTAGTAAAATTTGCGGAACGCGTGGGTATCGAAGCAAACCGTATCCCTAAAGTACCATCAATTTGTTTGGGCACCATGGAATTATCACCGTTTGAAATGGCAAGTGCCTATTCTGCCTTTGCGAACAATGGATTGTGGGTTGAACCGACCTTCTTGTTGCGCATCGAAGATAAAAATGGCAACATTTTAGAGGACTTCAATCAGCCTAAGACCGACCAGGTATTGAGCGCGGAAAAGGCTTACATGATGTTCCGTATGCTAGAAAATGTGGTAAATGGCGGAACTGGAAGTCGTATTCGTGGCGGCAAATATGCGGTTGAAGGACATATCGCAGGAAAGACCGGAACTACGCAAGGATCAGCCGATGGTTGGTTTATGGGTCTGACGAAAAACCTTGTTTGTGCTACATGGGTTGGTGCAGATGATCCAACGGTGAGGATTCGCGGAACGCTCATTGGTCAAGGCGCCAACATGAGTTTACCCATATTCGCCTATTTCATCAAGGCGGCACTCGACGATAAATCCACGGGGATCTCTTCGGATGCGTTGGAAATGCCGGATGGGTTTGACCTAGGGATATTGGACTGTAGCAAGCGAGCGATGGGCGATGACCGTCGTCCGCCAGCAAATATTCCAGGACTTGGAGAATAAGTTGTTTTTGCTAAATAATTTTGTTATATTTGCACCCCTTAAAAAGTAATAAATCCAATGAAACCCGATATTCATCCATCGACCTACCGCAAAGTTGTTTTCAAAGACATGAGCTGCGACCATAGCTTTATCGTACACAGTTGCGTAAAC
>Ga0209597_1003106_pt1 | contig 10327 bp, 9 predicted proteins | sample M_140625_MF_Meta_FD_187316 | JGI IMG/M metagenome (GOLD analysis project Ga0209597, IMG submission 187316) | Freshwater microbial communities from Lake Montjoie, Canada to study carbon cycling - M_140625_MF_MetaG (SPAdes) (version 2) | ecosystem: Environmental > Aquatic > Freshwater > Lake...
TTTTTCCGCTAAAAAAACATGCTCTGCGTTAATCAATTTTGGTTGACTATCCATAACTATCTTAAATTTCCCAAGGAGCTTTCCTAATGAAATCCATTCTTGTAGTGAACCTTTAATTGAAAGTTTGTCAATAAATCGAATTACTTCCCGGGCACAAAAGTTTTTAGTGTCGTTGCCAACTTTAAACTTATCAAGTTCCTCCAATACAGTTATTGGAATGGTAACATTGTTGTTTTTAAAATTTGTTATGGCTTGATGGTCGTGCAGAAGGACAGAGGTGTCAAGCACAAATATTTTTTCTTTTTTCAACATCTTTTTTTATAAAATTAATTATAAATGAATCTATGAATAAGCTATTAAAATTAGAATATAGACAACAAAATGTTGATATTAACATTCCGTTAATTTTAAAGAAATAATAGTCTCAAAGTCCTTTTTAAAGCTGATCCTAAAGCCTAAAAATCCAAATACGAGTAACAAAGTTTTAAAATAGAATTAATTTCAGTTTTTTTTCAAAAGAAAGGCTTAAAAAAACAACGTTTTTCGCTTAATTTCGTTTAAATAATTAATTATGCATACCAATATAAAACACATTTTTATTTCTTTGCTTCTGATAAGCTCAACTATTAGCTTTGCCCAATTAACTACAAATACAGGAATCAACCCACAAGCACTTGTTCAAAATACCTTAATTGGACCAGGTGTAACCGTTTCCAATATTACATTTAATGGATCTCCAAGTTCAATTGGTTCATTTACTGGAACAGGAACTAATCTAGGGATTGCCAATGGCATCATAATTACTACCGGATCAGTTATTGACAATGGAAATGGCCCCCACGGACCAAATAATCAAGCTGATGCTGGTCAAACAAATGGAAGCGCAGGCTCAACGTTACTTTCCGGAATTATTGGCGGTGAGCAAACCTATGATGCTGCAATTTTAGAATTTGACTTTATTCCTTATTCAGATACTGTTCGTTTTAAATATGTATTTGGTTCCGATGAATACCCTGAATTTGCGCCACCAAATAATTCTGGATTCAATGATGTATTTGGATTTTTTATTGCTGGTCCTGGAATCACTGGTTTACAAAATATTGCACGTCTTCCAAATAATGGAAGCATTGTATCGATTAATAATGTAAATGCTATAACCAATCCCTCATTTTTTAATTTTAATGGGGATGGGACTACTTCTCCCTACAATTCATCTCCCTTTTATATTCAATATGATGGCTTCACGGATGTTTTAGAGGCAGTTTCAAGTGTTCAATGCGGAGAGACATATCACTTAATATTGGCTCTTGCAGACGTTGGTGATGGTGATTATGACTCAGGGATTTTTCTTGAAGCAAATAGCTTAACCTCCAAAACACCAGTTGATTTAGATTATACAATATCTCAATCATTATTTTCTAATCCTGACTGGATTGCTGAAGGTTGTGTAAATGCTACCGTTACTCTTTCTCGTCAAACAAATCTTTCGACACCCTTAACAATTCCAATACAGGTTGGTGGTACTGCAACAAATGGGCTTGATTTTTCAGGAGTGCCTCCAAGTATAACATTTGCTCCTGGTCAAAGTTCTGTTAGCTTTACTTTAACTGCTCTTTATGACAATCTTGTGGAAGGTTTGGAGACAATAAGTTTAGTTTTCCCATTAGTAGATCCATGCGGAAATGTGACACCCTTGATTTTAGATTTATTTATTCAAGATGTTCCTCCATTGACTGTACAAATTAATGCAACAACCATCAATTGTCCTGGCGACAATGTTGTTTTGACAACAAGTATTTCTGGTGGTCTCGCACCCTTTTCCTATTTATGGAATACCGGAGCTCAGACACCTACGATTAATTTCACTCCTTCAGTAAGTGCATCTTATTCAGTTCAAGTTTCAGGAACTTGTTCCAATCAATCAAGTTCTGCTAATATAATGGTAACCGTTCCCGTATTTCAACCTTTAACGATTAGTGTAAATAATGATATTACGGAAATATGCCCATATATTCCAGTACTTTTAGATATAACTCCAACTGGGGGTTCTGGAATCTACACTTTTGAATGGCTAGAAAATACTACTCAAATAAGCTCACTTGACACCGTGACTGCAAGTCCTTCCGTTAGTACGAGCTTTGTTGCTAATGTAACGGACAACTGCGGATCTGTTGCTTCAGAGACAGTAATATATACAATAACAAGTTCCACTTTGATTGTAACAACAAGTCCAGCTATTGAGATTTGCCCTGGAGATAGTGCTTTCATAACAGCTTCAGCAAGTGGAGGATATGGAAATTACTATTACTTATGGTCACATAATAATAGCGCCTTAGATTCTTTATGGGTTTTGCCATCTGTGACTACAAATTATGTCGTAAATGTGTCAGATGAATGTCAAACTTTTTCTGTCCCTGCAATAGCATTGGTTATTGTAATTGAACCAAATGCAAATTTTGAAATTAGTAGTAATACATTAATGATCGGCCTACCTATTGCTTTTCAAAACACTTCGACGAATGCTTCATTTTATTCATGGAATTTTGGTGAAGGAACAACTTCTAGTATGGTAAACCCAATAATTACATACTTCATAGATTCCACCTATTATGTTACGCTAATAGCCACTGATAACAAAGGATGTAAAGATTCAATTACAAAGCCAATAACAATTAAAGAAGAATTATACATTTATATACCTAACACATTTACCCCAGATGATGACGAGCATAACTGCTATTTTTATGGGAGTTTTATTGGACTTAAATCTTTAGAAATTTCGATTTATAATCGTTGGGGAGAATTAATTTTTGAGGCGGCCGATTTAAATTTTGAATGGGATGGGAAATACGGAAATACTAATGTTCAAAGTGGAGCTTACTCTTGGCGCATTAATTATGTAACAATCAAAGACCAAAGCGAAACAATAAGTGGACACGTTAATGTTATTAGATAATTACTCGTTAGAAATAATTTCAAATAACTCATTTAAATTCGGCGAAATAATAACTTCTATTCGTCTATTTTTTGATTTATCAGACTCATCAACAGGCAAAAATTCGCCACGCCCTCCTGCCATAATTTGAGATGGAGTCATACTAGAGTTGTTTAGTAAAATTTGAACTACAGATGTTGCTCTTAAAACAGATAACTCCCAATTATTCTTTGGAGATACACTACTATTTAATTTGTCAGTGTCTGTATGCCCTTCAACAATTATTTCAAGATCTTTTTCAGATTCCAGAGCCTTCCCTAATTCAACTAAAGCACGAATCCCTTCTTCCTCGACAAGCGTACTCCCTGATTTAAAAAGTAATTTTGCTTCTAAACTAACATAAATTTTACCGTTTTTTTGAACTACGGATAAGCCTTGATTTTCAAATCCTCTTAGAGCATTTGCCACCTTCGCCTTCAGCAATTGAACTGCGGCTTCTTTTTTACGAATTGCTTCTTCAAGTTCATTTACACGTTTTTCACGCTCTATAAGTAAGCGTTGTTTTTCTTTTAATTCTTGATCTAATTTCAATAAAGCATCCTCTTTAATCTGTAACTCATTATTTTTTGCTTCTAATAGGTTCTGTAATTCTGCTGTTTCTCTAGCGCTCAGATTTTTTAATTTATCAAAAGATTTCTGTAGTGATTTATACTCGCCATCTATTATATTATAATCCCTTAATAATAAACGGTATTTGCTTCCTAAAGCAGTTGTATCTTGAATAAGCTTTGCTAAATCCCTACTCGCATTGGCGAATTTTGTTTGTAAATCTTTTGAAAGGGCTTCATATTCTCCACTACTTTTTTTGAATTTTGCTAATTCTTCAGAACAAACTTTTTCACGCTCTAATAAATCCTTGTATTTCTTCGCAGGGACACAAGCAGAAAGTAGAAGTAAAACAATAAAAAATGGAAGTAGTGAGAATAAATTTTTCATAATAATTATTTTTAACAAAATTCTTGAAGAAAAGGGAATTAAACACGATTAACATAGGATACTTTTGAACATTCAATCTTTCATAAAAGAGCTATTTTTAATTCCTGTCCACAGACTTAAAGAATCTTGTTTTTTGATAACGATTTTGTTTTCTTATCTTTGCCCAATCAAAAAATTGAGGTATGGCTGAAAAAATGGCTACGATTAAGCAAGCAAAAAATTTAAAGGAATTAAATTCTGAAAATCAAGAATCTGCTTTAAGCGCATTAAAATTACTTGAAACTGATGGCAAATTAGCTCTCATAAGTGAATTATTTGAGATTTATCGTACGCAAAAAAATACAGAAGTTAAAAAAAAGATATTAGAGTTTGTCTCAAATATACAAAAGCAAGAGGCGGCAGCGGAAATTATCCGTTTAATTGAGAAAGAGGAAAATCCCATATCTAAACAAGAATTTTTAGCAGTAATTTGGAATAGTAAACTCGATTTCAGTGCTCATTTAGCCGATATTGTTTCAATAGCTGTTCATGGAGATTTTATGCAAGCCTTGGATTGTTTAACAATTATTGAGAATATGCCTGGTCCTTTTGAGGAACATCAACTTTTAGAATCCCAACTCTATTTAAAGGATTATTTAGATAATCGAAATGAAGGTGAGACTCAAAAAAATCACTTTGTAAGTGAAATAGCTTTGTATATAAAAGAGCAAAATGAAGGTATTGATGCTGATTTACTTTTTGAGTAATCACTTACAATTGCCTACTTTTACATAAAACTTAACTATGTTATTATCAATGACCGGCTTCGGGAAATCAAACGGAGTTTTTGAATCGAAAAAGGTTTCTGTTGAAATCCGCTCTTTAAATAGTAAGGGCTTAGATTTATCGCTTAAAATAGCTTCTCCATATAGAGATTTAGAAACCGATATTCGAAAAATGCTTTCCGAAAATTTAGACCGTGGAAAAGTTGATATTGGAATTTTCATAGAAAGCACAAATGAAAGTCTCAACAACATTATTAATAATGAAGTAGCTACAAAATACTATTCTGAAATAAAAAAATTAAATGAGTCTTGGGGAGAGGCCCCGCAAGATTATTTATCAATTGTTTTGCGCATGCCTGAAGTATTAAATACTCAGACTGCAGAATTGACGGAGGAAGAAAAAAAATGGATCTTAAATTTAGTGGAAGAAACCTGCGGAAAGTTAAATGATTTTCGCGCTCAAGAAGGTGCTGCTCTAAAAAAGGAGTTTGAATTAAGAATTGGTCAAATTCGTTCGTTATTATCTCAAATAGAAGCTTTTGAAGATATCCGAATTCTACAAATTAAAGAAAGAATTCTTAAAGGATTAAAAGAATTAGAGCATCCAGGGCTTGATCAAAATCGCTTAGAGCAAGAAATGATTTTTTATTTAGAGAAGCTCGATGTTTCTGAAGAAAAAATGCGCTTAACAAATCACTTAAATTACTTTATTGAAACAATGAGTTCTCCTCTTTCAGGTAAAAAATTAGGTTTTATAGCACAGGAATTGGGACGTGAGATTAATACCTTGGGAAGCAAGAGTAATCATGGCGACATGCAAAGATTAGTTGTTGAAATGAAAGATAATCTAGAGAAAATAAAAGAACAAGTTCTGAATACTTTATAAATAATGACACAGGAAGTGAAAGAAGGAAAATGCATTATTTTTTCGGCGCCATCTGGAGCAGGGAAGACAACAATTGTGCGTGCACTTTTAGCTGAAATTGAGTACCTGTCCTTTTCGATTTCTGCATGCAGCAGAGCCCCTAGAGGGAAAGAAAAAGCTGGCATAGATTACCATTTTATTAGTGTAGAAGAATTTCAAGCGAAGATTCTGCAAAATGATTTTGTTGAATGGGAAGAAGTTTACTCGAATAACTATTATGGAACCCTAAAAAGTGAATTATCACGTATTTGGGATTCTGGAAAAACAGTTGTATTTGATGTTGATGTTATTGGTGGCCTTCATTTAAAAGAGATTTTTAAGGAAAATGCGCTAGCAATTTTTATAAAGCCACCAAATCAAGATGTTTTGGAAGAACGCTTACGCAAAAGAAATACGGAGACAGAAGATAAAATTCAAATTAGAATTAAAAAGGCAAAAGAAGAAGTATTAAGGGCTGGAGAATTTGACTCTATCATTGAAAATAATATTTTAGAACAAGCGATAGCTTCTGCTCGTGAGCAAGTCTTAAAATTTTTATCACGATGAAAATTGGTCTGTATTTCGGTACTTTTAATCCTATTCATGTAGGTCATTTAGTGATTGCTAATTATATGGCAGATTATACTGATTTGGATCAGGTTTGGTTGGTAGTTACTCCTCAAAATCCCCTAAAAGACAAAGCAACTTTACTTCCAGATTTTCATAGACTGGGGATTGTTCGTGCAGCAATAGAGGACAATAGATTATTAAAAGCCAGTGACATAGAATTTCACCTGCCTAAACCAAGTTTTACAATTACAACTATTACACATCTCATAGAGAAATATCCTACAAATGAGTTTGCAATTATAATGGGTGAAGACAATCTCCGAACTTTTCATAAATGGTACAATCATGAAGTAATTCTGCGGAAACATAAAATCTATGTTTATCCACGCGTACTTACAATTCAGGAAGAACAAGAAGTAATATCGATGAGTGCAGCATTAATTAACGATTACAAATCACATGCGAATGTTATTTTCTGTGAAGATGCCCCTGTCATGAAAGTTTCCTCTAGCTTTATTCGTCAAGCAATAAAAGATAAAAAAGATGTACGTTATTTGTTAACTGAACCCGTTTATAAATACATTGACGAAATGAATTTTTATAAATAAAAAAAGGGAGTGTACTCCCTTTTAAAATTTTAGCTAAGATTTATACTTATTGCTTTATAAATTTAACTGTTTTGTTGCCACTTGCATGGCTCACATTTACAAAATAGATTCCCGCTTTTACAACTGATAAATCAAATGTTGTATTTAATACATCTTTAATTTCTCTTTCAGCAACAACTTTTCCTTCAATATTTAAAATTGAAATTTGGTTTGCTTTCATAGATGCAGTAATCCCTTCAATTTTAATTTCATTGTTTGCAGGATTTGGTGAAACCGATATCGGTGCAATTATTTGCTCAATTGTGCCAGCAGTACCAAGTAGAATTGAATAACCATCAAAAGATGCTGGTTGAGTAATTGGAAAGCCGCCAAGAAGTATTGTTACATCTATTTCAATTGTTACAGAATAGAGTCCAGCTGGGGCATTTGATGTGCCATAAATGTTCGCACAACCATTTGAACCACCACCGTACTGGCAAGATGAAATATTACAAGCATAGTTAAACCCAGTAGGTAAACCTGTCACGCCTGTTAATTTAAAGGATTGAATAGGAGCACCTAAAGCAGCTGCTGCCGCAGGGAGTACAGCGACAATATCATCTGTTATAGTTGTGGGAACCTTAAAGTTAATATCAGTTGTATAAGGAGCATTTATTACTGCAGCAGGAAAATTTGTAGTTGGACTTGGCCAAATCCCATAAGAAGAATCAGCAAAATTTGTACCTGGAGTACATGATTGAGCTCCTACATAAATTGAAGTAAATGCAGCAAAAGTTAAAGAGAGTAATAGTAGTTTCATGTTTTTTAGATTTAGTTAATATTATTCAAATTTAGTTATTTTTTTAAATTAAATATAAATCTCTTTTATTTCTAACGGTTTTAAAATAAGAGATATAAAATTTAGTCTTGAATAATCTCTACCTTTGTCAGCATGATTCTTTATAATATTACTGTCAGTATTGATCTTTCAAAAGCCGAAGAATGGTTGCTTTGGATGCGGACTAAGCACATACCGGATGTAATGGCTACATCTTGCTTTATTGAAGGAAAAATTTCTAAAATACAAGCGGAAGAAGCAGATGGAATTACTTATTCTGTGATGTATATTTGCGCTTCCGAAGATTTAATGAAAAAATACAGCGAGCAACATGCTCCATTGTTGCAAAAAGAACATTCTGAAAAATTTCAAGGGTATTTTGCGGCATTTCGAACTTTATTAACCGTAATTGAAGAGTTTAAATAATATGTTCGTAAGACCAAAAAAGCATCTTGGGCAACATTTCTTAAAGGATAAAGGAACCTGCGAAAAAATAGCACAGCAGTTAACAAATCACCAAAATTGTAAAAATGTAGTTGAGGTTGGACCTGGAATGGGTGCTTTAACAGAATTCTTAATGACTGACAAATCTTTAAATTTATGGTTATTGGAAGTCGATTCTGAATCAATTGATTTTTTGCGCAATAAATATCCAGAGCACCGTGATCGAATTATTTGGGGGGATTTTTTAAAAATGAACCTTCAAGAAGTTATGGGGACTGAACCTTTTTGTGTGGTTGGAAATTTCCCCTATAATATTTCCTCACAGATACTATTTAGATGTTTAGAATACCGCCATCAAATTCCTGAAATAATGGGAATGTTTCAAAAAGAGGTTGCTATTCGAATTGCTGAAAAACCTGGAACAAAAGAATATGGAATTATCAGTGTGTTTCTACAAGCCTTTTATGATATTCATTATTGCTTTACAGTAGATGAACATGTTTTTATTCCACCGCCAAAAGTAAAATCTGGTGTAATTCGCTGTACTAGAAATGAGAGAAAGGAATTAGATTGTAATGAAAAATTGTTCTTTCAAGTGGTGAAGATGGCGTTTAATCAACGTAGAAAAACCCTTCGAAATTCCATTAAACAACTTTTAAAAGGAAACGAGCTGCCTGAGAAATTTACGAATGAACGCCCAGAACAATTATCTGTAGATGACTTTGTTGAATTAACCTTATTTATTGAAAGTTTCTACTAGCTTACGGCGAAAAAATATCTCCACTTTGCTTTCTTTGAAGTTCTACACCTTTTTGAAACATTTTCCTTATTTTCTCTTGCCCATTTGTATCAAATGCAATGAACCACCCATCTTTTAAGCCCTTTTTATAATTTATTTCGTAAATGGGTTCTCCTCTTCTTCCAAATTGTTGAAAAATTCCATGCAGCTCACCATTTTTATAGTTTGAAATAATTGTCGGGATGACTCCACCTGGATAATAATCATACCAAGTTCCATTTTTTAGCCCTTTTTTATAAGTTCCTTTTGCTTTTTGTTGAAAATCTAGTTGTGAAAAAGCTTGGTATTTTCCGTGTAATTCGCTTGTTGTTTCCTTCATTCCAAAAACAGCAATAGCATTCATTTTATTTTTTCGCGTAATAATTTTATAGTTTGTAACTTCTTTTAATCGACCATTGTTGTAATAATCCGACCAAGTTCCGTTTTTTAGACCTTTTGTATAAAAACCTTTTGTGACTAATGTTTTATCTGGGATATATGAAAACCAAACACCATTTAATTTGCCATTTTTAAAAAATGATTTGTTTTTTAAAACCCCATTTTCCCAAAAATTAAACCATTCTCCTTCCTCTTTTCCATTTAAGTAAGCCCCTTTCATGAGCGTTGCTCCATCCTCATACCAAGTTTCCCACAAGCCATTTTTTAGATCATTTAAATATGTGCCTTTTCGTTCCTCTTTCCCATCTTTGAAATAATAAATCCACTCCCCAGTTTTCTTATTGCGTTCAAAATTGGCTGTGTATGAAACTTCACCCGTTGGAAAATAATACATCCACTTGCCTTGTTGTAAGTCATTTTCAAAGTATCCAATCATTTCTCTATTTCCATTTGAGAAATTCCAGATCCACTCCCCAGTTTTTTCGCCATTTTTATACTTACCTTTCGTATTAACGGATTGATCTTCATAATAAACAAGGTATTCTCCGTCAAGCGAGTCAATTTTGTATGCTAATTTTTTTTCAAGATTTCCTAAAAAACTGAAAAATTCCCAAATACTATCTTTTTTGCCAGCCTTAAAAGATCCACTAATTGAAAGCATCCCATTTGCTGTTCTTTCTTCAAACAAACCAGTTTTCAATCCATTTTTAAAGGTGTATAATTCTTTTGTTACACCATTGGAATAAAAAGACGTAATATATCCATTTCCATCTTTAATTGTTTGAGTGTGCAATGAGTCATTTTCAAAAAATACTCTGAGATAGACAGTATCATTTATCACTTCTTCAACTGATTTTTTTTGCCCGTTATCATAGTAATATTCCCAAATGCCATCTGGACTCCCAAGATCATAATTGCCTGAAATAATAAGTTGGCCGTCTTCATTCCATTCTTTAAAAGAGCTGTCAGGAACATTGAAGGTGAAGTAAGTTTGCTGCTTTATTTTTTTAGTTGGAAAATAAATTGTTTGTAAGCCATGAATTCTATTCCGGTAGTAGTTTCTTTCTTCTTCTAAAATGCCATCGTAAGAATAAAAAAGCCATTTTCCATGC
>Ga0209597_1003111_pt1 | contig 10316 bp, 6 predicted proteins | sample M_140625_MF_Meta_FD_187316 | JGI IMG/M metagenome (GOLD analysis project Ga0209597, IMG submission 187316) | Freshwater microbial communities from Lake Montjoie, Canada to study carbon cycling - M_140625_MF_MetaG (SPAdes) (version 2) | ecosystem: Environmental > Aquatic > Freshwater > Lake...
AATATTATTTTAAATCAAGTGAAGAAATGAAGGCGCTTTTTAGCGATCTTCCTGAGGCAATTATTACAATTTCTGAAATTTTATCAAAATGTGAGCATTATCCTCTTGCAAGAGAAGTTCTTTTGCCTGCGTTTGACATACCAACGGAATTCATTTCACAAGAAGATTCTAATGATGCTGGAAAACGAGGAGAGAACAACTATTTACGTCATCTTACTTTAAAAGGGGCAGAAAAAAGATACGGTGAAATTTCAAATGAGCTACTTGAAAGAATAGATTTTGAACTTGCTACAATTGAAAAAACCAATTATCCTGGTTATTTTTTAATTGTCCAGGATTTCTGTCAGGCAGCAAGAGATATGGGAGTTTCTGTCGGTCCTGGAAGAGGTTCAGCTGCGGGCTCCGTTGTTGCCTATTGCACAGGCATCACGAATATTGACCCAATTAAGTACGATTTACTATTTGAGCGATTCCTAAATCCCGATCGTGTTTCTATGCCAGATATTGATATAGATTTTGATGACGAAGGACGCGGCCGTGTTATAGATTATGTAATTCAGAAATATGGCGCAAATCAAGTAGCGCAAATCATTACTTTTGGAACAATGGCAGCTAAATCTGCTATTCGCGATGCGGCACGAGTTATGAATTTACCGCTCCCAGAAGCTGATCGCTTGTCAAAATTAGTTCCCGATCTTTCCTTAAAAAATATTCTTTCTTGGGAGGAAGTTGCTGTTATTGACCATTTAAAAAATCAAGAAGCAATTTTAAATGCAAAAGAATTAAGGCGTGTGGCGCAAGGCTCTAATCTAGCAGCTCAAGTCCTACAAAAAGCTATGGAAATTGAAGGTTCTCTCAGAAATACTGGAATTCATGCCTGTGGAATTATTATTACTCCAGATGATTTAACAAATTTCGTTCCTGTTGCTTTGGCGAAAGATTCCGACATGGTGTGCACTCAATATGACAATTCAGTTGCGGAAGATGCCGGCTTACTAAAAATGGATTTTTTAGGACTGAAAACATTGACATTGATAAAAGATGCTGTGAAGTTGGTTAAAGCTACTCAAGGAATTGATTTAGATCCTGATACATTTCCAATTGAAGATGATAAAACCTATTCTTTATTTCAAAGAGGAGAAACAATTGGTATTTTTCAATATGAATCAACAGGAATGCAAAAACATTTAAAGGATTTAAAACCTACCGTTTTTGCAGATTTAATTGCAATGAATGCTTTATACCGACCAGGTCCAATGGAATATATTCCTTCCTATTGCAAACGTAAACATGGTGAGGAAACTATTATTTATGATTTAGATGATTGTGAGGAGTATTTAAAGGAAACATATGGAATAACTGTTTATCAAGAACAGGTAATGCTTTTATCTCAAAAATTAGCAGATTTTTCAAAGGGCGAAGCCGATACTTTGAGGAAAGCAATGGGAAAGAAGGACAGGAAAGTCTTGAATAAAATGAAGCCTGCATTTATTGAACGAGCAAGTGCAAAAGGGCATAAAATTGAGTCACTTGAAAAAATTTGGAAAGATTGGGAGGCTTTCGCAGCTTATGCATTTAATAAATCTCACTCTACTTGCTATGCATGGATTGCATACCAAACAGCTTATTTAAAAGCAAATTATCCTGCTGAATACATGTCTTCTGTTTTAAGTAATAACATGAATGACATAAAGCAAGTTACTTTTTTTATGGAGGAGTGCAGAAGAATGGGATTAGAGGTTTTAGGTCCTGATATAAATGAAAGCAGCTATACATTTTCTGTAAACAAATCAGGAGCAATCCGTTTTGGACTCGGAGCAATAAAAGGACTTGGTTCTTCAGCTATAGAATCAATAATAGAAGTGCGAAAAAATGGATTCTTTGAATCTATTTTTGATATGACAAAGCGAATAAATTTGAGAGTTTGCACAAAAAAATCATTTGAAAGTTTAGCTTATGCTGGAGCTTTAGATTCATTCAAAAATGTTCACCGAGCGCAGTATTTCTTTGTAGATGGAAATAACAGAAGTTTCTTAGATAATGCAATGAAATACGGTTCAAATTTTAAAGACAATCAATCTTCTGCCCAAGAATCTTTGTTTGGAGAGGGCTCTAATGTTTCGATGCCTGAACCAAACGTTCCTCAATGCAATGAATGGCCTAATATTTTCCAATTAAATAAAGAAAAAGAAGTTATTGGAATTTTTATTTCGGGACATCCTTTAGATGATTTTAAGCTAGAAATTGATGCGTTTTGCAATGGTAATATATCAATGCTTAGTGATTTAGAATCGTATAAAGGAAGAGACATAATGATGCCAGCGATTGTCACCTTTTCCGAACATCGCTTTACAAAAAATGGTGATGGCTTTGGTACTCTAATAATTGAGGATTACCAAGATTCTTTTCGCTTAAATTTGTTCAAAGAAAATTATTTGAGATTCAAGCATTTTATGGTTCCTGGAACGTTTATTCTTATTAAGGGCAGGGTAGAGGTGCCTCGTTATAGAACTCAATTGGAATTTACTCCTAATAGCATTGAGCTTTTACAAGATTTAAGAGAAAAAAATACCAAGCAATTAAACTTAAAGATTTCTTCACGAGCTATGGATGAATTGTTAATTGAAAAGCTAAATCAATTGTTTACAGATAATCAAGGTTCTTGTCCTATTCAATTTACAGTTTTTGACACTACAGAAGGTCTTGAAATTAATTTGCCATCTCGTTCTATACGTGTAAAACCAAGTAATGAACTGTTTAAGGATTTAGCAAAGTTAGATATAGAATATAAGTTGAATTAGGAATAAAGAAGGATTTAGTCTGTGTCTCTTTGACCTATAAATATAGTTTTCACATTAAAAAAAATCAAAATATTGTTTATTATCTCTAATTTCAAAGATTTCTGCATTTAGTTTTCCAAGTTTTTAAACATAAAAAAAACCATTTCGTTAAGAAATGGTTTACTTAATTTAGTTTTGCTTATGCTTCTTCAACAGGAACTAAAACTCTCCCGCAGTATTCACAAACAATAATTTTTTTCTTTGTTACGATATCTAATTGTCTTTGGGGTGGAATTTTATTAAAACAACCACCACAAGAACCACGAACCACTTGAACTACTGCAAGTCCATTTTTAGCATTTTCGCGTAAACGAGTATAGGCAAATACCAAGCGACTTTCAATGTTCTTTTTTGCTTCCAAAGATGCTTTTAGTAAGCGATCTTCGTCAATTTTTGTTTCACTTATGATAGCGTCTAATTCTGAGGTCTTCATATCTAAGTCCTCTTGTTTGATTGTTAAGCGATCTGTAGCTTCTGCTAAGATTTCTTTTTTACCTTCAATTTTAAATTTCGATTCTTTTGCTTTCTTTTCGTTTAATTTAATCTCTAATTCTTGAAACTCAACTTCTTTTGCTAAAGACTCAAACTCACGATTATTTCGAACATTATTTTGCTGCTCCTTATATTTTGCAATAGCAGTTTCCGAATCTTTAGAAGCTTGTTTACGATCCGAAATATCAGTTTCAATCTCGTTAATTTCATCGTTAATTTTTGAAATTCGGGTATTCAAACCAAGAACTTCATCTTCTAAATCTTGAACTTCTAATGGAAGTTCACCACGTATTGTTCGAATGCGATCAATTTCTGAATCAATTTGTTGAAGCTTCAATAGCATATCAAGTTTATCGCTGATTGTAACTTCTTTCTTTTTAGTTGCAGTTGCTGCCATGTTCTAAAAGTAGTTTATTGGATTTGTATTTATTTCTGTTAAATGGATTGCAAAGTTAGTAAATTTTTCTTTAAGTTTCTCAGCTAATAAATTTGTTGTGAATTGTTCACTTTCAAAATGTCCAATATCCACTATAAGCAGTTTGTTTTCAGCGTCAAAAAACTCATGGTATTTGAAATCTCCGGTTATAAAAACATCAACTTTTGCATTCAAGGCATCTTTTAATAAGAAACTTCCTGAACCACCGCAAAGCGCTATTCTTTTAACGGATTTATTTAGTAATTGAGTATGCCGAATGATTCCACAATTAAAAATAGTTTTTAGTTCTTGTAAAAAGTCTTTTTCGCTCATAGCATTATCTAATTCTCCAATCATGCCAGCTCCTTCATCTTGATTTTCATTGTCAATTGGAAGAATTTCATATGGTATTTCTTCATATGGATGAGAAGTTTCAAGTGCTGCTAATACAGCCTGTAATTTTGAATAAGACACGAGGTACTCAACTCTATATTCTGAAATAGCACTTCTTTTATCAGCTTTACCAATTAATGGCTTTGCCATTTCATTTGGCATAAATGTTCCGATTCCTTCTGTACGAAAATGACATTCTGAATAATTTCCAATTCTTCCAGCTCCTTTTTCAAATAGTGCTTTATCTAAAGGTTCTAGTGCTTCTTTTGGAAGATAAACAACAAGTTTACAAAGCACACCTTTTTTTGGTCGTAATATTCTGCATTGTGTTAAACCAATTCTTTTCGCTATTTCAGCATTAACTCCTTGCTTATGATTGTCAAGATTCGTGTGAATTGCATAGAGCGCAATATTATTTTGAATGCAGCGAATTACAATTCGTTCAATGTAGGTTTCACCAGTCAAACTTTTTATGCCACTAAAAATAATTGGGTGATGTGAAATAATTAAATTTGCTCCTTTCCGAATAGCTTCATCAACTACTTCTTCTGTACTATCTAAGCAAATCAATGCGCTCTTCAGTTCCATTGATTTATTCCCGACAAGCAAACCAGAATTATCGTAAGATTCTTGTAGACTTAAGGGGAAATTATCTTCGAGGTAATCAGTTATTTCTTGGAGTTTCATTTTATAATTTTCGTGTTAATCCAAATGCAAAACCAAGGCCACTTGCTTTATGAATATATTCTGCAGTTTTCAAATAAGAATTACTTAATTGATTTCTATATTGTGCAGCTATTTTTACACCATATAGTTTGCTCATTTCCACTTGAAAACCAACTGTTGTAATCCATGAAATAACAAAAGAATTACATTCATTATTGTCTTTTAGTATCGCTGTATATTTTGTATTGACATCATTTGTCCATTGTTGATTTTGACGAAAGGATTGAAATAACTGGGGCTGTAATCCACTTGCTACAAAATATTTTATTTTATGTCCGCCTTGAATTTTTAACTGTAAAGGCATTGAAATGTAGGAATAGCTAGTTTGGTATGAAAAAGAGCTGTCATTTTCTAAAGATTCCCAAGAATATTGCTCGCCATTTTGCAAATATGACATTCCTCCATCGAAGTAGAGTAATTTTGAAAGCGGCACACTCATTCCTAATGTAAAGCTCCATCGAATATAGGATGTTTCAAATTCCCTTTCGCCTAATGGCTTTGCTAAAAAACCAGAATTTACAGCAAGATCTCGACTTGAATTAAAACGGCTAGCTTCAAAATAAAAGCAGCTACTGGTGTCATTTTTTAGTTTTTTTATTCCAGTCACATTGTTTCCTATAATTTGAGAAATTGCTTGTAAAGAGAAAAAAAGTAAGAATAGAAAAGTGATCTTTTTCATGCTGATCCAAAAGTACGAAATAGGAATGAAATTTATTGAATTTTAATCGCTATTGAATTGTTCTTATTTTCAAGTTTCAAATAAATAGTTTTTATGCTTTGATTTAATTAATTTTGGAGCTCTTATTTAAAACTAATGAACAAGCTTTTTTATTTCCTTTTTTTCCTTCTTTTTTCACAATTTCTTTTTTCACAAGATTTTACGGTTCGCGGTTTTATTTATGATAAATCCAATGGTGAAGCACTCGCTTATGAAAAAGTTAAGCTATTAAATACAGATAGTATTGTTATAGCTGGAGCAGTATCGGATATAAATGGATTTTACTCAATTCCAAAATTAATTTTAGGGTCTTATATCTTAAAGATTGATAATCAAAAATATGAGCGAGCATTTAAGAATATTGTAATGACCTCCAACACTAAAATTTATGATGTAAAATTTGAACTCATCAAAAAAGAAAACATAAAGGAATTTGATGAAATTAAGGTGAGTGCAGATTCTAAAACAAAGCGAACTCAAGTAGGAATTTCAGAATTAAAATTAGATCAAAAAGGCTTAGAAAGAATCCCAAGTTATGGGGCAGAGAATGATATTGTTGGTGCATTTAGTGTAACTCCTGGTGTTATAACAACTGGTGATCAAGGTGGCCAACTGTACGTTCGTGGGGGAACACCAATACAAAATAAAATACTTTTAGATGGAATGACTATTTATAATCCATTTCATTCTATCGGTTTCTTTTCTATTTTTGAAACTGAGCTCATTAAAAATGTTGATATCTACACGGGTGGTTTTGAATCAAAATATGGTGGTAGAATTTCATCAGTTATGGATATTACTTACAAAGATGGTAATCGTCAGAAATTTGGGGGTAAAATTTCGGCTTCGCCATTTCTTGCAAAAATGGTATTAGAAGGTCCAATTGGAAAAGGAAAAGGTTCTGATTTAAGTTCAGGTTCTTATATTTTTTCAGCAAAACACAGCTTATTAGATTACACTTCAAAAGAACTTTATCCAAGAGTAAATGATGGGAACGGTCTTCCTTTTAATTTTACAGATTTATATGGTAAAATGACTTTTACTGGAGATGGTGGATCTAAATTTAGTGCATTTGGTTTTCATAACCAAGATAGCGTTAATTACAACATTGCAGATTTGAATTGGCAAGCTTCAGGTGGAGGGGTAAATTTCTTAATGGCTCCTAGTGGATCGCCTATTTTTATTCGAGGACATGTAAATGGAAGTACTTTTAAAACAACTTTTTCTGAAGCTACACTAGAACCTAGGTTTTCAAGTATTGGTGGATTTGACCTTGGCTTCGATTTCTCCTATTTTTTAAAGAAGGAAGGAGAAGTAAATTATGGATTTAATTTTAATGGATTTAATACCAATTTTGTCACCTACAATGAATTAGAACGTAAAATCCAAGTTCAAAATTTCACAACAGAAATAGGGGGTTATTTTAACTATCGAAAAATTACAAATCGTTGGGTAATCCAAGTTGGAATGAGAATTCAAGCATATACTTCTCTTGGCACTATTTCGCCAGAACCGCGCCTTGGATTTAAATACAATTCGAATGAAAATCTTCGTTTTAAATTTTCAGGTGGCCGCTATTCTCAAAATTTTACTTCAGCTTCCTCGGATAAAGATGTTGTTAATCTTTTTAATGGAATGTTATCAGCACCAACAAATGTTCAGGAAAATTTTGTTAACGAATTTCAAAAAACAATAAATGCCAAAAATGGACTTCAATATGCTTGGCATGCGATTGGAGGATTTGAATACGATTTTAATAAGTTTTTAAATTTAAATGTAGAGGGATACTATAAATATTTCTCACAATTAAGTAATATAAATCCGAATAAACTTTACGATGATATTGCCCAATTTTCAGAAATTGATGATGTGTATAAAAAAGATTTTATTTTGGAATCAGGACAATCTTACGGAGTAGATTTCTTATTAAAGTATAATAAAAATAGACTTTTTATCTGGTGTGTTTATTCATTGGGTAAAAGTACACGATGGGATGGTTTTAAAGAGTATTTCCCTGTTTTTGACAGAAGACATAATTTAAATTTAGTTGGATCTTATCTTTTCGGAAAGAAAAAAGACTATGAGTTTAATCTAAGATGGAATTTAGGTTCAGGTTTACCTTTTACACCAAATTCTGGATTTTATCAAGGAGAAACATTTGTAAATGGAGTTACTACAAATCCAAATCAGACAAATCCATCTACTGTTTCTACAATTTTAGGTGATTTTAATAGTCAACGCTTACCGTATTATCATCGTTTAGACATTACGTTTAAAAAACAATTCAACTTAAAAAATAAAAATGTAGTTGAAGTTGTTGCGAGTGTTACAAATGCTTACAACCGAAGTAATATTTTTTATGTAAACCGTGTTACAGCAAAAGAAATTTATCAGTTCCCTCTTTTACCAAGCTTTGGATTGAGTTATAAATTCTAGTTTATGGCAGATATTGCCCCTTTTTCAGCGATAAGACCAGTTCGAGATAAAGTTCATTTAGTTGCTACACGCCCTTATTATTCCTATAAAAAAAATGTATTAACTGCGAAGTTAGAGTCTAATCCTTATACATTTTTACACATCATAAATCCTGAATTTGGAAATAATGTAAAAACTAAAGCTAATTCCAAAGAACGATTTGAGCTAGTTAAGAAAGGTTATGTAGATTTTTTTAAGCAAGGTATTTTAATAAAAGAGGACAGTCCAAGAATATATATTTATCGTCAGACAACAGAGAATCATGTTTTTACTGGTATTGTTGCGGGTTCAAGTATTGAAGAATACAACAAGGGAAAAATAAAAAAACACGAAGAAACGATAACTTCACGGGAAACTATGTTTACAGATTATTTGGACTTAGTTGGATTTAATGCTGAGCCAGTTTTACTTTCTTATGCCGGAACATCTGAAATTGATGAATTATTAAGTAGTGCGATACTTGCTCGTCCTGAATATGAGTTTTCAACTACAGATAAAATTAAGCATGAATTATGGATTCTCTCAATTGAAGACACAGCAGTTATTCAAAAAGCATTTTTGTCAATTGAATCTACTTATATTGCTGATGGTCATCACAGAACTGCATCCTCGGCTAGACTATTTGAAAAGCGAAAAAAAGAAGGATTACCAACTTCAAAATGCGCATATTTCCTATCATTTTTAGTAGCAGAAAAAAGTATAAAAGTCTCAGAGTATAATCGTTTTATAAAAGATTTAAAATTCCAAACCAAAGAAAATATTCTATTTTCTTTAAAAAACATTGGAACTTTAACAGGATTAGCTGAAATCCAGAAACCGCTTAAACAGCATCAATTTACAATTTGTTTTAAAGAGGAGTATTATACTTTTGAGCCTTTTGCTAATTTAATTGATTCAAAGAACATTGTTAATTCAATTGATTCAGCTATATTGACTGAATTTATTCTGACACCAATTCTAGGGATACAAGATTTAAAAACTACTGATAACATTGAGTTTAGTCCTGGAAACATTCCACTTTCTGAGATAAAAGAAAATATAGATTCAGGAAAATATGCTCTCGCATTTTTACTTTTTCCACCAACAATTGAGCAAGTAAAAAAAGTTGCTGATGAAGGATTAAATATGCCTCCAAAATCTACTTGGCTTGAACCGAAATTAAGAAGCGGTTTGACGATTTATACAATCAACGAATGATTTCTGAAAATTTTAAAATAATTAGGTCTCAAATTCCAGAAAATGTTTGCCTAGTTGCTGTTTCTAAGACTAAGCCAAAGGAACTAATTTTAGAAGCATATAATTTAGGGCAGAGGCATTTTGGAGAAAATAAAGTGCAAGAGTTGAGCGAAAAAGCCAGTACACTTCCAAAAGATATTCAATGGCATTTAATTGGACATTTACAAACCAACAAAGTAAAATACATTGCTGAGTTTGTTCATTTGATTCATACTGTAGATAGTTTGAAATTACTTCAAGAAATAAATAAACAAGCATTAAAACACAACAGAGTTATAGCTTGTCTTTTACAATTTTATATTGCAGATGAAGAAACGAAGTTTGGATTGAGTAGGGAGGAGGCGAAGCTATTATTATCGTCTGAGAGTTATTCAGAATTACAAAATATTAAAATTATAGGCGTAATGGGAATGGCATCTTTTGTAGATGACACAGATCAAATTCGAAATGAATTCAAAGCTTTACAGGCTATATTTAGTGAAATAAAATCCGACTATTTCTCGAGTCAAACTTCTTTTAAAGAAATTTCAATGGGAATGAGTGGAGATTTTCAATTTGCTATTGAAGAAGGGAGTACAATGGTGCGAATTGGTAGTTCTCTATTCACTTAGGTTCAATTTCATTTTTTCCGAACAAAAGTATTCCTTTTCCGTAGAAGTTTAAAATGCAAAAAGAATACAGCTTTAAATTTCAACTCTTTCCAAATTGGAAATCCTTAAATCCTGAAGAGATTTTGCTAGTAAATAAAGCTTTTGAGGCAATGGAAAAGGCATATGCTCCTTACAGCAAGTTTAAAGTTGGTGCAGCACTTCTTTTAGAAGACGGTCAGATAATTCAAGGAAATAATCAAGAAAACATCGCTTATCCTTCTGGACTTTGTGCAGAAAGAGTGGCTTTATTTCATGCTGGCGCGCAATTTCCTGGAATAGCAGTTGATTTGATTTGTATTGTTGCCAAAGGAGATTTAATGCCTATAAGTCAGCTACTTTCTCCCTGCGGTGCTTGCCGACAGGTGATGCTT
>Ga0209597_1003112_pt1 | contig 10315 bp, 9 predicted proteins | sample M_140625_MF_Meta_FD_187316 | JGI IMG/M metagenome (GOLD analysis project Ga0209597, IMG submission 187316) | Freshwater microbial communities from Lake Montjoie, Canada to study carbon cycling - M_140625_MF_MetaG (SPAdes) (version 2) | ecosystem: Environmental > Aquatic > Freshwater > Lake...
CTCATTGTTGTACTTAACCTCGGTGCCGCCATACTTTGAGTAAAGCACGACATCGCCCTCTTTAATATCTAATGGAATTCGATTTCCGTTTTCAAAACGGCCAGGTCCTACTGCCATCACAGTTCCCTCTTGTGGCTTTTCTTTAGCAGTATCTGGAATTACTAAACCAGATGCAGTCTTTTGCTCTGCCTCATTTGCTTTAACAACAATGCGATCTTCTAGTGGCTTAATTGAAATTGCCATCTTGGTATCTCCTTTTTATTTGGTTAATCCCTCTGAAGCACTCCATATTCTGAATTAGCACACGGAGGCTTAGAGTGCTAAAGCCAACTTTAAAGGGCGCTTAGGCCAAGGGCAAATTAAGGGCTAGCTACCAGATCACTTGAGCGATAGAGGCAGCGGAATCGGCTGATATGCCAGCCTGAGAGGGCTTTACTCCCTCATTAATCGCAAGTGAGCCAAGGGCGGCAACCATCGCGCCATTGTCGGTGCAAAGACCGGCAGGTGGAATTCGAAGTGCAATCTTTGCCACCTCACACCGTTGTTTTGCAAGTTCACGAAGCCTGCTATTTGCTGCAACACCACCGGCAATTACTAAATTATCAATTCCACTATCTTTGCAAAGTGCAATTGATTTACTTAACAAAACATCAACTACCGCCTCTTGGAATGAAGCGGCTACATCAGCCTTTAAATAATTAGGAGTTTGTTGTAAGTATCTAGAGACTGCAGTTTTTAAACCAGAGAATGAAAAATCATAGCGATGCGCTTCTAAATCAGCACTCTGTGTTAAACCTCTTGGGAAAAGAATTGCATCTTTATTACCATCACTTGCTGCTTTATCAATTACTGGTCCACCTGGAAAACCAAGCCCCATAATGCGAGCAATCTTGTCAAAGGCCTCACCGGCGGCATCATCTATTGTGGCACCCTTAACAATCACATCTGTAGCTAAGTTATTTACCTGCAGAATTGAAGAGTGACCACCGCTTACAAGTAATGCAATGCTTGGTTGCATCATTGCATCATTATCTAATCGATCAACAGCAATATGGGCAGATAAATGATTGACTCCATACAAGGGTTTATCTAATGCAAGAGCTAAGCCAGATGCACTGCTTACGCCAACTAGAAGAGCGCCGATTAAGCCAGGACCTGCTGTAACTGCAATTGCATCTATATCTTTAAGAGTTACAGATGCATCTTTTAGTGCCTGCTTAATTACCTGCTGCATTGCTTCTAAGTGGGCCCGGCTTGCTACCTCAGGAACAACGCCACCAAACCTGGCATGTTGTTCAACACTTGAAGAAATAACATTTGCCAATAACTTTCGATCATTAACAATGCCGACTGCAGTCTCATCACATGAGGTTTCAATTCCAAGTACTAGCGCCATTATTTCAGCTCCTTGCGCATCACAACTGCAGTAAGACCCGGGCCGTAGTAATTCTCCCGTTTTGAAACTTCCACAAAACCATTTTGCTCATAAAGTGGCCGAGCCGCATCATTACCAAGACGCATCTCAAGCATGATGGCATCTGCTTTTTTAACTCTTGCCCAATCAGTTAACCGCTTTAATAACTCACGTCCAACACCTTTTCGCCGATACTTTTCAACCACAGTAATTGTGTGAATATCAGCGACATCTGCCACATAGAAAATACCGGCGTAGGCAATTAACTCACCCTGTGCCTCTGCTGCCAGGTAGTAAGCATCCTTAGGAGCTTTAGCGAACTCCTCTTTAAATTGCGCACTAGACCAAGCAGCTTTGCCGTAAACCTCTTTTTCAATTGCAGTTGCAACCACTAAATCAAGTGCGGTCATTACACGAAATTTCACGCCAGCAGGTAATGGATATGCATCTGGTTTTCTAATATAAATTGGCTGTTCAACTGATTTAGCATCTAGTGCAAGGTTTGCAAGCATTGCTGGATCAGGGAAGTAATCACCTTCATTAAAGATTGGAATACCTAATTTTTCTAACTCAGATGCTTTGCTAACTGCTGGCTCTGAAACTCGTTTACCATTTTCATACCTTGCCCAGAATCGCTCTTTGCGCCTAGCATCGGTTGAGACAATAAATTCAGATTGATTAATACCTGCGGCCATCGCATCAAGTGAGCAAACTCCAGCCCAGTTAATGTTGCAACCAAGTGCAAAGCTTTGAGCAAAGGCAATTCCAACTCTAAGCCCGGTAAATGGACCAGGTCCCATTCCAACTGCAACTAAATCAATATCTTTATTAACCGCTAACGCCTCATTAACTAACTTAGGCAACACCTCACCATGAGCAAGTGGATCCTCATGAAACTTAGTAAATAAAACTTTCCCATCCGCGACAAGTGCCACTGATGTTCTACTAGTTGAGGTGTCAATTGCCAGAATTGTGCTCATAATTTAAAAGCATTCCAACGCTGGCCAATTGGAGTAATTTCAACTTCTCTTGATGTTTCAGTAGAACCATTGCTAATTTTAATATCTATATATTGATCTGTGAGGGTTGTAACAAAATCTGCTCCCCACTCGATCACAAATACACTGCTTGGTAGGTAGCTTTCAAAATCTAAATCAGTAAAACTCTCAATGCCGGAATCCAATAACCGGTATGCATCTGCATGAATAAAGTTTGGCTTGCCTTTATAAACTCGGCTGATTACAAATGTTGGGGAGGTAACATTTTCAATTCCAAATGCGGAGGCAATACCTTGAGTTAGTACGGTTTTACCGGCTCCTAAATCACCAGTTAATACAACTACATCGGCACTTTTAAGTTGCGACCCAATCTGCGCGCCGAGGGCATGCATCTGAGTTACAGATTCGATTGAGATTTTCATAGCACTGAGTAGTTTATAGAAAGAAATAGGGCCCCAGTTTCCTGGGGCCCTATCTATAACTTATTTACTTATTGACGATACTTAAATAGCGGAGCCCGATAGTTAGGATCCACAAATAAGTTTGCGTCTTTCTTAATTGCAGCCGCTACAGTCGAAGCAGATGGTGACTTACCTGACTTAGCAGATGCTGCAAGCATCTTCGCAACTAACAAGATTTGGCTAGTTGTGTAGTTACAGTGACCTGTTCCATTTGGCCACACATCTGGTGTAACTGGCTTGCCATCTTTATCAAATGTTGTATATGTATCAGATGGTCTATTCCAGATAGTGGTTACTAGTCCAGCCTGGCTTGCACCTTCAACACCAGCTCTTGTCTTTGCAACTTGTGCATCATAAAGATCAAGGAAGTGTGTAGTTGCACCCGGTGGTGTGATGTGATCTGCAGTGGCAGCTAAGTTAATAGTTGGCACAGTTACTTTTCCTTGCAAATCATACATCTGCTTGAATCTCGCAACCGCCGCTGGATCTGCAGTAACTCTTGGTGCAGCCGCAAGGATAGAAAGCATATAGCCGGTAAATGTTTTACCAGAAAGTGGTGCTGCAAAAGCATCACCATCTTCGCCTAAGCGAGCTGAGTAATTAGTCTTGGAGTTGTCATAAATAATTCCACCTGCTCTGATCTCCATGTCGTAATTAGCAGCAATTGCTAGCAACGCAGCCTCTGCGCCATTTTCAAGAACTGCAAGTGCTGGGCTTAGTACTAAACCAAACGAGGTCTCGCCTGCACCAGCTGGACCGCTGGATGCGTCATAGGTCTTTGATTGAGTTGAAACACCTGAGACTAATCCAATTAACAAAATTGCACTTCGTACTGGGATCGCCTGGTATGCAGCAGGAACTGTAGAAGTAGTTGGCCATGTAGGAGAGGTAGGGTTGATTGCAAGCGCAGTTTTCAGCGCAACTATCACACCCAATACCTTTTGAATATCGCCAAGCATTTCCATATATCCAGCAGTACCGGCTGAATAACCAGTTGCCTTAATGGTTGGATCAAAGAAAGTTTTTAATCCCCACAAAAAGTCGCCAGCCATTGTAATTTCAGCAAGTCCAGAATCAGATGGACACATATTTCCAACAGCATCTACCGTTCCTGGATATTGCTCAGCCAATGCTTGAGTAGAAAGTGCACCTAGTGAGTTACCCCAGGCAACAACCTTGCTAATCTTTGGAAATTTCATTTGAGCTTCGTGGCTTAACAAAAGCGCAGCATAAGTTTGCTCAGTTAAATTCCAACCTTGAGCTTGCACGCCAGCTCCAGCAAGTGCAAAGCCCTGCTTTAGAAGTGATGTTGCAACCTCTGCTGATGGTGCTACCTCGGGTGAGTAATCAACTACGTAACCCGTTGGAGCAACAACTGGAATTGCAGGAAGATTTACGCTCTTACGGATTCCGTGTGAGTACAAAAATAGTGTGCCATTGAATTTCGCTGGCATACGGATTTCATACTTTGAACCCTTTTCGTCAACACCTGTACAGGTCGTTACGTTAGCAACATTGTAAAGAGCTAATGGAGCTACTGAACAAGATGGTTCAGCAGCGCGAGCTGCTGAAGGGACTACTACTGCAAATGTTGCAACTAATGCTGCAGTAGTTAGGGCAACTAAGCCCTTCTTAAGGTTTATATTTTTCATTAGTTTGTTGGTATCCCATTCTTTGGAATTGGCTTGCGCTCGTAGGTTGAAAGTACTGGCGCACTAGTTGTAGTTGAATCAGTTGTGTAAAGAGTTCGCTTGCCGGTTATATATGGCAATAACTCACCCTTTGCATTTAACTGACCAAACCAGTATCCGTTGTAGCCAACATGGCTAGTTGTTGAGTAATTAAGTGGAGCAAGACCTGCGCTAGCAAATGTTGAACCTTTAGTCTCGATTGCACTGATTACTCCGGCGCGAGTTAGATTCTTACCAGCAGCACGTAGCGCTTGAACTGTAAGCATTGCTGTGTTCATTGCTTGTAGTACAACGTTGTCAAAAGAGACACCAGGGTTGTACTTCGCATTGATCTTCATGAACTGGCTTACATACTCATCTGATGTGTCCTTAGCATCTGGGAAGAAGCTAGCGGCCATAACTCCGTCAATAGTTGTTGATTTAACACCTAATGCAAGAAGAGTATTGGCATCTCCACCAACTGAACCTACGATCCAGTTAAATTTAGTAGTTAGAGATAATTTCTCTGCTGCTTTAAGAATTGTGGCAGTGGTATCAGTTGTACCCATAAGAACAATTACAGGCTTGCCTGGAGCTGCACTAAACCCAGTCAGTGCGCCCTCAGCAAGAGCTGATGACAAGCTACCTTGTGGATAAAGAGTTGTTTTTGTGAATGTGTGTCCAGCTAACTTAAAGCCGTTAACGCCATCTACGCCGAACTCATCATCTTGAGCGACTAGGAAAGAAGCTTGAGGCTTTAGAGTTGGTGTATCAGCAATAAATTTTCCAATAATTTTTGCTTCCATTGCATAGCTTGGAAGAATTAGGAAAGATGTTGGATATTTGGTCTTGTTATCAAAACCACTAAATCCGGTGTTAACAAATAGATCAGGAACATTGTTTTTTGCAAGTTGTGCGGCTGTGTAAGCCTTGGTGTGTGTTGCAGTACCAAGTGCGCCAACTAATGCAAAAACTTTGTCATTCAGAACTAAGTTTGTTGTTTGAGTAGCTGCCTGTGTTGGCAAGTACTTATCATCTCGGGCAATTAACTTAATTTTTCTTCCATATACGCCGCCGTTGGCGTTGATATAGTCGAAGTAAGCCTTCATTGCTTTAGGTAGTTTTCCGTATGACAATGCAACGGTACCTGTCTGTGGAGATGACAAACCTAACTTAATTTCAGTTGAGGTTACCCCTGGATCGGCAGCTTGTGCTGGCAGGGTGCTAAGCACCATTGCTCCGGCCACAGCTACCGCCGAAACGATAGAGATTCGTTTCATGCGAGTATTTCTGATCATTTATTTCCTTCCGTATGGTTATCTTGCTTATTACGTTTTTTCTTTAACAACTTTCCTGGCCCATTAGGTAGGAAGAGAACTGCCAGGATCAGCAGTGCGCTTACTAAGAACCCAGGTAAAGCCATAGTGAATCCATCAGAACCACCGACTCGACTTCCAATTGAGTCAGCTATCTCAGGGATAGCCACTAGGACCAACCCCCCAAGCATCACACCTTTTAGGTCATACACGCCAGTAACTACCGCGCCAGTTAGTAACGAAAATGAGAGGCTGAGCGGGAAAGCACTGGGTGAAACCCCGCTTATGAGCATAACCAGCAAGCCACCAGCCAAACCGGCCACCCCAGCACTGAGCCCAAAGGCGACCGCCTTTTGGCGACCAACATTGATGCCAGCCAGTTGAGCAGCGGTTTGATTGTCACGAAGAGCTCTAAATACTCGGCCAAACTTAGAGTGCATCAGGTTTGAAATCATCCAAATCATGATTAATGCAGCCAGAGATGAGATCCAGAAAAACCATTTGTATTGTGAGAAGCCTTCACCAAATCTGGCCGGTGGTGTACCGATATCAAATAAAATTCCTTGCTCACCGCCCAAAATTGTAAATTGATTAGCAATTGTGGGTAATGAAATCGCTAATGCAAGCGTTGTACCAGCTAAATAAGGACCGCTTAATCTTGCAGCTGCAATACCTAGAATTAAACCAAAGATACCTGCAACAAGTGCTGCAACAATTAATGCAATGACAGGATTAAGCTTTAGATTATTTATTGAAAGTGCCCCAGCGTATGCACCTACTGCCATCAGCGCGCTATGACCAAGGGATAGTTGGCCAGAGTAGCCGGTAAGTAAAATAATTGAAGCGATTGCTAATGCATACATAGCAACAAATGCACCTTGGTATTGCCGCAGTTCACCGATGCGATCTCCTATTAAGATTAGCGCCCAACCCAATAAAATAAAGGTGAGTAATCTTTTTCGGTTCACTGAAATCTTATGCATCAGTCTTTCCTGCCTTTACTACTTGAAAATAGTCCACCAGGCTTTACCAGTAAGACTAAAATTAAAATTACAAATGCTGTTGGAAACACTAATTTGTAACTTACATAAGTAGCGACAAAGTTAATCGCAAATCCTAAAATCATCGCACCAGCTACGGCTCCAAATAAACTGTCTAGTCCACCAATGACTGCTGCGATAAATCCAAATACTAATAAAACATCCATACCATTTGGATACAAATACGAGTTTGGTATATAAAGCATTCCGGCCAAACCACCTGCAGCACCTGCAATTGCCCAACCTAATGTCCTTACTGCATCAACTTTAATTCCGGAAAGCTTTGCAATCTCAGGTGAGTATGCCGAAGCGCGAAGTGCTAGGCCAATATTTGTCTTTTGGAATAAAATTGTAAGTAAAACCATGGTGATTGTTACTGAAAGTAAGACCATTAAATTAAAGGGGCTAAAGGCAATTACAGTGCCTGAAATCTTGTAACCATCAGTTGAAACTGGCGCAGCTAATGTTTGGTAACTCAATCCCCAGATAAAGCCGATGATTGCTTGAATAATTCCAAGTAGGCCAAGAGTGGCAACAACTGGAGCGATCATCACAATCGGGCCAGATTTAATTCTTTTAAAGATTGGTCTCATAAAAAATCTGTCGATCGTGGCACCAATTAGGGCGCCACTTAATATTGCCGCAATTAAGCCATACCAATAAGAACCAGTTCTAACCGTTACTTCGTAGCCAATATAAGTTGTTAAGACTGCTTGTCCAGCTTGGGCAAAGTTAATTACTCTTGTAGAGCGCCATACTAAAACTAAGGCCGTCGACATTAATGCATAAATAGCACCAGCTGACAGTGAGGTTAAAATCGCGGTTATAAATTGCAACATTTAAAACCCCAAATAGGCAGCGCGAACTGCCGGATCATTTAATAAGGTTTGCGCAGAATCAACTGCCACAACTGAACCTAAATTTAAGACAATGCCTTCATCAGCAATCTTTAATGCCCCCATGGCATTTTGCTCAACCAGCACAACGGTTAAATCCATTTTTGCAACCAAAGATTTAATTGTTTGAAATATCTGCTCAATTATTAATGGCGCAAGCCCTAAGGATGGTTCATCTAATAACAGTAATTTTGGCCGAGCAATTAGTGCTCTACCAATAGCTAACATTTGCCGCTCACCACCAGATAATGAGCCCGATGCTTGCGACATTCTCTGGCCTAATACTGGGAACAGATCAACAACTTCGGAGGTAACTGCTGCTACATCTTTCTTGTCTTTTCGCCACAATCCAGCCAGGGCTAAATTCTCTTTTACACTTAACTCTGCAATTACAGATTTACCATCAGAAACATGCATGATGCCAGACCTAGCTAAATCTTCTGGTCGCGCGCCAAGTATTGATTTTCCATTCCAAGTTGCACTGCCAGATTTACTTTCTTTAAGTCCAGAAAGTGTCCGAAGTAATGTGGTCTTACCAGCACCATTTGCACCGATTACTGCAGCAAGTTGTCCAGTTGGAACTGTGAAAGAGACATTATCAATGGCTCTAATCGCGCCATGATCAATTGTTAAATTCTCAACAACAAGACTCAATTGTTCACCCCTAAATACGCGGCAATAACTGCTGGGTCTCTTCTAACATTTTCAACATCACCGGATGCGATTACCTCGCCAAAGTTAAGAACGTAGAGCCGATCACAAACTGACATCACAACATCCATATGGTGCTCAACTAAAATAACTGAGCATTGAGTTGAAAGGTTATGGATTAGTGAGTTCATCCATTCAATATCTTGGGCGCCCAAGCCGCCTGCTGGTTCATCTAATAAAAGAATTTTTGGCTCTGAAACTAATGCTCTAGCAATAGCCACTCGTTTTGTAACTGGATAAGACAGTGAATCTGCGCGCTGATCTGCAATACCGGAGGCATAAACTCGTTCTAACGCGGTCATTGCCCGTGCTTTAAGTTTTGCCTCATCTTTACCATTTAAACCTAGTGCCGATGAGATTAAGCCAGACTTAGCACTTATGTTATCACCAATCATTACATTCTCAAGCACTGTTAACTCTGGAAATAAACCAACACCTTGTAAGGTGCGAGAAATACCAAGATTGACTAATTCATAAGGTTTTGGCCATTTATGTGATTTGCCATTTATTTCAAGATTGCCTGCTTCAACATCTACTAAGCCAGAGAGTGCATTAAACAATGTGGTCTTACCGGCGCCATTTGGTCCAATTAATCCAACAACCTCATTGGCATGCAGATCTAAGTTGATATTAGATAACGCTTTTAAACCACCAAATGAAACAGATAATGATTTAATTGAAAGCAGATTTGCGTTACTCACGAGAGTAGATTCTAGGCACACGTGAGCCGATTCGGGTAACTATCTCATAATTTATTGTGCCAGAAGCCTTTGCCCACTCATCTGCGGTGTATTCACCACCGCTGCCATCACCAAAAACAATCACCTCATCCCCAGTTTTTGCCAAGGAGTTAATTCCAAGATCTACAACAAATTGATCCATTGAAACTCGACCGATCAATGGCGCACGATTTCCGGCAACAAAAATACCAGCTAAATTATTTGCATTCCGTGGAATTCCATCTGCGTAACCAAGAGTTACTACACCAAGCTTGGTATCACTCTTTGTAGTCGCAGTACCACCATAACCAACGCTGGCACCTGCTTTGACTGTTTTCACTAAATGCAACTTTGCCTTTAATTTCATAGCTGGCTTTAACTTAAGTGCTTGAGAATCACCTAAATTATTTACATCAGGGCTTAAACCATACAAGCCAATTCCCCAACGGATAATATTTTTATGAGCACCTTTGTTTGTTAAAGATGCGGCAGAGTTTGCAATGTGAATAAACTCTGGGCTTATCCCAGCCACTACTAAACTTTTAACTCGGTCTTCAAAAGTAGCCAACTGCTCCATATTCATGTTTTCACCTGGCTCATCGGCCCTAGCAAAGTGTGACCAAATTCCAACCACAGTAATTTCCTTAGATTTAGAAGCCTTAATTAGTTGATCTAGAAATACCTGCCAATCATCGCCAACCCCGCCGCGACTCATGCCGGTATCTACTTCAATGTGAACTCTTGGAATTTTTTTAACAGATTTACCCGCTGCTACAACTTCATTTAATAACTCAATTGATGAAATAGATAAATCAACATCTAAATCAATCGCAGTTTTAAAATCCTCACCCAGTGGTGTTAACCATGAAATAATTGGTATTTTTATTCCACTTTTTCTAAGTGCAATTCCTTCTTCTAATAGCGCAGTTCCTAGCCATTCAGCTCCAGCATCAGCAGCCGCTTTACCAACTTGAATTAAGCCATGGCCATAAGCATCGGCTTTAACAACGGCTAATACTTGGGCATCGGTCTTGCTTTTAATTAATTTTAAATTATCTGCAATGGCTGAAAGGTTCACCTCAGCGCTAGC
>Ga0209597_1003115_pt1 | contig 10307 bp, 10 predicted proteins | sample M_140625_MF_Meta_FD_187316 | JGI IMG/M metagenome (GOLD analysis project Ga0209597, IMG submission 187316) | Freshwater microbial communities from Lake Montjoie, Canada to study carbon cycling - M_140625_MF_MetaG (SPAdes) (version 2) | ecosystem: Environmental > Aquatic > Freshwater > Lake...
TGGATGACATGGACTGATACACCAGGCGCTTGGGCAACTTTCTGCCGCATTAATGGCGGACAACCAACCCGATTAAATCACCCCAACCAAACCAAATCATGCACAAATTCATGCACCGGGTAAGATCGCAATAGGTGAGGCACGGGCGGACAACGCCGCTCCGCATGCTCCCGCAACTCTCTAATCACATGGAAAATTCGACACAGAACGCCCCGCCCGTTGCCTCGACCGCCTTGTTCGCCTTGGTGGATTCCCACATGCGCTTGCACTACCGGAAAGGGCTGGACGAAATGGAAATCTCTGACGTGCCGGGATACTGGCGCGACCTGGAACCGCAGATGCACGACGGACACCCGCTGCATGGGTGTGTCGGATGCTCCGGGCCATTCCGTGCCACATACACCTTTTACGACCCACCGCGCCGTGACGGTAGATTCGCAAGCCGGATCCGGACATGGGCAATTCTGGCGAACAGCAGAATACCGCCCAAGGGGACGCCCTGGTGATGCCTTCAACGGCTAAATGGCGGGCAGGAGTGGCAGACGTAAACCCACCCCGCTACCTCTCGGCGTAACAACAGCGGAGGAACATTTTCCATGAACAACATCCACTGCATCCCTGTCGGCAACGGCGAGCCTCTGCATGAGTGCCACACGCTCTGCTGGTGCCATCCTGTGAAAGACCCCGAAACGAAGAACCTCTACGCCCACAACGCCAAAGACTGCCGCGAGAAGTGGGAGCGCCAAGGACTCGACATGCCGCCGCAATCGCTGTGGGTGACGGTTGAGGAAAAACTGAACGCAATAGGTGAGGCACAGCCTCCCGCCAAAAATCTATGAATACACCAAAAGACTCAACGGGAGGCTGTTGTCCTCCACCGCCTTGTTCGGCTGATCCCTTCTTGGAGGGGATCAGTGATAAAATCCGCCGAGGGGAACCTGTCAGAATCATGGAAGCTCTTGCAGCGATTGAATACCAGTCTGCAAGAAAGGTGCTTCCGTGGTGGCGCAAGGATGCTCTTGGATGGCCGATTGAAACCTTCAAGGGTAAGCCAGTGAAGTCAGCAATCCGCGTCATCTGCCAAAATATCCGCAAGGTGATATTCAAGCCGAACGCCTAGCGCAGCCACCGGCGGGCGATACGCCTGAAACCTCAACCTCACAATAAAATGTCATCGAAGAAAAATACTCCCGCAATCCGAGACGACCAAGGCAGGATCACCACAATCCTGACGATGGCGGACATCTACGAATATAAAGGCTTCACCTTCGAGGTGCATCGCTACTGCGGCCCGTGCAAGCTCAAGAAAGACTGGGAACCTGCCGCCTGTATGGGTCGCCGCTTCTGGAAAGTCTGGAGCGAGTGGGACAAACTCACCAAGGAGGAAAAAGCCGAAACGCAAATCTCTGGATGAACACGGCGTCAAAGCCTCCGTTTTCCCCGATATCGCAGGCAATATTGAACCCTGATACTACAGCGAACGTGGACCTTGAATGCTGACTCGAACCGTGCATTATTGCGAAACACATGCTTAGTGGACCCCACATGAAATTTGCTGAAGGCATCGCCAGCGGCCTGAACCAGACGGAGGCTTACCGGGCTGCGTATCCTGATGCTTCGGAGGACTCAGCGCGGGGAAATGCGCCTCGACTGATTACAAATGATGACATCAAGGCAGAGATCGCACGACTAAGGCAAGGCATCGCAAAAGAGTTCTCAATGACCCGCGCTGAGTGGCTGGAGCAGTTTAAACAGCTTGCTGGTAAAGCTGAGGACGTTGGAGAATTGGCCGTGACTAGGGCTTGCCTTCGGGAAATCGGCCTGGCCATGCCGGGCTGGTATGCTCCGGCTGGAGTGAAGCTGGAAGGGGATGTCGAGATCAACGTGACCATTGGGACGTGATTGCACATGAGCAGCACATGAGTTCCCGCAAGATCAACATCAGCATCATTCCCCGTGCCCATTTTCGCGCTTATCTGACACGCTCTGAGCGATTCTCCTGCATCGTGGCTCACCGTAGGGCAGGCAAGACGTATGCCTGCATCCAAGACCTTCTGGCGCGTGCTTTGACGTACAAGCGCCCCGGCCCTCCTACACGGTATGCCTACATCGCTCCTACCCGTGACCAGGCCAAGGACATCGTGTGGGGCTATCTCACTGCGTTCTGCGAGGGGATCCCCGGAGTGGTCGCCAACCGTGCGGACCTGTCCATGACGTTGCCCAATGGGGCATCCATCCGGCTTTACTCTGGTGACTCCTACGACCGCATGCGCGGACTGTACTTCGATGGCGTGGTGATCGATGAGCCTGCGGACATTGATCATGAGGCATGGGCTTTCGTGGTGCGCCCCTGCCTGAGCGATTATCAGGGATGGGCGACTTTTATCGGCACGCCCAAGGGGCAGGATGCATTCTATGATATCTGGAAAGCCTCTGCCAACGATCCTGCGTGGTTTTCCCTGGTGCTCCGTTCCAGTGATTCCGGTATTATTCCGGCGCTTGAATTGAAATCGCTCCGGGCTGGTATGCCTGACTACGCCTATCGACAGGAGTACGAGTGCGATTTCACCGCGCCGATACCGGGTGCCATTTATGCCGAGGCACTCGACAAAGCGAGGGAAGAGAAACGTATTGGCACCCTGCCCATTGATCCCAACGCGCTGGTGCATACCGTGTGGGACTTGGGAGCACCACAGCAGACGGTCTGCTGGTATTTCCAGATTGTGGGCAGGTACATCCGGTGGCTGGACGTGGATGACGGTGGCGACGAGACGATCATCCAGAGGGTGGCTCGGATGCGGGCCAATGGGTATCTCTATGGGTCGCATTACTTCCCTCATGATGCTTTGCAAACCGAGCGCACCGGGCGCACTTTGGCGATGGAATTTGCCGCAGCATGGCTGAAACAGAACGTGGAGCACACGGTCAAGACGGACGAACTGAGGGCAAACATGAAGTTCATCCCCCGCTGCCATGACATCTGGGTGGGGATCAACCGGGCCAAGCAACTGTTCCCAATCATGGAGTTCCGAGAGCCGCAGTGTGCCGGCGCTCTGGCGCTACTGGGACGCTACCGCACCCGGCCTGAGAAGGACGGTGCGAAGACATCGCCTGAGCCTATCCACGACCGCAGCAGCCACGTTGCCGACCCGATACGCTACGTGGCCGAGGCCGAGCTTGCCGGGATGATCGCCTTCAAGGGGGCGAGTGAACCTGAATGGACGTATCAACGGGAGCGCCGGTCACGCCGGGGGGCAGCACCGCAACGGGTGGGAGGCTGAAGGTTCGAGTCAGCACTATGTGCTTGACTTTCCAGAACCATAAAGCAAACTGGCGACGGATCGAGTGCGGCCCCACAAGGACTACCCGCTCTCCATCGCACAGCCAGCCGTGCCCAGGGTGCCCTGATTAGCCGGAAGCGAACAACGACAGCGAACCCGGCAGGTTCGAGTCAGCACTCCTTCCAAAATCATGGGCTTAGATGTAATCCCGACTCACTACACTACCGAATACAATCAGAACTGGATTTCCCGCACTCAACAGGTTGCTCAACGTCTCGCGCCTTTTGTTGATGTGATTTCCTTCAACGGGGAACGCAAGCGCTTCGACCGTGTTCAGCCATCTGTCAGCCGTCGCCGGACTGAGCGCAATGCACCGACTCCGGTTTCTGCCGCAACCAGCGATTCCCGCTGGGCTTACCGTCAGTTCTTCGATATCCCAGCCCGATTGCTGGATCCAAGCGACGCCATGAACCTTGGTTCTGTCACGCTTCCCACCTCTCAGTATATCGAGGACGACGCCAAGGCTTACAATCGCGACAAAGACGACCTTGCTTGCAGTATCGCTCTTGATCCGGTCAAGACGGGGGAACTTGGCACCACCACCTCGGCGCTCCCTGCTTCCCAACAGATTGTCAATGGTGGCACTGGTCTTACTCTCGCCAAGCTCATCACGGCCAACGAAATCCGTTTGGCCGCTGAAATGGAGGACAATGTTCCCTGGGTTCTGGTTGTCTCCGCTCAACAGATTTCCAACCTGTTAAACACGACCGAAATCAAGTCGAGTGACTACAACACGATCAAAGCGCTGGTTGCTGGTCAGGTTGATTCCTTCATGGGGTTCAAGTTCGTGATTAACCGCCGCCTTCCCAAGGTTGGCACGACCCGGACCTGCGTTGCCTGGGCGAAGGGTGCCATCAAACTGATTGCCGGCGGGATGCGCTCTGACATCAGCGTGCGCAAAGACCTGTCCATGGCCACTCAGGTCTACAGCCAGTATGAACTGGGCGGAACCCGCGTGCACGATGAAGCCGTCATTCAAATCGATTGCACCGAAACCTAATCCCCAACCCCTGAATACCTTATACCATGGGCTTTTTCAATACTTCCCTCTATACCGCACAGGATGCGGCCCGCACCAATACTTCCCGTTTGGCTGCTCAAAACATCGGCTCTGGTGATGTTCAATTCGCGTATATTCCCTATACGCTGGTTGGCACTGAAACCATTGTTTCTCTGGCCGCTGGTGCGACTACGATCAATAGCACGACCGTTACCGTTACCAGCACGACCGGCGCAACTGCCGGGATGGCTATCACCGGAACCGGCATTCCTTTGGGTGCTACCATCGCCAGTGTGACCAACGGCACCACTTTGGTTCTGTCCACTCCTGCCACTGCAACCGGTTCTGGCCTGACGCTCTCCGCGTTCGATGTCATCAACCTGTGCACCCTGCCGGTCGATGCTATTGTCATTCCCGGTTTGTGCCACGTCACTTGCCTTGCTGACCCCGGCACAGCTTTGACGCTCAATATCGGGTCCATTGCCGCTCCAACGGGAATCGCCGCCTCCATGGCGCTTACCGTGCAAGGCACCGTTTACAGTGCCATTGCTGGTGGCACGATGCCTGCTTGGCTGACTCCTACTCCGTTGGTTCCTGATGCCACGCCTATTCCGGCTCTGGCAAACACGAACAACGTTGTCATCCGTGCTGCCATTACGGTGGCAACGTCCCTCTCGGCTTCAACGGGAATGGTCTTCTGCATCGCCTACAAGATCGCAAAATAATTGGTTAGTGTTTCATGTGTTGGGGGCGGGATGGTGCAAGCTGTCCCGCCCTTTTTCCTTATTAAGTTATGCCATCATCCACAACGGATCGAGATATCTGCAACCGGGCGCTTGGGCGGCTGGGGGAGGAGCGGCTGGGACTCACCGGGCTGGCAGAAAACACGCCAGCAGGCCGGGCTTGTTACCTGCATTATCAGCCAACTGTGGATGAGGTGCTGCGGTCGCACCGATGGAATTTTGCGCAGTCCCGCGTTGTGCTGACTCCGGCTCCGGTGCTCACACTGACAGTCAACACCACGCTTTCGACTACTGTTCTGACAACCTCGACGACTCTGAGAGTGGGGCAGGGCGTAACCGGCACCTCGATTCCAACGGGGGCGACCATCACGGCGATTTCCTCCGGGGTAAATTTCACACTTAGCGTTGGCCCAACGGTTGCCGTGACCAATAATACCCTGACCCTGACCCCGTATTACGGAACGTCAGTGACCCAACCGGCATTTGGCTGGACTTATTCCTACTCACTACCGGGCGATTTCATCCGTGCTCTGGAAATCAACGAGTCAGATGAGAATGGTAGCTGGACGATTGAAGGGCAGCGGCTGCTCACCGACGAGACGACGGTCAACCTGGTTTATGTGGCCCGCCCTGCGGCTGATTCTGCCGGGACATGGGACACGCTTTTCCAGGAGGCTATCGTTCTCAAGCTGGCATCCAAGCTGGCAACCACACTGCGAGGTTCGGCATCACAGGTGCCTGATCTGCTCACCGAATACGAACGCCTGATCGGTCCGCTGGCCCGGCGGGTGGATGCCAATGAAGGCCGCGAGCGCCAGCCGTTGTTGCCTCTGCGGTCTCAGTTTGTCGCGGCCCGATACCAAGGCGTGTAATTTATGGCTATCCACTCTCTCCAGGCTTCTTTCAATGCTGGCGTATTGACCCCGCTGCTCGATGCCCGCGTGGGAGTCGAGAAATACGCCAATGGATGCCGGATCCTGCGCAATGCGGTGGTCTCGGTGCATGGGCCTGTGACCAAACGGCCCGGTTTGGAGCACCTCGGGATGGCTGACACAGCGGCTATTCCTCCGCGTTTGCTGGGGCTGAACTTCTCCGCAACGACATCCTTTGTTGTGGAGATTACGCGGGGAAAGTTCCGGTTCTGGAGCGATGGGCAATTAGTGGCATGGACATTGGCTCATCCTTATTCTGATTCAGACATTCAGGATTTGCAGGCTGCTCAGGTTAATGACGTGATTTACTTGACGCATCCGAGTTACAATCCCCGCATTCTGGAGCGGTATGGCAATCTTGACTGGCGACTGCGGGAGATTCACCAGCCTGCAACGGGGTGGACGGCTCCAAGCCCTACGACTCCCGCCACGGGGAACGCGGTTCAAGAGCGATGGGTGGTTACGCCCGGTTCCCTGACTACGGTTGCCTTGGCCGCTGCCTATGCGGACGCCAATGCGGCCAGCGAAAATATTCCTGCCTCTGGTACTCCCTACGGCTCAGGAAACCAGTATTTTGCCAGTATTGCCCGGCTCCGTGGCTGGTTCGTTCCACCGACGACCGGCACTTATAAATTTCAGGCAAATGGTCTTGGGGCAAATAACCAGGGGAGGGTAATGTTCAACAGCACGGCTTACGGTCCTGCCTCCGGGGCCACGGCCATCATTACAGCTGGATCGGGCACGACAGACAGCGCCAACTTTTCCTTGGTGGCAGGGTCGGCTTATTACTTTGAGGCTCTTTTGAACAACATTGCACGGCCTGCGGGTGGTGGATTCAAGTTCTTCCTGGGTGGGGTGGATCAAGGCTACATCGAGGCTAATTTCCTTGGGGCGACTCTTGGGGTCTACACCGGAACGACCCTAGACGGGTGGCCCGCGCTGCTGGACGAAAACATTACGGCAACGACCATCACGCCATCTGGCACGACCGGCAACATTACGCTGACGGCATCCGCTGCGGTCTGGACCAAAGGGCACATTGGGAGCTGGTGGCAGATTGCGCACCGGAGGGATACGGCGTTTGCGGAAATAGCTATTGCGGCAGTAGGGGCTTATGCCGCAACGAGCACGGCAATTACGGGCTCCGGGCTCCGGGTGGTAGGTAAATACACCGTTTACACTTACGGGACTTGGACCGGGGATTTGTTCCTGGAAGAGTTGCAGCCAGACGGCGTGACCTGGGCGACAATCCGCACTTGGAGAAGCAAGGCGGACCGCAATGTGATTGATACCGGAACAGCAGAAGGAGAAGCCCATTTAAGGCTGCGCGTGACCGCTGGGACAGCGGGGGCATCATTACCCAGGTTCCTCCTAGAGTGCGCTGACAGCAAGGTTTATGGGTTGGTGCGGATCACCGGCTACACGTCCGCCACATCGGTATCCGCTACGGTTTACTCCCCATTGGAAGCAACAACTGCAACCCCATTCTGGACAGAGGGCGCATGGAACGCAGTGCAGGGCTACCCGCGCACCGTTTGCCTGCATCAGCAACGCACCACATGGGGAGGCACTCTGAAGCGGCCACAATCAATCTGGGGCAGTGTAACGGGCGACTTTGAAAACTTCCGCCGTTCAACCTTTGATGACGGCAGTTATCTCTACCAGATTGCCACCGAAAACAGTTTTGTCATCCAGTGGATGCTGAGTCAGGGCGACTTGCTGATCGGGACCAGCTTGGATGAATGGATTGCAGCGACGCCACAGGATGCGCCAGTGACGCCAGTAAACCTCGCGTTTCGTCGGCAGGCTGCGGTGGGATCAGAATACAAGCAGGCCGTGCTTATCCGGGAAACCGTGGTGTTTACTCAGCGGAATGCCTTGGCGTTGTCCCGCATGATTTACAGGGAGAACGGAAGATATGGGGCCAGTGACATCACGATTCTGGCCAGTCATCTTTTCCGGGGCAAGATTCGGCAAATGGCCTGGCAGGCGCAACCGTCATCCGTGCTCTGGATTGTGTTGGAAAACGGGAACCTGGTGGGCCTGACCTACGAGGAGGACCAGAATGTTTTTGCCTGTCACGAGCACACGACCGATGGGCAATTCAAGTCTGTCACAGTGATTCATGGGCCATTTGGCGATGAGGTTTATTTTTCGGTCCTGCGCAGTGTGACTACTTTGCCTGCCGGACTACCGGTCACTGCTCCCAATTACACCATCGAGCGATTTGAACCAAAAACCTTGGCGTCCGGGGCGCAGGGGCCGACCGGTGACCGTAGGTGCTTTCTGGACAGTGCTACAATCAAGACTTCCCCCAGCACGTTTGCGAGCCTGCTGATGCCTCACATGCAGGGGAGGACGGTTTACGGGCTGGCTGATAATGTTCCGGTGGGGCCGTTTATTGTGGGAGACATGGGGCTGGTGACTTTGCCGACTCCCGTGTACACCTGCTGTCTGGGACTGCCATACGTCATGGAAGTGCAGCCCATGCGACTGGAGGCGCAGATGCAGGACGGCACCGCTCAAGGGCGAAAATTCAAGATCAATCGGGCTGTGTTGCGGCTGCTGGATAGTTACGGTGGAGTGGTGCAAAGCCGGGAGGACAGCGAGCCAACCGTTATCGATTACTCGGTGGCATTGGAATACATGCCGCCACCGGATGCGCCGGATGTGGGGATTGCAGCCTGGCCTTCTTACCAACTTTTCACCGGAGACAAACAGGTGGTGCTGGACTCCCGGCACGGTGAATCCGTGGATGTGGTTGTCTCGCAAGTGGACCCAATGCCATTCACCCTGGTGGGACTGGTGGTCATGGTTGATATTTACGGAGATTGAGGTAAATGGTTCGGGGCAGCACTATGACGATTTCCGAATACATCCCAGCAGAACACGGCGAAACCGTCGCGGCATGGTGGAATCAACGCCATCCGCAGACGGTGTTTCAGCCTGCCATGTTGCCACCTGTTGGGATTGTCGGCTTGGTCGATGGCTTGCCTGTCGCGGCTTGCTGGCTGGCAATGACGGTCGGGGTTGGTGTGGCCTGTCTGGAGATGCCGATTACCAAGCCAAGGACACGCCTGAAGGACGCAAAAGCCCGTTTGGTGTCAATGTTCGATGCTCTGGCCGCAATCGCTCTGGCGCATGATTACGGGGTTCTAATGGTCCATCCTCGCCCCGAAGTCCGTGGCTTTCTGGAGTCTTATGGGTTCGCATTTGAACCATACACCTACCTGACCGGCGCAAAACTACTCCGCTGATATGCCTTTCATCGTGCCTTACCTTGGTTACATCGCCGCAGCCGCAACCGTGGTTGGTGCTGGAGTGTCTGCCTATTCGTCCTACGCGACTGGCAAGACGCAGCAGGCAATTGCCAACTACAACGCAGCGAATCAGGAAAAGAACGCCAAGCTGCAACTGATGCAGATGCAGACGCAGGCAAATTTGCAAAAGCAGAACGCTGAGGCGCAGTTCTCGATGCGCCAGCAGGAGGCACAGGCGAAGTTCAACAATGCCACTTCCATTGAAAACCAGGCTGAGGGACAGGACAGAATCAACCGGGCCAACCTTGAGAAGCGCCGGACGGAGATGGAACGGCAACAGGCATCTACCCGTGCGGCGATTGCTGCTTCAGGTGCCGTGGAATCTTCGGGCACTCCGCTGGACATCCTCGCGGAAACCGCCGGCACAATCCAGCGGGATCAGGAGGAACAGCATTACAGCGACAATTTGCAACGGTCACAGCTTTACCGGGAGGCTCAGATGGAGCGTCTGGGAGGGTCTCTGGCGCTTGCTGGCGCTACGCTGGACCGGACAAGCGAGGTGGTCTCGGCGGGCCTGAATGGCGTGGCGGCACGGTCCAGCTATCTGGCAGGCATGAGGGAATCCACCTTGACCCGGATGGGAGGGAAGGCTGCTGCGAGTGCCGGAAAGATCAACGCCGGGGCAACCCTCTTCTCAGGGATCGGCAGTGGTGCCGGATACGCTGCAAAGTACAAAGCCACATGATTTCTACGCAAAACCCACTAGAACCCACTAGAACCCACTAGAACCCACTAGAACCCACTAGAACTTAGTAGATGCCTTACATCCCACTTCTCCGTCAACCCGGCCCCATCGCGGACGCTCCGGCCCCGGTACTGGACAGACTGCAACGCCCGACCCCGGATAACCGTGCGGTCAGTCAGGCAGTAGGCAACCTCGGCAAGGCGGGACAGATCAAGGACGTGGACAGCCGACAGTTTACTGCACCAATCGAAGCGCTGGGGGCTGTAGGGCAGGCCGTAAGCAAGGC
>Ga0209597_1003117_pt1 | contig 10305 bp, 7 predicted proteins | sample M_140625_MF_Meta_FD_187316 | JGI IMG/M metagenome (GOLD analysis project Ga0209597, IMG submission 187316) | Freshwater microbial communities from Lake Montjoie, Canada to study carbon cycling - M_140625_MF_MetaG (SPAdes) (version 2) | ecosystem: Environmental > Aquatic > Freshwater > Lake...
AATGAACTTATTGCAGTTTGCGGGTATGAATCATCAGTGTGAAGTGACGGGCGGGGTGAGGGCGGAGGAGTGTCGGGATTTGCTAAAAGAATTTTTTCAGGCCAAAAGATTGGAGAATGGAACGCGTGGCGATTGATCTAAAAAAGGATTGGCCGTTAGGGCCTGGGGTGACGGTGGCGGGGGTGGGGCCAGCGGGGCTTTACGCCTTGGCTAAGCCAGAGGGAGTTCGTTCGCAACCAAAGCAGGGTAGTCGGGATGCGAAGGCTTTGTTGACCTGCAGTTATTCTTTAAAGGATGAGGCGTATCATTTGCCGCCGGACAAGGGAGGCGGGAAGGTGTGGTTATTACATCGGTTGGATGCGGGGACGTCAGGGGTGATTTTGGTGGCGGATGAGGAGCAGACGGCGGCGGAGGTGCAGTACTCTTTTGCCCAGCACCAAATTAAGAAGCGGTATGTGGCGTTGGTTTTTGGTTGGGCGCCGCGGGCGAGTGAGGTGTGGAAGGATCGGATGGAGGTGATGAAGGATCGGGGTCGGGCGCGGGCGAGGATGGGTCAGGGGGTTTTGGCGGAAGCAGTGATGAAGGAAAGGGCGCGGGGGAAGGGACCTTGTGGCCCGATGAGTTTGTTGGAGTTGGAGCCAAAGACTGGGCGGACGCATCAATTGCGGATCCAGTGTTCGCAGAGGAATCTACCGATTGTGGGGGATCGGACGTATGGAGATTTTGAAAAGAACAGGATCTTTATGAAAAGCACGGGGCATCAGGGTATGTTTCTGCATGCAGAGCGTGTGAAGGTGCCCTTTCGTGGGAATGATTGGGAGGCGAGTGTGGCGGTACCAGCTCATTTTTCCGTTGGGAGTGTCTGACGTGATGCTTGAGTTGATTAAGAACAAAGAGTGAAATCTATCGCAAGAACATCATCTTATTGATCGGATTTTCAAAAGAACCACGTATTCGCTGATATAAATCATGGATCAGATTTGTTCTGTCTGCGAAAAGTGTTGAGTTCTTGATTCTGGGCAATCCCTTTAAGTCATTAGTATCTTTGGATCAACTCTTTAAGGAGTAGTTAAATTTTAAACTGTTCATCTGCCAAGGGATGGAGTTTAAGAAATCATCAGCTATCATTTTAGTAAGGTGTTACCCAAAAATTATTTACACTTATTTTTAGCGGCCTTTTTTGCTTTTGAAGTTGGGGCTTTTGCCCAGATTTCCGAAAGTAACGGGATGGTGCGGATTGAGGCCGAGGCTTTCACCAGCAGCACGGTCCGCACCATCACTGGCATCAACTACGCTTGGTCGACCTATGCTGCCACGCCGGGCTTTTCGGGTACCGGTTATATTGAGGCCATGCCTAGTGACGCCAATTCAGTTGCCACGGTTACTACATCTTGGGAGACCACCAGTCCGCAGGTCAATTACTCCGTCACTTTTTCGATCCCAGGAACCTACTACGTCTGGATCAGGGGATATGCAGGGGATAGTGCTTCGGCAGGAGTTTATGTTGGTCTCAATGGTACGAGCCCGGCGAATGCCCGTATCGATATCCAGCAATTCAACGCCTGGGCTTGGGCCAATACGGCCGCTGGGTCGGGCACACCAGTTAGCATTAACATCCCGTCCGCCGGTTCCTACACGCTGAATCTGTGGATGCGCGACGCTTGGCTTGATATCGACCGTATGCTCCTCACGCGAAATCCGAATTTTTCCGCTTCCCCGGATACCAACTTTTGGCGGAACCAAAACATCTACCAGATCATCACGGATCGATTTTACAACGGAGATACTGCCAACGACGTGGCGGGATTACCCAACTTCAATGCCTCCAATGGGGGCCAGGCCCACGGAGGGGATTTCAAGGGCATTGAAAGGAAATTAGATTACATCCAAGCCTTGGGCGCGACGGCCATTTGGATTTCCCCGATATTAAAAAACGCCAACGGGGACTATCACGGCTACGCGGCCACGGATTTTTATGCGGTGAACCCCCGGATGGGTACCTTGGCGGAGTTGCAAAGCCTGACCCGTGAGGCGCAGAAGCGGGGGATTTTGATGATCTGCGACGTGGTGGTAAATCACGCCAGCACCTGGGTGGATAGTGCTGATAGCGGTTGGTCCAACTTTGTTTATCCGCCGTCGGGCTACAATCTTCGTTACAATTCGGGGGGGCAACAGTACGCCACTCCGTTTGATAATGCTTCCATCCAAACCCAGTTTGGAAACACCAATCTAAACAATATTTTCCACAACAACGGAACGACGCAGAACTGGGGCGATGCCACCCAAGTGGAACTGGGCGAACTTCTTTCCCTGGACGACCTAAAAACGGAAACTCCCTACATTCGGCAGAAAATGAGGGAGATTTGGGCGTATTGGATTCAGGCCGTGGGCTTCGATGCTTATCGAATCGATACCGTGAAACATGTGGAGATGGGATTTTGGGATGATTGGTCGCCGGCGATGCGGGCGGTGGCGCAGGGAGCGGATAAACCGAACTTCTTCCAATTCGGGGAGATTTTCGACGGCTCCGACAGCAAGTGCGGCTCCTACACTGGCACGAAAACGAGCGGCATTTACAAAATGGAAAGCGTGCTGGACTACCCTCTTTATTATCAAGTGGGCAGCGTGTTCGCGACTGCCACCGGTGCCACCGGCGCCATTGAAGGTCGGTACAATAATCTGACTGCAGCCAATTATGATTCGACGGCCTTGGATTCTCTGGTCCTGAATCTGGATAATCACGATAACCCGCGCTTTCTCGCCGCCACGGGAAGCACCACAGCCCGACTCGAGATGGCGCTGGTGTTCATGTACACCACGCGGGGCATTCCCTCCCTCTATTACGGCACCGAGCAGGATTTTAACGGCGGGTCGGATCCGAACAACCGGGAGGATATGTTCGATGGAGCCTTTGAGCAGGGGCCATCACTCGGGGATAATTTTAACATGACCCATCCGCGCTTTCGGCTGGTGGCTAAACTTAATAATTTTCGTCGGCTTTATCCGGCTTTGCGGACTGGGTCCCACCAGATGCTCTGGGCGAACTTCAGCGCTCCAGGTCTGCTGGCTTATGCTCGCAGAATTGGAAGCACGGAGGAGGTGTACGTGGTGATGAACACCGCCACCACGGCACAGACCATCGGAGCGCGGCCGACAATCCATCCGGCTGGTACAGTTTTGGTGAATCTCTTCAGCCCGGCGGAGACGGTCACCATCGTGGCCGGAACGGACGGAATTCCTTCGATGTCCATCCCGGCATCGTCCTACAAGGTGTTCGTCTCGCAGGCGCAATACCAAAGCCGACCCCTTCAGCCAGTGGTCAGTTCCTTGGCACCCGGACATGATTCCACAGGTGTATCCGTAGCCTCCACCCTTGCGGTGACCTTCAGTCAGGCCATGAACATCACTAGCGTCCAATCCGCATTTGCCACCATTCCGGCCACCACGGGGAGTTATGCCTGGACCTCCGGCAACACGGTGATGACTTACACTCCATCTTCCAATATGGCTGGCAACACGCTGTATGCAGTCCGGATCGAGAGCACCGCGACAGACGCCAACGGTTTGGGTATGCAGGGGGCGTTTGAATCGCGGTTCATTACCGGAGCGACATCGAGCCTGGCCAAACCTTCTATTAACAGCGCGGCCGCTTCGAATATTGCAGAGACCGCGGCCACGTTGAACGCTACGGTCACAGCCAACGGGGTTGCCACTGCCGTTTTCTTTGAATATGGAACCACGTCCTCCTTGGGTTCGACCACGAGCAGTCAAAGTATCGGCAGCGGAAGTTCTCCGGTGTCGGTGTCGGTCAATTTGAGCGGGTTACAGTCCAACACCACCTACTATTACAGAGCCGTGGCCACCAACGCACAAGGTACTACTACGGGGAACACCCTTAGTTTTACCACCGCCACCGCGTTGCCGTTGGTAAGCACAACTCCAGCCACTTTTGTTGAAACGAGTGGCGCAAATATCAACGGCGATGTGAACCCGAACGGTTTGGGCTCTTCCGTATATTTTGAGTGGGGGGATCGGTCGGATCTGTTGAGCAGTTCGAACACACCCCAATCCATCGGCAGTGGTACGAACCTCGTCGGCAACTTCTGGCGGCTCGAAGGCCTGAGTCCCGATTCCACCTACTTTTTCAGGATTGTGACCCTGAATGTGATCAGCGGTGTGACCAATAAAACTTATGGTTCGACTCTAAGTTTCAAGACTCTTCCGGTGAAACCTACCGTGACGACTCTGGGTGTCACTAATGTCCTGACGAGTGCTGCTACCCTACAGGGTGCGGTGAACCCTAACGGCAGTCCGACCAGCTTCTGCTTTGAATACGGTCCGACCCCGTCCTATGGATCCTCGACCGTCGCGCAGGATGCCGGCAGCGGATCCAACGTTGTGTCTCTTTCTGCTGCGGTGACTGGCCTGACCTCCGGTCAGGCCTACTACTACCGAGCAGTTGCCTCAAACAACTTTGGCGTTTCGTACGGGACCGATCAAAGCTTCTACACGGGAAATCCGCCGCCTTCATCCACGACCTTGCCTCCGGGCAGCCTGACCACGACCAGTGCGCAGCTTCGGGGATCGGTGAATCCAAACAACTCCTATGCCTCCTCGTGGTTTGAGTGGGGCACGAGTACCAGCTACGGATCAACTACCCGCGCCATCGCGACAGACTCTATGGAAGGGTATACAGGATTTAACCTTGCGACAGGCTCGGTTTCTGGCGGGACGGGATTTGGAAATTTCACCCGCTATTCGGTCAGCGGAGGCGGAACGTTCTTGGCCAATAATTCCGCCAACCAAACCATTGACGGTGCTAAGAGCCTCGGGGTTTGGGCTGGATCCGGAGCTGGAGTTTCTTTTCGTCGGCAAATTAACTCGGCCCAACAATTCGGTACGATGGTTGTATCTGCGCGTTTCAATGTCGATAACACCAAGGGATTTTGTGGCTTCAACCTAAAGTCGGCGGCGGGCAGCGGTTCGGGCGGTTTTGGCGTTGGCGAACTGGTCTCTTTCGGGATTTCACCCGTGGGGGGTAATAACGGGATTTTAGTGACCGACGTTAGCGGTCAGCGGGTGCTGGATCTGGGGATGGATGTGCGAAATGCTGTCATAGACTTTCAGGTCGATTTTGACGCGCTGAACCGGCGCTATGTCGTTGGAGCCAAGTTCCGCGCCGACGCTACCTTTAAAAAGTTATCGGGTACCATGAGCGGAACGGGAACCAGCGTCACCCACATCGGTTTTGCAAACTGGAATACTGGAAATAATCAGGATTTTCTCTTTGATAGCCTGGAGGTTCGGGGTTCCTTGCCGATCGGAGGTGGCACATCTCCCATTGCAGTGAATAATTCTATCACTGGGCTTTCTGCCAATACGATGTACCACTACCGGGCAGCGGCGATGAACTTGGACGGGGGAACCAGTTATGGAGTGAACACCGCATTTTTTACTGGGACGGACCTATCCGTCGCCAGTTCGGTAACCGGGTCCCCATGGATACGGGGGACGGCTGGGGAGATACTACTCACCATCAACAATACCGGATCTGCTCCTTCAAGTGGTATCTTGACTGTGACCGTCAGCCTCCCGGCCGGATTGACCGTCACGGGCATTTCCGGAGCCGGTTGGACAGCCAGTTCCAGCGGCTTGTCCTGTACCCGTTCGGATAGTCTGGGTGTTGGTTTGAGTTACCCTGTCATTACCCTCAGGGTGGCAGTGGCCAGTAACGCGTCAGAAATTTTGCAGCCCACGTTCACGATTTTCGGGGCAGGAGATACCTACGCCTCCAACAATACTATCACCAACACCATTACGACGATCTCCCCATTGGATGGCTGGCGATCTCATTACTTTGGATCGTCCTCCAACAGTGGGGCGGCGGCGGATACGAGTTCTTATGTCGGGGATGGAGTTGCCAATTTGGTGAAGTACGCCTTTGGGCTCAATCCAACCGTTCCGATTTCGGGTGGTCTTCCGGAAGCGAAAATCATGAACAATCGTCTGGCTATAACTTTCAATCGCATGAAGAGCGCCACCGACATCGTTTATGAGGTTCAGGCCTCAGGGGACCTTTTCGGGTGGGGAAATTCCACGGTTATTTGGTCGAGTGCTTCCGTGGCTTATACGGGTGGCGGTAATGATTCGGAATCCGTCACCGTGCAAGACACTGTTTCCACCGATGCCAACAACCGGCGGTTTATGCGGTTGCAAATCACCCGGCCTTAATCCTGCCTCCCCGCTCTTGCCAGATGAGTTAGGACAGGGGATAAGAGTGTTCTTACTGTGATTTTATATGCCTTAATTCTTTCGCTTGCTGTTCTGGGATTGGCCGGATGGTTGCATGGCAGGGGAGTCGTTTCGGAAAATACGGTGGTGGTTTTAGTTCTTATGGCGGTCGGAGGATTTGTGATCGTGGCCCTCAAGAACCGCTGGAAGCGAGTCCGCTGGGGAGGCGGGGAGATAGAATTAAAAAACAAAAAGAGCCCGCTGGAAAATCCTAAAGGCCACACCAATCCGATTCGCAAGATGTACGCTTGGACGTTGCACTGGGCGGCGACTCCTTATGCGCTCCCCGCCCTTGTGGTTATTTCTTTTCTAGAATCTTCGATATTTCCTATTCCTCCGGATGTTTTACTGATTCCGATGGTTTTGGCTAATCCCTCGAGGGCGTGGACTTATGCACTGGCTTGTACGGGGGCCTCGGTGGTTGGGGGTTGGGCAGGATACGGCATCGGACATTTTCTCTATGATTCGGTGGGAGCGCCGATTATCGCCTTCTACCATCTACAGACCCAGTTTGAGGCTTTCCGGAATATCTTTAACACCTACGGAGGGTGGATCGTTTTGATTAAGGGAATGACGCCGGTCCCTTACAAGCTGATCACGATCACCGCTGGGGCAACTGGGATGAACTTGCTGACCTTTTCGATCGCCTCGGTCATTTCCCGAGCGATGAGATTTTTCCTGGAGGCTGAACTTTTGCGCCGATATGGACCTGCCATTCGCCCTAAAATCGACCGTTATCTTGAAGTCATCTTGGGCATCCTTTTGCTACTCCTTATCGGGGGTTTTCTTCTGCTCAAATTCCTCCGGTAGACTAGGCGGAGGACCCAAGGGGTTGGTTGGGGCTATGGATTGCTGAAAATAGTTTGAACGTTTTGCCTCTTTGTCTGTCTATTACAACAGATTCGTTTGCATCTCCTAGTGTTTGGCAAGAAGCGTGGGTCTGATCACCCACGCTTTTTGTTTGTACTCGAAAGGTCTGCAATCCAGACACTTACAATGGGCTCGGCATCTTTTAGGTATAATCTTAATTATTGACTTTGCCGTAAGAATGGATGATTGTTTTCCTCCCGCTCATGATTTCCCGTATTCATCATCATCCACTTGGCGTCCATGCCACTCGCCTTGCTGAGGATCTTCAACGTGAAATCTGGGGTTTTGCCCAGGCGGTCATCGATGAGGAACACCAGGTGTGTGCGGATAACCGGATGAACTACTGGAAAAGCCGGTTGCTCCTATCGGTTGAGCACGCCAAGTCTAAGGGCATGGATGCGGGAGAAATCGCTCATCAGTGTGAGCTTTCCCTTTGTACCTCTCGAGCCTCCAAGCCTCTTCCCACTCGTTCTCTAAGCCAAATTGAAGGTTATCTTCAACAACAAGGCGTCCCGGTTCGCTTGCAGGCCCCTATCGGAAATGGGGCGCCCTACTCGCGGGCGTCGTAAGTTACTTCCATTTTTCTTGGCCAAGCCGTGGGAGACGGCTTGACCCAATAGAATTTTCTCCCCAATTTCTAAGTTCATGGCTGACTCATCGTTATGTGCGGTTCAGGCGGACGGGGTGGGGTACTCCTATGGGCGCAAGCGCGTTTTAGAAAATATCGATCTTCGCTTGGAAGAGGGGGGAATGTTCTGCGTCCTCGGGCCTAATGGCAGTGGTAAGACGACTCTTTTTAAACTTATCTCAACCATCTTTGCCCTGCAGGACGGAGAAATCTCTGTCGCGGGTCGTAGCCTACGCCACTTCCCCACTCCCGTGCGGCGCAAGATCGGGGTTCTTTTTCAAAATCCAGCGGTGGACATGAAACTGACCGTTCGCGAAAATCTTCGTTATCACGGTAACCTATATGGTCTCGAGACCTACGATCTGGAAAAGCGGATCAACAAGAATCTGGAAGCGCTTGGCGTTGAAAATCGGGGAGGGGAGATGGTGGAAAGTCTTTCGGGCGGGCTCCGTCGGCGGGTGGAGATTGCTAAAGTATTGCTGACTCGACCGAGCATTCTTCTGATGGATGAGCCGACTACAGGATTGGATCCCGCAATTCGCGCAGAACTTTGGAGCATTATTTCGGGCATCCGTAACTCTCGAAAATTGAGCGTACTTTTCACCACCCATCTCTTGGAAGAAGCGGAACCCGCCGATGAAATTCTGCTCTTGGATCAAGGTCACTCCGTGGCTTCGGGGAAGGTCGCGGAACTGCGCTCCTCGTTGGGCAAAGAGTATGTTCGTATCGGTACCTACCAGCCTAAAAAACTGGCCGCCCGCATTCGCAAGGAAGGGGAGATTGAAGTTACGGTGGAACCCGCCGCGGTGAAGGTGGTTCCTCTTCGTGGGTTGGCGGCTCCCTTGGCGATTCGACTTTGGCGGGAGTACAGCAAGGAAGCCACTTCGGTGACTCTTTGTCGGCCCACCCTTGAGGACCTATTCCTACAAAAAACTGGGCGTCTCTGGTCGTCCACCCCAGGGGAGATTTAACCTATGATTATGCAAGCCTCCTCCAGCCTCGCTCTGCGCGAAATCGTGCGCTTTCTGCGTCAAAAAAACCGAGTCATCGGAGCTTTGGCGACCCCAGTCATTTTTTGGTTTCTTCTGGGCTCTGGGGTCGGTCGGTCGTTGGCCTCATCGGGGATTCGGGAACGAGCGGACTACCTAACTTACTTTTTCCCAGGTATCGTTTTGCTGATCATTCTTTTTACGGCGATTTTTTCAACGGTCTCGGTAATTGAAGATCGGCGTGAGGGATTTTTGCAGGGGGTACTGGTGGCACCCGATGGGCGGTCCGCGATTCTTTTCGGAAAATTGATTGGGGGAACTCTCTTAGCTGTTTTCCAAGCCCTGATCGTCGTCTTGATTGCGCCCTACACTGATTACCATCCCGACGCGCGGGTTCTGATGTACCTTGTGGCGATGATTGGCCTGCTTGCGGTCGGCCTGACAGCGCTGGGATTTCTTATCGCATGGCCAATGGACTCGACCCAGGGCTTCCACGCTTTGATTAATCTATTCTTTGTTCCTCTCTGGTTCCTCAGCGGGGCGCTTTTCCCTGCCAGTGGCGCGGCCGAGTGGATTCGGACGCTGATGCGGATGAATCCCCTCAGCTACGGGCATGATGCCTTGGCGGGTCTTCTAGCGACTCGACCAGGGATGCCTCTGCCTCTTGATCTATCGCACGATTTTTCGATCGTGATTGCGTCGACCCTCCTGCTGGTTATGGCCTGCGCCCTGCAGGTTAGTCGGCGTTCGTGACCTTGCCGGTGCCGGCGTCGCCGGGACCTCAGCCTGCCAATCGACAACTTACGGCGTTTGTCTGGGCTCTTCTGGTGGTTGGGCTGATGGCGGTGATCGTCGCTGGGGTAAGGGAAATCTGGATCTCCTCCGAACGGCAAGAAGTGCGGTCCTTGCCCATCTACGGACAGATTCCTGACTTCCGATTGATCGAACGAGATGGGCAACCGCGCACCTTAGCCGATTGCCGAGGGGAGATCTGGTTTGCTGCCTTCTTTTTCTCCTCCTGTCCTGGGCCGTGCCCTGTCTTGAGTAGTCGCTTGGCCGAACTGGCTCAAGCCGTAGGCCGAACCAAAGGAAAAGTCCGAGTGGTTTCGATTACGGTGGATCCTGCGGTCGATACCCCAGAACGGTTGCGGGCCTACGCCCAGAAGTATGGGGCAGGAAAGAATTGGTGGTTTCTTACGGGGCCTTTGCCGGAAATCTATCGAATCGCCCGTGAGGGATTTAAATTGGCGGTGGAGGAAAATCCACCTGAGACGGTGGCGCAAAATGGGAAAATGCTTCACAGCACGAAGATCGCCATGGTGGATGGGCAAGGTCGAGTTCGCGGGTACTACAACGGAACTGATGCAGATCTTTTGGCGCGGGTACTGCCTGATCTCGGGAACCTGATGAGGGAGAGCGCAGAGGCTAGTCCAAAATGAATTTGCACGACCTGCCCTTGCTCAACGCGATTCTCAATTCGTTGACGGCAACGCTTCTGCTGGCGGGTTGGGTTGCGATCAAACGCGG
>Ga0209597_1003119_pt1 | contig 10301 bp, 10 predicted proteins | sample M_140625_MF_Meta_FD_187316 | JGI IMG/M metagenome (GOLD analysis project Ga0209597, IMG submission 187316) | Freshwater microbial communities from Lake Montjoie, Canada to study carbon cycling - M_140625_MF_MetaG (SPAdes) (version 2) | ecosystem: Environmental > Aquatic > Freshwater > Lake...
AAACCAGCGCTAGAACAGAGCCTTGGTCGCAAAAAGAACTCAAAGCCATGCCAGCCGAGTCTGCCGCCACCAGCGTGACACCTGCTGCACCTGCACCCGCCACTCCTGCGGCCCCGGCCGCAGCATCCGCTGGCGCAAAACCCTCGCCAGCTAAATGATGTCACATTCTATGCATTCTCTCTTGCGTTTCCTTTTTCTTTTTACCGCCGTTCTAACAGGCTCATCCCTTTCTCTCTCTGCTGAAGAGAGAACTAGCAATCTCTACTGGTCGCCACCAAATAATACGGTGGGTGGTGAGAAGATTGATATGTTGCTGAATTTTATCTTTGTTCTCACGCTTGTGGTGTTTGTTCTTACTCAAGGTTTCTACATCATTTATCTGATCCGTTACCGTCGCCGTGCTGGTCACAAAGCCCACTACAGCCATGGCAACAACACCTTGGAATTCTGGTGGACGATCATTCCAACAGCCATTTTCCTTTTACTCGCCGTTTGGAGCAATCGTATCTGGAGCGAACTGACAGCATCTCCTATCGCCCCTGACGCTATCACATTGGATATCGTGGGCTACCAATTTGGATGGGACATTCGCTATCCGGGTGCTGATGGCAAACTCGGTGAAGGTGATGTTACGAAATTCAGCCTTCAAAACAAGTTTGGCGTTGATCCCGCAGATCCTGCTGGCAAAGACGACTTCACTTCCACCGAATTGGTGATCCCCGTTGGCAAGCCTGTCCACGTTCTGCTTCGCTCCCGTGACGTTATTCACTCTTTCTACGTGCCTTCCTTCCGATTGTATCAGGATGCGGTTCCCGGTCGTACGATCAAGTGGATCCAATTCACAACCAAAAACACGGCAGACGTCGAGTTGGCTTGCAGTCAGTTGTGTGGCACTGGCCACTACAATATGAAGGCAAAGATTCGCATCCTGCCCGTCGCGGAATACGAGAAGTGGTTTGCAGGTAAAGTGGCGGCTCAAAAAGCCCAAAACTAAAATCTTCGTAAGTCGTCGCTAGGTCAGTGTGTGGGTCGGAGATAGCCCACAACCGTTTTGATGTAAATAAACCATACCAAAATCATGAAATACATCACTCATATCACCGCCTTTCTTCTCGGCCTCGTTTTCATCGTATTCGGAATGAATTTCTTCCTGAAATTTCTTCCTGTTCCCACTCCGCCCGCAGGGTCGCCTGCAGCAATGTTTATGGGTGGTATGTATGCGAGCGGGTTTCTTGCTTTCGTGAAAGTGCTCGAAATCCTCGGTGGTCTTTTTGTCACCCTACCACAAACCCGCCATCTCGGTATCCTCATCCTAGGCCCGATCATCGTTAATATCGCCGCCTTCAATTACTTTTTCTTTGGTCCCAAGGCGCTCCTACAAACGCCTGTTTTGCTAGTGTGCTCACTGGCCCTGATTCTCCTCCTCGCCTCCTACCGCCCCTTCGCTCGATTCCTCTCCTTCAGAGATTGATTGCGTCAGTTGACGTAATTTTTTTTCATTTCTAGCCCCACTTAGCTTTGGGGTTAAAAAAATAAAAAAAAGTCCTAATAAAATCCCGTCTTTTTCGTTGTCCTGTTATACCCACCCATGACGGCCGAAAAAATCATCCCATTTGCAATCGAGCGCTTTGAGCGTGTTCTTATCAGTTACGCCAAAGAAATCACGGGGGATATCGAGTCAGCGCGTGATGCCGTGCAGGAAACTTTTCTTCGTCTGAGCCGACAGGATCTTGTGGCCATTGAGCCGCGCCTTGCTCCGTGGTTATTTTGTGTTTGCCGCAATTGCGCTTTGGATCACCGCCGAAAAGTTGTCCGCTTTTCTTTGGAACCACTCGATGAAAACCATGAGGCAACGGAAGATTCTCCGGCAAAAAATCTCATGGCCGCAGAGGATGCGCTGCGCCTGCGGGGCCTTGTATCTCAACTGCCCGAGCGCCAGCGCGAGTTGGTGAACCTCAAGTTTGAGGGCGATTTGAGCTACAAGGAAATGAGCAAAGTCATGAAAATGAGCGTTTCCCACGTGGGAGTGCAACTCCATGAGGCGCTCCAAACGCTCCGACGTCTTTGGAATAGCGAACAGAAACCCGTTTCCACACTATGAAAGATACCCGCACCACAGACTATGCACTTGGGGAGTTGACTGGCGGCGCCCGTAATGATTTTGAGCGCGAGTTGGCGGTGTCGGATACTTTGCAGGTTGAGCTCACCGATACGATTAAGATGGTGACCACGCTCGGTCATCTTCCACCTTCGACCGAGTGCTTTGATGCCAAAGTGCGCCGCGATCTCCTGCGAGCTTGCGAGGAAAACCAAGCCGCGCGCCGGAGGAAAAAAACGATAATCCGCTGGGGTGTCCCTCTCGGGTTGGCGGCGGCGGCGAGCGTGGCGTTTTTAGCGAGCCTACTTTATCGCCCCTCTGTTGCGGAATTAGTTATGAGCCAGCATGGGGAAGCGCCCATCGCGTCGCTTGAGGAGCTTCAAGCGCCAGACACCGAACCCGCTGCGAATGCAATAACGGAGCCGGCAGGGGAGTCAAAAACACACGTCGAACCAAGCACTGATACCTTGGCAAATAACACCACGCCGCCTCTCAAGATTATCCAATCGGAATCAAAATCCAAGTCGGTCAGGTGCCCCACAGAGCATGATTTGACGGAGCAGGGTTTGATGAGCGAAGAGATCGGATCGGCTTCGGGTCTGGCATCTCAGCTGGAAAAGCCGGGGCAAACAATCCCCCTCAAGGAAAATGAAATGGATATTCGCAATGCCACTTTTGGTGGGCGCCTAGTTGATACCAAGGTTCAACGTGCCTCACAGTATTCCTTGGATGTGGACCCCTCCGGCTACGCTAGAGTCCGCGCTCAGATTCTCGCAAGCGAACTTCCTCAACCCGATTCCGTCCACATTGAGGAATTGATCAATGCTTTCACCTACAACTACGCGGAGAAGGCCGGGAACTCGGCTTTTTCTACGAATATCGAGAGCGGCCTAGCTCCTTGGAATGAAGAGCACTTGTTGATTCGCGTAGGCATTCGTGCGCAAGCCTTAGCCGAAAATGTCAAAGTCGAGGTCCAATTCAACCCAGCCCAAGCGGCCTATTTCCGGTTGATCGGTTATGAAAATCAGCGGGATTCGGAAAAATCGATCCGCTTTACAACAAAGGTCGCCTCTCCCATTGAGCACACGGCGCTTTATGAAGTCATCCCGGTCGGGAAATCTCAGCCCAAGTCCGCCACGAAGGATTTTCAAAGAACCCAGGCGGTCGTCGAGTATCAACCGGTTGACACCGGCGATTTATTGACAATGAAAATTCACCACCGCCCCTCAGGCGTCAATCAGTGCCAACTTGCGGTTTTTCGTTTCGAAAACGGTTCGGCAAAATCCTTCGACAAAAACTCGGTGGACTTCCGTTTCGTTGCCGCCGTTGCCGCTTTTGGCATGAAACTCCGCCATTCTCCGGACTCTGCAAATATCGCGTGGCCGAAAATCGAACAAATCGCCCTAGGCAGCCTCGGTACTGATCCCGATGGCCAGCGCGCGGATTTTGCCAAGCTCATGGCAAAAGCCTCCAGCTTGGAAGGGCGAGGAATTTCAAAAAATCTCTTCAAAGCCCCATTTTTGGCCATCCAACTCATTCCCTAACCCACCGCCTTACCCTAAAAGCCATGACCAATAAAAAACTGACATCTTTAGGAGTTTGCGGCCTTTTTTTGATAGCCAATGCCCTCGGTCAAGTTCAACCGAAGCGGGAATGGGGCCCCGAGCAGGCTACTGGAGCGCCCGATACGATGGAGGCCGGTGACCTACCCACGGCCTGGGCCTCCCTCGAACCAGATGCTGGGCCAGAATGGTTGGAGGTTTCTTTTGCCAAGGCGGTTGAGATCGACGAAGTCCGAATTCGCGAAACATTTAATCCCGGAGCCGTTTGCAAAATCGTTGCTATTTCAAAAGATAAGATAGAGATCGTCTTGTGGGAGGGCGATGGAAACCCCATACAGGCTCCCGCAGATATGGTTGTAAGGCCCGTGCAAGGCATAAAATCCGACCGAATCAAAATTCACCTTGATAGCAAACGCATTCACGGATGTAACGAAATTGATGCCGTGGAGATAATTGGTTCCGATGGAAGTCGTCAATGGGCTACCAGTGCCACCGCGAGTTCGTTTTATGTAAGCCAAAATTCACGTCAAGCAGTCGGAAAGGATGAATTCCTATTTGAATTGATGCATATCAACCAACCTGATGCAGATAAGTATCTTGTATCCGCGCAGAATGTTCGGAAGTATAAAGAATGGCAATCTCCACCCGCTAGTTACTGGGGGCCAACAACAAATGGAGTTGAAGGAGAGTTGACTTACAAATTTCCTCTCCCCGGAAATGCGACACAAATCTTTTTAAAAGCCAGTTCATTGACTTGGGACTTTTTTAACGAGCCCGGCGGGACCGGGAAAGGTTGTTCCAATCTGGAAGCCAGTCGCGATGGAGTTACTTGGATACCCCTCGAAAACAAAATGAATCCCAGACAGTGGGGCGCTGATTGGTTTTTTGAAAATACCCTTCCACAAGAACTGCTGGGTAAATCTGAAATCTGGATTCGAGTTAAAATGCTCGTGGAAAGCGCCTCGAATAGCAGTTACACGGTCGCACAATTCGCTAGGGGACATCCAGCAACAACAGATCCTGTCTTTGTCATTCGGGCCACTGCAAATCCGAATCCAAAAGACTTAGGGGCGTCCGCAACCCCTGCAATATCAAAAATGGGCGAGATGGTCTCCATTGAAGGCGGAACTTTACCGCAAGGCAGCGAGTTGGCGGGGCAGGCAGTCGAGAGTTTCCAGATCGGAAAATACGAAGTGACTTGGGGACTATGGAAAGAGGTGAGGGATTGGGCTGTAGCGAATAACACAGGTTACGATCTGGAAGATGTGGGGAAAACTTATCCAGAAGAAAGTGGCGATAATTTTCCCGTCGTTTACGTGAGTTGGTATGACGCCTTAAAATGGTGCAATGCACGGAGCGAAAAAGACGGGCTCAATCCAGTCTACCAAGTGAATTGGGAAACCTACAAATCTGGGCAAATGATTCCAGTGGTGAGTAATGCCGCCAACGGCTATCGATTGCCCATAGAAAAAGAATGGGAGTGGGCTGCGCGCGGGGGGGTATCCAGCAAAGGATACACTTACAGCGGCAGTAATGATGCCGATGCCGTCGCTTGGACTGAGGAAAACTCAAAGAGGGAGTCGAAAATCGTAGGCACCAAACTACCGAACGAGCTCGGAATCCATGACATGAGCGGAAACATCTTCGAGTGGTGTTGGGATAAACTCAACGGAAACAGGAGGCTTCGCGGCGGCGGTTGGTATTTTCCTGTCGAGAAAAGCACTGTGGCTCGTCGAAGTAGTCTTCCCCCCGACGGTCGTTACCGCCCCTTTGGCTTCCGGGTCGCCATGAACGCCGCCAAGTGATTTTCGAAACTCCAAACCCATGAAAATGATAAACCTATTAATACTATCACTCATTAGTTGTGGAATATTGTCAGCCCAGGCGCAGACAGTTAATCCAAATAATGTAAAAATCGGATTGCCGATTAGTAAACCTGTGCCGGTTCCGATTGTTTCTAAAACAAATTCGGCATCTGTTCAGAGCTTCAGCATCAGCACCGGCATCACCGCCAGCATCAGCGCTAACGGGGTTTGCGAGGTGATGCCGTTTATTGGAAAAGGAGTTCTACTTCCGGATCCTTGGAATAATTCCACTGAGTCGATAACGCTAAATGTCAAGCATCAGGTTCAGGAAACAATGCTATGCATGCCGACCTCTGCCTCTATGCTGTTATCGAAATTGGGCTGGAATTTTCATCCGCGACAGATCAAGTTGGCAAGCTTGGGTAAGACATGGTACGGCCCCTCGGCTCCATTCAATGACTATACGGGAATGAGCTTTATGGGACTTCAAACCGCGCTGCAGAAATTGGGGCAGAAAGGAATGTGTACAACATATTCGGATCAAAATTTTACAATAGGGTTAGAAGATATAAAGAATTCTATTCGTCGAGGATACCCAGTTATCATTGGGACAACAGTGCAAGTATATTATGGACATGCTGTTTTAGTAATTGGATTTGATGAAAAGAATAAGAGGGTTGTTATAGATAATCCAGCCTATCGGGCGCCTGGTATTGTGTACTATTCCTATGATGATTTGAAAAATAAATATTGGAATAATAAATTCTTTGGCAGCACATCCAGGAGCGTTTTCTTTATGAAAGATGCTGGGATCCCATACAGATAAAAAATCTATTGCCTAAAAATTAACTCATTACAAAAAAAACTATATATAACAATATGAAAACAAATCAAATAACGAAAAAGACGACTGCCCTCCTGCTAACCGCGATTTTATTTTTCGCAGCAAATTTCGCTTATGGACAATCAAAGCCAATGCGTAAAGAAGGCTACGTAAATGGTAAAACGTGCTCCTCAAAAGCTGAAGCATACGCAGATGCAGTATCTAAGATTCCAATGGGAGCGATACCGTCAAAAGCTGGATATAATGGATCCGCGGTTAATGGTATCGGACGCTGGTCTTGTCACTTGCAATACATAATTTTTCCTAAATGAACGCACTGCGGAATTCGGGGAGTTGGTGGTTACGCTATCAGGCACGGGAGACTACCTTCGAACAAACTTCAAAGTGGCCAGCGCTCGGGCTTTGCCAGTCTCGATGAGAAAGCCCCCCGCATTCAAGGTCGTGAGATTTCAGCCATTTCAGCAAAAAAACACCTCATTGCTCTCGGTTGGCTCCGTTAAGCGATCGGTTAACCCCCCCAAAAAAAACCATGTCCCGAACAACTCTAAATCAACTGACCATCTGCACCCTTTTGGCGATGTCGAATGCCATCGCACAAAATATGCCATCCAATCGCGACCGGAGCCCAGAGCAGGCCACTGGCGCTCCTGATACCCTGTCGGCGGGAGATTCTCCAACCGCCTGGGCCTCTCTTCAGCCTGATGGCAGTCAAGAGTGGCTCGAGGTTACTTTTACCAAACCAGTCGAGATCGACGAAGTCCGAATCCGCGAAAGCTTCAATCCCGGGGCGATCAGTAAGGTGGAGGCCATTTCCGCTGATAATAAAGGGATCGTGATTTGGGAAGGTACGGCACAAGCTACACCGGCACCATCGGATATGGTTGTGAAACCTGAAAGTGCTGTCGTATCGAACAAAATCAAAATCCATCTTGATACAACGCGGGTGCGGGGTTGGAACCAGATCGATGCCGTGGAATTGCTCGGAAAAGACGGCTCCCGCCAATGGGCCCAAGCGGCCACGGCCAGTTCCACCTACGCGGATGTTCCACAGCAACAACCTGCGCCAAATATACAGCAAGCCGCCCAGCCTCGACAATACAACCTCCAGGAACTTATTGGCGAAAACCTCGTCGATAAGGAAGGCAAACCGGTTGATCCTACATCCTTAAAAGGCAAGATGGTCGGCATCTACTTTTCGGCCCACTGGTGTCCCCCTTGCCGATTATTCACGCCCAAACTCGTGGAGTTTCGCAATGCGCACGCAGATCAATTTGAAGTCGTATTTGTGAGTTCAGACAAGAATGCCGCTGATCAGCAAAAATACATGCAGGAGGCCAGAATGCCATGGCCAGCTATTCCCTACTTCCCGCAACAAGTCGCGATTCTTAAAGAAAGGTTCGGTATCAGTGGCATTCCTTCGCTGGTTATAGTCGACGGAAAGGGCATTCTGATCTCCACTCAAGGGCGCTCAGACATCGTCACCGACCCCACAAATGCATTGAAGAATTGGCAAGCTGGGCCAGTTAAAAAGGAAACAATCAGGGCAGCTGGTGGTGATAAGAGTTATAAAAAGGAGTTTATCAAAAATGGCTTTTCTTACGATTTGTTTTTTGTGAACCAACCGGATGCGGATAAATATCTTGTTTCCCAAAGCCATGTGCGGAAATACAGTGAGTGGCAGCAACCATACCCAGTGACCTATTGGGGTCCCACGGACAATGGCGTTGACGCTAATCTCACCTTTAAGTTCCCGCTCAAGCAGAAGGCTTCCCGCATCGATCTTTTTGCCAATATGGCCACTTTTAACTTTTTACAGGGAGGGGGTTCCGGCACCGGATGTGCCTCGTTGTGGGGGTCTAAGGATGGCAAAAAATGGAGATTGCTATTGGACAATCCTGTTCCCAATAGGATTGACTCAGTCAAGACATTCGACTCCCAGCTTCCAGATAGTCTTCTGGGAGCAAATGAGATATGGGTTCAAGTAAGACTCCGAGTCGATGGCGCTCCCAACACGAGCTACACAACCGCTCAATTCGCAAGAACCTCCTCAGAAGGAAGAAATCCTCCAGAAACAAAGCCCATCTTTTCGATCCGAGCCCAATTCAACTTGAGTGAGATGGTTGACGTTCAGGGCGGGACGTTGCGACAGGGTTCTGAGTTGGCAGGGCAGGTGGTGGATAGTTTCCAGATCGGAAAATACGAAGTGACTTGGGGACTATGGAAAGAGGTGAGGGATTGGGCTGCGGTGAATAAAAAAGGCTACGATCTGGAAGATGTGGGGAAAACTTATCCATGGGAAGCCGGAGATAGTTTTCCAGTCGTTTTTGTGAGTTGGTATGACGCCTTAAAATGGTGCAATGCGCGGAGCGAGAAAGAGGAACTCACACCAGTGTATCAAGCCAGTGGGGCGACCTATAAAACCGGAGAATTGGTTCCAGTGGCCAACAATGCCGCCAACGGCTATCGATTGCCCATAGAACAAGAATGGGAGTGGGCTGCGCGCGGCGGAGTATCGAGCAAAGGATACACCTACAGCGGCAGTAATGATGTCGAGGCGGTGGCCTGGACATTTGAGAATTCAAAGACGGGCACGCAACCTGTAGGCGCAAAAGAGGCAAACGAGCTTGGTATCCATGATATGAGCGGGAATGTTTACGAGTGGTGCTGGGATCAAATCAACGCCAACCGTCGACTTCGCGGTGGCAGCTATTATTTCGGTGCCGAGCGCAGCGCCATCGCCGTGCGCAAGGGGCTCAACCCCGATGGTCGCTACGGCCCTTTCGGCTTTCGCGTCGCAATGAACGCCGCCAAGTGATTTTCAAAACTCCAAACCAAAAACCCATGAAAAAACAAAAACTCATCTGCTGTGTAATAATAGCAGCCAGCATACAAGCACTCACCGCAGCCCCGGCTCGCCAATGGGCTCAAGCGGCCACCCCCAGCTCCACCTACGCGGATGTTCCACAGCAACAACCTGCGCCAAATATCCAGCAAGCCGCCCGGGCTCAGAAATTCAACCTGCAGGAACTCATTAGCGAAAATCTCGTCGATGCGGAAGGCAAACCGGTCGGTATTTAATAATCAGTTTTGAAAAAAATGAAAAAAATGAAAACACTTATCGTCTCAGTATTGTTATTATTGTCATTGTCGCTTTCGGCACTCAACCTGTTTCTCGAAGTGAGGGACGATGCCTGGCTCTTCGAAATGCATCAGGAAATCATGACTCTTAAGGATGATATGGAGGGTCTGAAATCTACAACAACAAGTTACCATGATGTTTGGCAGACTGCGTTCAACGAACTCAATGATGACTACAGCAATGCCGGCGATCTCATTGAGACATCAGATTCTCGAATCAGTTCGTTAGAGGATGCCAACAAGAACTTACGTCAGGAGATTGATGAATGTGTTGTAGAGCAGGGTCGTTTATATTCAGAGATTTCGAATACGGTGGGGCCATTAGCGGAATTATTTGTTCAATATGCAGCACCCGAGATTACTAAAAGAGAGAAAATGGCCGTGGAAGCCAAAATAGCCGAGGAGGCTAAAATAATAGCCGAGGAGGCTAAAAGAGAGAAGGAAAAGAAAAGTGAATAATTTATTTAGCGGTTGTTGAAATAAAATATAATGATAACACTAATTAATTCTATGATTAACGCGTCCCGCACCCCCTCCAAAAACCATACGCCCCGCATAACGGGTCTTCTTTTTGCGCTTTTGATGAGCGTGGTTTATTTTCCTGTTTTTGCACAGACGGCTTCCGCGACATCGTGGGAGAAAGAATTTGAGGGTTTGATGGCACAGCGAGATAAGGAAAAAGCTCAGGTATTGGCTCCGATCCAAACTCGCTTCGAGTCGGCAGCTCAGGAACTGTTCCGCACGACGATGCAGGCTGGTAATCTTGAGGCAGCCAATGCGCTCAAGGCTATGCTTAAATCCCCACCCCAAGACAAAACTTGGAAGTCGAGGCAGGAAAGTCAATTGATGGGTAT